>ERZ808242.1680-NODE-1680-length-11429-cov-39.094690_pt1 | contig 11429 bp, 5 predicted proteins | sample MGYA00521244_ERZ808242 | MGnify/ENA primary metagenome ERZ808242 (study PRJEB31516, sample SAMN03275573) | gut metagenome | biome: mammalia-associated habitat; material: feces | host: Papio cynocephalus | place: Kenya | collected 2012-07-27 ... | reverse complement strand
AGTTATCGGTGCCTCCATCAAGGTTGCTGGTACCAACACCGGTACCGTTACCGACGTTGACGGTAACTTCTCATTGAACGCTCCAGCCGGTGCCAAGTTGGAGATTACTTACATTGGCATGAATGCCAAGACCGTTAAGGCTTCTTCTAACATGAAGGTGGTTCTCGACCCAGACGAGCATAGTCTCGACGAGGTGATGGTCGTTGCCTTCGGTACACAGAAGCGTTCTGCTTTCACTGGATCTGCTGCGGTAGTAGGTTCTAGCGAGATTGGCAAGACTCAGGTTTCTAACCCTGTAGAGTCTTTGAAAGGTAAGGTAGCTGGTGTGCAGATGACTCAGGTTTCTGGTCGTCCAGGTGAAAGCTCTAAGATTCGTATCCGTGGTATCGGTACCATCAATGCCAGCACAGACCCATTGATCGTTGTTGATGGTGTGCCTTACGATGGCGACTTGAACACAATCAACCCTGATGATGTTGAGAGTCTTACTATCTTGAAGGATGCTGCTTCTTCTGCTCTTTATGGTGCTCGTGGTGCCAACGGTGTCGTGATGATTACCACCAAGGGTGGAAAGACTGGTTCTTCTTCTATCACATTCGACGCTAAGTGGGGTTCTAACTCTCGTTCTATGCCAGACTACAAGTATATCGACAAGGCTTCTGGCTACTACGAGACTTGGTACACTGCATTGAATAATTATGCTTTGAACACATTGAAGTATGATGCCAACAACGCTAATCGTTGGGCTAACCAGAACTTGACAGCCGACAACAGTTATGGTTTGGGCATGAGCGTGTTCCAGGCTCCTAAGGGCGAGCTCCTGATTGGTACCAATGGCAAGATGAACCCTAACGCTACCATGGGTCGCTTGGTTTCTAACAATGGTCAGCAATATTATGTTACAGCCGACGACTGGGTAGATGCCATGTTCCGCAACAGCCTCCGCCAGGAGTACAATATCTCTGCGCAGGGTGCCAGCGACAAGGGTAGCTTCATGGCTTCCTTCAACTATTTGAACAACGATGGTATCACCTTCGGCTCTGGTTTCGAGCGTTACTCTGGCCGTTTGAAGTCAGACTATAAGATCAAGGATTGGTTGAAGGTTGGCGCCAACGTTAACTTCTCTCACTATGCCAACAATCAGTCTGGTATTTCTGACGAGGGTTCGTCTGGCGGCTCTGGCAACGTGTTCGCATTCGTAGCCATGGCTCCTATCTATCCTCTCTATATCCGTGATGCCCAGGGCAACGTGATGATGCACCAGGCAAGCGGCACCAAGATGTACGACTATGGTGATGGCACAGTAAATGGTCAGAAGCGTGCTTATCTTGCACAGGCCAACCCATTGGCTGCCAATCAGCTTGATGAGTATAAGGTTGTGGGCAACAACTTCAATATGCAGGGTACCATCGAGGTACGCTTGCCTTTGGACATCACCTTCACTTCCATCAACAATGCATACGTAGATGAATATCGCACCACATCTACCACCAACCCTTACTTCGGTCAGTACGCATCTTCTAACGGTATGGTTTCTAAGTATCACGAGAGATACTTCAACTATAACTTGCAGCAGCGTTTGAACTGGGCTCACGAGTTCGGTCAGCACTCTGTGGCTGTGATGCTCGGTCATGAGTACTACAACCAGAGCTACGCTTACCTCTATGGTAACAAGACTAATCAGTATAGCCCTGCTAACGACGAGTTGGCAAGTGCCGTGTTGGTAGGTGGTACCAACTCTTATACCCGCGAGTATAACAACGAGGGTTACTTCGGTCGCGTACAGTATGATTACAACGACACCTACTTCTTCGATGCTTCTTTGCGTCGTGATGCTTCTTCACGTTTCGCCAAGGAGAACCGCTGGGGTACCTTCTACTCTCTCGGTGCATCTTGGGTTATCAACAAGGAGAAGTTCTTCAAGGCCGACTGGGTAGATGACTTGAAGCTCAAGGTGAGCTATGGTCAGGTAGGTAATGACAATATAGAAAGTGCTACTTTGGGATATTACCATTACTCTACAAACTACGATATCGTAAACTCTAATGGTTCTGTGTCATTGGTACCAACAGGTCGCTATGGTAACAAGAACATCACTTGGGAGACCACAGGCGAGTTTAACGTAGGTGTTGACTTCGGACTCTTCAAGAATCGCTTGAACGGTACCGTAGAGTTCTACTCTCGCAAGACCACCGATATGCTCTTCAACTTCTCATTGCCAAAGTCGTTCGGTTACAGCGGTTACTATGACAACGTAGGTGACATGATCAACAATGGTCTTGAGGTTACTTTGAACGGTGACATCATCCGCACCCGCGACTTCACTTGGAGTGCCAACATGAACATCACTTACAACCACAACTACGTAAGCTATTTGCCAGAGGCAAAGAAGACTACTACCGTGGATGGCGTGAAGGGTTACACCAATAATAACTACTTCATCGGCGAGGGTGAGCCTATGTATACATACTACCTCCATAAGTATGCAGGTGTAGATCACGAGACTGGTGAGGCTCTCTACTACAAGAATGTAAAGGACAAGGATGGTAATGTAACGGGTACAACAACTACCAAGAACTCTTCTGAGGCAGACTACTACTTGTGTGGCACAGCCTTGGCTGATGTATTTGGTGGTTTCGGAACAAGCGTAGCTTACAAGGGCTTCGACTTCTCTATCGACTTCATGTATCAGATTGGTGGTCAAATCTATGACGACGACTACCAGAGGGCAATGAACGCCAGTGGTAAGTCTATCCGTGGTATGGCCCTGCATGAGGATCTCTTGAAGGCTTGGACCCCAGAGAATAAGAACAGCAACATCCCACGTTTGCAGTATGGTGACACTTACATGGCTTCTACATCAGACCGCTGGTTGACCAACGCTTCTTACTTGAGCCTCCAGAACATCAACTTGGGTTACACATTCCCTAAGGCATTGGTAGGCAAGATCGGTTTGAGCAACTTGCGCATCTACGCTCAGGCAAACAACGTTTGGGTATGGTCAAAGCGCCAGGGTCTCGACCCACGCACCAGCCTGACATCAGGCAACGCTTCTTACTATCCAGGCGTTCGCACCATCACGGGTGGTATCACACTTACATTCTAAACTCATATAATATTTAGAAATACAATTATGATTAAGATAAAGAATTCAATATTAGGTGTAGGTCTGGCCTTTGCGAGTCTTTCCACATTCACAGGATGTATCGACGAGACCCAGCCTACCGATATGGCAACATCTGACCAAGTAAGTCAGTCTGCATCTGCAGTAGAGGGGTTGGTGATGGCAATGCCAGCGTTCTTCAACAACTTGAACATGGATTTCTATAGCCCAACGAGATACGACTTCAACTTCGGCTATGGCTCTATGATTCGTATCCGCGCCACACTGACCGAGCCTTTCGTAACAGGAGGATCTGGTTACGACTGGTACTCTCCATGGGCACAGTGCGAAGCTCTTAGCCAAGATGCTGCTCGCTCTAACTATGTTTGGACTTACTACTACAAGTTTATCCAGACTGCCAACAATGTAATCTCTACCATCAACGAGGAGACTGCCACCGACGAGCAGAAGGGTTACATTGCAGCAGCCAAGGCTTTCCGTGCGCTCGCTTACCTCGACCTCGGTCGTATGTACGAGTACTTGCCTACAGATGTTACCTCTGGCGTTAATGCAGATGGCAACGACGTTACTGGTTTGACCGTGCCTATCGTAAAAGAAGGCATGAGCGAGACAGAAGCACGTAACAACCCACGTGTGAAAAAGGAAGATTTGATTGCCTTCATCAAGAGCGACTTGGAGTATGCTGAGCAGAACATCGGCAAGTTGACCTTGGACGAGAAGACTCTTCCACACTTAGACTGTGTATATGGTTTGGAGGCCCGCCTCTATATGTGGGAGGGCGACTATGCCAAGGCTCAGACTGCGGCAGAGAATGCCATCAAGAACTCTTCGGTGCAGCCTATGACCCAGGCACAGTGCTTGAATGCCACAACAGGTTTCAATACATTGTCTGACTTTATGTGGGGTTCTCAGCAGACCTCCGAGGATGATGCGGTTATCACTGGTATCATCAACTGGGAGTCTTGGATGTGCAACGAGCAATCCTTTGGTTACTGCGGTGGTGGTACTGGCGACTTCATCAAGATTGACACCTTGGCTTACAACCGCTTGAACGATACCGACTTCCGTAAGTTGGAGTGGGTAGCTCCTGCTGGTTCTCCTATCGCCGACAAGGTGTCTTTCGTCAACAAGACTTATGGTGCATCCATGCCAGCCTTGGCATCCGTGAAGTTCCGTCCTAACAAGGGCGATATGACTACTCCTTCTATCGCTGCCGCAACAGCATTCCCTATCATGCGTGTAGAGGAGATGTACTACATCCGTATGGAGGCTGCCGCACAGCAGGATCCTGCCAAGGGCAAGGAACTCTTGGAGATGTTTATGAGAACTCGTGACCCTAAATATACTTGTGACGCAACAAGCAAGGACGACATCATCAAGGAAATCTACTTCCAGAAGTGTATCGACCTTTGGGGTGAGGGTATCACATTCTTCGATATGAAGCGTTTGGGCTATTCTTTGACTCGTGGTTACAAGGGCACTAACCATGCTGTGGGTTGCCGCATCAATACGAATGGTCGTCCTGCATTTACCAACTTTGTAATCTATCGTACAGAGGCAGAGAACAATACAGCTCTCAAGGGATGGAACAACCCAGATCCATCTGGTAAATATACCCCTTGGACAGAGTAATAACACTTTATAGTAATATAAAAGATTAAAAAAGTTATGAACAAGTTTTTTAAATATACATTTATAGCGCTGCTCGGTGTTCTTACCCTCGGTTTGAGCTCTTGTACAGACGAATACGACTATACACCAGCTTCTAAGACAGAGTTGGGTGGCAATGCGTTCTTGGTAAGCGAGGGTTCAACAACCCTTTCTTACTTGCCTACGGCAGAGCAGAGCTTCACCTTCCAGGTATCTCGTGTAGATTCTACAGAGGCACAGACTGTAACTTTGTCTAGCAGCAACGATAAGTTCACAGTGCCTGCAAGCGTTTCTTTCGCAGCTGGTCAGAAGACAGCAGAGGTAAAGGTAACCTTCAACATCGCAACTGGTACCTCTGAAAGCACTCGCATTGCGATTGCGGATGCCGAGAAGTACTATTACGCAGCTACCGTGCTCGACTATTCCATCACTCGCTACCAGGCTTATAGTGGTACCTACATATCACAGGGTATGGAATTCGAGATTCAAACTCCTTGCTATCAGATTGGCACTGGCAAGTTTATGATTCCTGCTGATCCAGAGAATGGATATGAGTACGACATCGTATTCTCTATCAGTGAAAAGAATGTGGTGACAGTTGCTCCTCAGGCAGCATGGTCTCATCCTTCTTATGGCGACGTTTATGTAATAGGTAACGCCGACGGTGATGCAGCAGCAGATGGCTCAGGTTCTGGTGTCGCTGGTACATACGACCCAAAGACAGGTTTGGTCAAGATGCAATTGTATCACTTTGTTCCTGGAACAGGTTCATTTGGTACATTCGAAGATGACTTCGTATTCGATGAGAAGCCAAATCTCTAATTTAAAATAAATTATCAAGCCAGATGGACTATGCCCATCTGGCTTTTTTCATTTCTTAGCCTATGAAAAGATTCTTTACTTTAACGTTGGCCGTAGTTTTCTTCCTCAACGGGGTTGAGGCGAAGGAGCGTACTATGGACGAGAAGCAGGCTATCGCTGCTTCGGTGTTGAACAATGTTCAGCTACAGACTCGTGGTGTGACAGCGCAACCACTCCATTTGTTGCAGTCATCAGACACTTATACGGTGCTGGGCGATGACAGCCGTTTCGTCGTATTGAGCAATGATGATGCTTTTGACGCAGTTATTGGCTATGCAGATTCTCCTTTTGATGCAGCAACCAACAGTTCTTTGGCTTGGTATCTTCAAGCAGCATCAGAAGCGATGAAGACAAATGTGCAGAAGGGCTCTGCCGTGACAAGAGCCTTGGTTATTCCGAAGGGAGACTTCAAGGAGGCTGTCGCACCTCTGTGCAAGACCTTTTGGGCACAAGACAAGCCTTATAATAATCTTTGCCCTACTACTTCCAAGGGCAAGGCTTATCCTTCTGGATGTGTGGCTACGGCATTGTCGCAGATTATGTATTATCACAAGTATCCTGTAAAGGGTAAGGGAAGCCATCAGTATAGTTTTACTCCAGCAGTGGGAGATGGTAGATTGCTGAGTTGCGACTTCGAGAACACCACCTTCGATTGGGATAATATGCTGCTGGATTATGGTTCTCAGAAAGATTACACAGATGTCCAGGCTAACGCCGTAGCACAGTTGATGGCAGCCGTTGGTGTTTCCGTGGATATGCAATACACTGAGTCCGGCTCTGGTGCAATGTCCAGGGAAGCCCGCTATGGTTTAATCAATTATTTCTGCTACAATGAGAACATCAATTGGTTGAATCGTTCTTTCTATTCAGCCGAGGAATGGATGAAGTACATCTATACGGAGTTGAATAATGAGCGTCCTATCTATTATACTGGAGATGATGAGAAAAACGGCGGTCATGCTTTCGTGCTTGATGGGTATGATGCAGAAGGCATGGTACACATCAATTGGGGATGGGGACCTAAAGGTGGCAATGGCTACTTCGACATTGCCTTGCTGAACCCATCCGGCTTCCAGTTTAGTGAAGGGCAAGATATGCTGATTGGCATTTCACCCAAGGCATGCTTGCAATACGAGTCTCGTCTTTACTCAGAGAAAGAGCTGAAGGTGAGCAAGGTCGCTACATTGCTGAGTGTTCAGCCTGGTAAGATTTACAACCAGACGGGTGACGACTTCACGGGTGATATTGCCGTGGTCATGGAATCTGCTGATGGAACAAAATACCCAGTGCAGACCACTCATATCAATAAGGCTATCACTTATTATTATGTGAATGATGCCAGTTCTGGAGTAACCATCGGTGGTGTTTTCAAACTGCCAACGACATTGGCAGATGGTGAATATAGAACTTATGTAGCCTCAAAATGCGATAAAGATTCCGATTGGAGATTGATACGTACACCTGAGGGTACAGCTAATAGCTATATGGTTACGATAAAAGATGGAAAGTTGGCTTCCGTAGGAGAAGGTATTGCCGACGATACTTGGACCACAGGCATTTCTTCCGTCATTTCCGCTCCTGCCAAGTCGAAATCTGCAAAGGTTTATAATATCAACGGTCAGCAGGTAGATAAGAGTTACCATGGCATTGTCATCAAGAATGGCAAGAAGGTTGTGCAGTAAGCATTTGCTTGTATATATAATAAGGTGTACCCACTTGCATCGCCCCAATCATCGAGCAGCGCAAGTGGGTACACCTTTATCTAAATTTTTCATTCTATCTTAATTTAGAAGCTTTTTTATTTCATCTAGGCTGAGTTTCTGTAATCATTCATTTTTGAAACAAGTCGTCCAAGGTTATCACTCGTTGAATCCTGGAGCTATACTCGTTGGGTACTAGCCCAAAGGTCGTGACAATGACAGGATGTATTGCTCGGCGTCCTTGCACTTTGTCCATCACCACTTGTATCTTGTTCCTGATATTGGCATCGGTCTTCTTGTCGATGCGATAGTCGCTCACGCAGAACTTCATCTCACAGATGTTGATGATTCTGTCTGAGCGATTGATGAGTAGATCTATTTGCGTACCTTTCTCGTTTTTATCGGTTGGCACATAATGCCAAGGAGAGAAATCTACCTGAATGCCTTCGATTCCCAAAGCTCGGCGAATCTGTTCGGAATGGACCATGCAAACATCCTCAAAGGCTAATCCTCTCCAGGCATTGGCTGAGGCTGACTGCTGATTGTTTTGCCAAAACTCAGGATTTGTCTTTCTTTGCTTTTCTACAAAACGAATATAAAAGAGTGAATAGAAATCGGTGAGCTTATAATAGACCTCACGTTTGGATTTGCCGAAGTAGGTATATCGGGTAACGAAATCGCTTACCACCAAGGCTTCCAAAAGCTTACTTAATGTACCTCCCGAAGATAGCCCCAATTCCTTGGCAATTTCCTCTCGTTTTAGGCCTTCACGGTAGTTTGCCAACAAGCGTATCACTTGCTTGTACTGTTGAGGAGAAGAGAATATGGAACCAAAAAGACGATTGAATTCCAATGTCAGCTTTCCCTGTTTGGAGAAAAATAGATGGTCTAGGTTTTGAGCTAGACTCATACCAGGCTCAATGAACGACATATAATAAGGTATGCCTCCTATCGCCATATAGCATTGGGTTTGGTCGTAACGATCCATTACAATCTGATGTTCCCGATAATACTCCTCGCACTCTGCCAAAGTGAATGGCGAGAGGTGCATCTCACGAGTTACACGATTATATAATCCTCCCTTGTTGGCAAGCAATTTATCGACTATCCAAGTTGTAGCAGAACCACAGACTACCAGTAGCAAGTTGTCTTGTCCTGCTGCCCAACCATTCCAAAAGTGCTCAAAGGCTGTGATAAAACCAGACTTTGGGGTGTCAAGCCAAGGCATTTCGTCGAGGAAAACAACTTGCTTTTCTGTGGATTCTTTCTTTTTCAAAAGTTCGATGAGTATGTCAAATGCCGACAGCCAATCTGTTGGAACCTCATCTATCTCAGCCCCATAGTTTCGCAAAGAAGATGCGAAGTTCTGAAGCTGCGCTTGCAAAAGTTCTTTATCTTCTAATTCCAATGGGGATAGCGCTGTATGGTAGAAAGCAAACTGTTCCTTGAAATAATTGCGAATCAAGAATGTCTTTCCAACTCTACGACGACCATACACCACAAGAAATTCTGCCTCCTTGGAATCAAGAAGGTGGCTGAGTCTCTGTTGTTCTATTTTTCTGCCTATTATTTTTGCCATTGCTCTTCGTTTAAAATATTCGACTGCAAAAATAGTTATTTTTTGAGAACCTTGCAAGCTTTTTAGCAAAATAATCAGCCACGAAACGCTTTTTTGTGCGTTCGTGGCTGATTATGCGGAAAATATGGGTCGATTGTGTAAAAGTATTGCCTTGATAATCAGGTTGTTTTTTGACTTCCTCTGGCAAATCAGCCACGAAACGCTTTTTTGTGCGTTCGTGGCTGGTTTGTCCTTTTACTTGATTTCCATCTTCGAGAAGGTTTGGAAATATTTCAGGCAAACGTCTCTCCACTCCTTCGCATTTTCGAGCTGCACATTGAGGAGCGAGTCGGTGTGCGCCCATTCTTGTTCGTGTCCCTTCATATAGGGCTTTGCAGAGGTGTGCCAGAAGTCGCGATATACTTCTACCATCGATACACCCATGTTGTAGCGCATGCAAAGCTCCTGCCAGAGGGTGCTGCCCGATTTCATCTTGTGGTTCCATGCCACATGGTGGAACCAAAGGAGGTATTCCTCGGGGCAAGTGTCGATGTTGTCGTAGAGGCTACGATAAGGCTCGGGATACTGGCCTACGGCATTCGTGCCCTTGCTGCTGCGGTCGAAACCGATGCCCTGGGTGTCTGCCTTGTGGTAATACACAGGGCACCATTCCAAAGGGTAGCTGGCGATGAAACCATCTGGTTCCGGACCATAGTGATGGTCGAACTTGAAGATGTGATGCAAGCCTAGCGGCATCATATAGTTGACGCAAGCCTCTCGCGAGGTGAGCATCATCATCTCTACGGGTTTCGTAAACTTCTCGTTGTCGCATCCGTAGGTCTGCACGAGCCATTCGTGGGCAATCTCTTCGGCGCTAAGCGAAGGATTCCACGCTAGGCGACCGAAAGCGTACCAGTTGGCTTGCGAGAAAGGATGACCGCACCAGTTGGCATCGTCGCCGATGTTTGCCACTCCGGCGATGCCCTTCAGCTTCTTTGGGCTTACGAAATCGAAGAACTCTTTCCACATCGGGGCGAGATAGGTGAGGTGCTTGCTTTGTCCCAGATATTCCTGGGTAATCTGTAGCTCTGCCATCTGAGGGGTCTGCTTGATGTTGTCGAAGATTGGGGCGTATGGCTCACGTGGCTGGAAGTCGAGCGGACCGTTCTTGGATTGCAGGATGACATTGTCGTGGAACTTGCCGTCCATGTCCTTGAACTCGCTCACAGCTTGTTTCACACGGTCTTCTCCCTTGTGGTTGGCTCCATATACGAAGCTGCGCCACATCACGATGCCGCCGTATGGCTTTAGGGCATCTGCCAGCATGTTGGCTCCGTCGGCGTGGGTGCGATGGTAGTCGCCAGGTCCTGGTTGCCCCTCTGAGTTGGCTTTTACAAGGAAACCGCCGAAGTCGGGAATTGCCGCATAGATTTCCTTGGCTTTCTTCTGCCACCACTGTTGTACCTTCTTGTCGAGCGGGTCGGCGGTCTTGGTGTAGCCGAGTGCCATCGGCGATGCGAAGTTGATGCTGAGATAAACTCGTATGCCGTAAGGGCGGAGGATGTTGGCGATGACTTTCACCTTATTAATATATTCGGCTGTCATCATCTTGGGGGATGCGTTCACATTGTTGAGCACGCTTCCATTGATTCCCAGCGATGCGTTGGCACGAGCATAGGCGATAAGGCGGTCGTGGAGGCTCTTGCTGATGCTTTTTGCCTTTCCGCTCTTGTCGAGTTTGATTTCTTCCCACTTGAAGATGCTCTTGCCTGCATAGCCACGTTCGATGCTGCCATCGAGGTTGTCCCAATGGTTCAAGATGCGCAAGCCCACTTGTGGCTGCTCGGTCTCGTCGATGGTCTTTCCGAAGTTCTGCTGTTTGCCGCTGCCCGTGTTGTAGGCATCGGTGTCTTGCAGGCGAATCAGCTCGTAGGCACCATAGAGCAGTCCGATAGGGGAGCTGGCTGTGATGGTTGCCTCATACTCAATGTTGTCGCCTTGGTGGGCAGGACGGGCATAGACTTGGTAGCCTTCGCCGAGGTTGAGGCTTTTGTCTATTTTCAGTTCCACTTGCTTTCCGCGCCAATGATTTTCTAGCTCTTGGCGAGCGATTCTCACGGTGGCGTTGTCGTCGGCGGTAGTTGAAACTTGGCAGGATTTGGCGTAAGCCTTGCCCAACCAAAGTGCCGAACCATCGGCTTGTGCCATGGCTTGCAGCGAGGCAAGCATCAGGCATAATGCAATCAAGTATTTCTTCATAAGAGTAGTTTATTGTTATTATTTGTAGTTATTTGTTGCTTGTCTAATATGTAAGTTGTTATGTCTGCAAAAGTAATAAAAAACGATGAAATCAGCAAATATTGGTGTAACAATATGTTTCGTTTCCTTTGGTTTGTCTGTCTATTTTCTTTTCTTTTTGCCGGATGAAACATAGGCGAAAGTTCTTGTTACTTTTGGAGTACTTGGGTTTCAATAGTTTTTAGTAAATTTGCATCGTCAAACAACTGATGACATCTAAAGACAACGTAACATATAA
>ERZ808242.1678-NODE-1678-length-11455-cov-4.031667_pt1 | contig 11455 bp, 8 predicted proteins | sample MGYA00521244_ERZ808242 | MGnify/ENA primary metagenome ERZ808242 (study PRJEB31516, sample SAMN03275573) | gut metagenome | biome: mammalia-associated habitat; material: feces | host: Papio cynocephalus | place: Kenya | collected 2012-07-27 ... | reverse complement strand
CGGATAGAACTAGCGAGGCAAAGAATCGCCATCACTTCGGAAGCTACGGTGATGTCGAAGCCCCCTTCTCTCGGTACGCCATTGGGATGGCCGCCCAGGCCCACCACGATGTGACGAAGCACACGGTCGTTCATATCCATGACACGGTTCCATACCACGCGGCGCGGGTCGATGCCAAGTACATTGCCCTGCTGGATGTGGTTATCTACCATAGCGGCCAACAGGTTGTGCGCTGCGGTGATAGCGTGGAGATCGCCAGTAAAGTGAAGGTTAATATCTTCCATCGGTACTACCTGGGAATATCCGCCCCCAGCAGCACCGCCTTTGATACCCATACAAGGTCCCAGAGATGGTTCACGGAGACAAATCATGGTTTTCTTGCCCATTTGTGCCAATGCCTGCCCCAGACCTACGGTGGTGGTGGTTTTCCCTTCCCCCGCCGGGGTTGGAGAAATAGCCGTGACCAGAATCAGCTTGCCCTGCGGCTTGTCAGCCAATTCTTTGGTGAGTTTCAAAGAAACTTTTGCTTTGTAATGACCATAGTTTTCCAGGTCTTCTGCAGGAATCCCAATCTGTGCCCCAATTTCTTCGATTGGTTTCATTTCTGCCTTTTGTGCAATTTCAATATCACTTAACATCTCTGATCTCCTTTCAAAATGACGGAACCAGTCAACTCCCTGCCTTCCGTAAAAGAAACAGAATATACGTGTATTATATCATAGAGATGATTTCACTTGTGACACTTTCTTTGCAAAAAGGGTATTATTTTTATGACCTCTTCGGCAGCATACTCTTTTCATACAGATTGTCTAAAGGTTATGATTCTGCTGATGACTTCTGCAACACTTGCTTTTCATATAGCTAGTCTAAAGGTTATAATTCTGCTGACCGCTTCTTTCTAACAAAGAAAAATACCGCTATCGTCAAGGTTATAAAGGGTTATGGAAATAGAGTCATAACCTTTTATAACCTTGATAGTAGCGGTATTTTCTTTTTGTTGCTAAAACAGAATCAGCAGAATAATAACCCTTTCACTAAGCCCTGTAAATATCAGTTGCTTCCAACGAAATCAGCATCATCATACCCTTTTACCAACCAATCGCTTACATGCCAACTGTCTCAACCATTATCGGAGAAATGCACTTTCACCGTATCTCCCTTTCTGACTTTCGCCCCGATACCCGGCGCCTGTTTATCCGCAAAGCCACTGCCTTCGGGTTGGAAGCCCAGGCCGGCTTTGGTGAGCCATTCTCCTACATCACGGAGGGACCAGCCGGTGAAGCTGGGGAGGTAGAATTCTTTTTCCGATTCTCCCGGAAGTTTCGGTTTATAGGTTTCGATGTCCTTGCTGACAGGGGTGGCGTGGTTATCGCTGTCCTCCAAGGTGGGAACGCCCAGGTAGCGCATGATTTGGGTCATGGCTTCTTTGAAAACTGGCGCAGCCACCTGGCCGCCGTAGTAAGAACCTCTTGGTGTATCCAGCACCACCAGACAGATGGCCTTCGGGTCTTCGGTGGGACCGAAACCGCAGAAGGAAGCGATATGTTGGCTCTTCAGGTAGCCCCCATGTTCGGCATCAATCTTCTGGGCCGTCCCAGTTTTCCCTGCCATATGGTAGCCAGGAATCCGGGCATTGCTGCCGCCCCCTTCGGACACTTCTTTTTCCATCATGTCTTTCACTTCGTCAGCCACTTTCTGACTGATCGGTTCACCGCTTTCTTCTCGTTTGGTTACTTGGTAATCACTACCGTCGGCTTCTTTGATGGACGCAATGATATGGGGTTTCACCATTTTGCCCCCATTGGCAATGGCACTATAGGCTTGCACCATTTGGAGCGGCGTGACTGCAATCCCCTGTCCGATGGACATGGTAGCCACATCGATGGCCCGCATTTCTTTCGGGTCAAAGAGAAGCCCTGCCCCTTCGCCGGGCAGCTCGATGCCTGTCGGTTTCCCGAAGCCAAATTTCTTGGCGTACTCCGTCAAGGTATCTCCGCCGGTTAGAAGGCCCACATGAGCAAAACCGGTATTGATGGACCATTTGATAATATCCACCAACCGCACATCACCGTAGGATTCTTCATTCCAATTTTTGATTTCATGGCCCGATGCCCACACGGTGCCTGGGTCGTGCCACACACGGGACGTGTCATAGGTACCAGCCGACAAAGCCGTAGCGGCTACAATGGGCTTGAACGTAGAACCCGGTTCGTAAATATCTACCACGGCTCTATTTTTAAACTGTATTTCATTGGCCTTTTCAAAATGATTCGGGTCATAGGACGGTCTATTTCCTAAGGCCAGGATATCCCCGGTCTTCGGATCCATGACGATAATGATGCCCCCACTGGCGTGGGTGTTTGCCATGGCCCGATCCAGGGCCCGTTCCGCATAAAACTGGATATTCTGGTCGATGGTCAAATACACCGATTTTTCCTTTTTCGCTTTGAACGGTGCCAAAGCAGATTTCAGAATCGGATGGCCTCTGGCATCTGTTAAAATGGTCTGCCGTTCCTGGCTGCCTCGAATCAGCGAATCCAAAGACATTTCGAGTCCATCGAGCCCTTTGTCATCAATACCTACAAAGCCAAGTACATTGGCCGCCATCTGTCCATTGGGATAGAATCGGCGGCTTTCTTCTACAAAAGCAAAACCCTGCCATTTCTTGCTGTCGATGAGACCATGGACCTTTTCATAATCTTCTGGGTCCATGGTGCGCTCGAGCCACACAAACCGGGTATCCCGGGAAAGAAGTTCTCGGAGGACGCTTTCTTTCTTATGGAGCAGCGGAGCCAGTTCCTTTGCCGCTTCTTCCGGCGATACATTCATGGTGCCCGGGTCTGCATAGAGAGACTTCACCATAATGGAAAAGGCCATTTCCTTGCCATTTCGATCAAAAATGGTGCCTCTAGGGGAATACAATGTCTGGGCTCCTTCGGTCTGGTTGAGAGCCATTTCCTTATACTGCGAGCCTTCGATGATTTGCACATAAAATAGCCGAATGCAGAGAAGGGCCACGATACCAACGATGCACTTTAGGACCACAAACCCACGCTGGCGCAGGATCGTCCGAGGATTTCGTCTCTTCATGGTTCTCTTCTCCTCTTATATCTAAGCGCCGCTTCATGGATGGCCCCTTCTTCGTTGGGAAGATTGCCGGACTGCACCCGAAGGAGCAAATTATTCATCCCGTCCGCCACCTGCGGAGCCAGTATCTTCGGCACGTCCTTGTCATACTGGAGTTCTTTCGTGGTGACCGGCATGGCCAAAGCCAAATCCGCCATGTAGTGGCCAAATGCTTCATGGCCTTCTGTAGCCGATAACGGACGACCGCAGCCAATGATATCGGCTTTCCCCAAATCGGTCATTTCCACGATGGCGTCTTTCATGGCCTCACTGGAAGGAAATACTTTTTCCCGTGCCATCTGACGCACCCATTTCCGGGCATCCGCTTCCGGCGAATTGGCAAAGAAGTGGAAACGCATGTGATTTTCCACCAGCCACACTACGGAATGAGAAAAATCAGCCGGGCGGCGCCAGCGTTTCATGATGTCCGCCGTCATCTGGGCGCCTACTTTATCATGCCCATAATCGGTGAGTTTCCCATTTCGCACGGCCCGCACACCAGGAAGTCCTTTCGCCACATCATGGAGCAAAGCAGCCCAGCGGTTCACCAATGTAGGCTGCGATGCTTCCAGCACGGCCAGGGTATGATACCAGCCGTCAAACTTATGAAATTCCTTCTGCTGCGGCAAGCCCACCAAATGATGAAGTTCCGGCAAAATCGCCACGTCTGTGTAGGTTCCATTTTCCTTGATGCGGCACGAACAATCGGCGAGTCCCGTCCGCACCATCAAATCAAAGCCTCTCGCTGCATGAGGCGCCACAATGAGCCGATCCACTTCGGACCGCACCCGTTCCAAGGACAATCCTTTCACTCGTTCAAAAGCACTAGCCATGCCGTCTACCAGCGATGGATCGGCCAGAAAATCCAGCTGCCCCACGAAGCGGCAAGCCCGAAACAGCCGAAGTGCATCTTCAGAGAACCGCTCCTTCGCGTCGCCTACCGTACGAAGCCGCTTCTTCGCCATATCTTTGGCGCCCTGGAAATAGTCGTACAAATGACCGCTGGCATCCAGTGCCATGGCATTAACCGTGAAATCCCGGCGCATCAAATCTTCTTCCAGGGTATCCGCAAAAGAAATCTCCTGGGGCCGGTGGGCATCCTGTCCGTACACTTCGCTCCGGAACGTGGTCACTTCGTAGTTTTCCTGTCCTACCACCACAATGACCGTACCAAACCGCCGTCCGCCCCCGTCGATGGCTTTCCATCCCTCTGAGGCTGCCACCCGAAGCGTATCTTCCGGACGGGCCGAGGTGGTAATATCCCAATCATGGGGCACCTTCCCCATCATCAGATCCCGCACGCAGCCGCCTACCACATAGCCTTCAAATCCTGCGTCTTCCAAGGCCAAGAGAATCTGCCGAGCCCCAGGATCCAGCTTTTCTGCCCGTTCTTCATCACACAAATCCGAAAAATTTCTTTTACCAAAATATGATGTCACTGTGTCTAGTAAGCTCATGGGGATTCTCCTTTCGTTGTGAGTTAGCGGTTGGCAGTTAACGGTTAACGGTTGACGGTTGACGGTTAATGACGCTTGATTACGTTTTATTATACTACGTGTGGGATAAGGTGACTAGTGACTGGTGACCAAGGACTAGTATCTAGTAGCTAGGCCCTAGGGATTAGAAAATTCCAAATTTCGCTAGTATTGAAAAATGCGTAATGCGAAGTGCGTAGTGCGTAATGGTGGAAGGGGCGCACAACTTAAGAAGCGCCCCAATACCCTATTTTTATATTTCAAATAATAGCCAAAAAGATAGCGTTCTATTTCACCAGAAACTATGAAATAGAACGCTACCTTTTTTGTATTTTATATGATATTTTGCGGCGCTATATGAATTGATGCGCCGCCTCCACCATTACGCACTACGCATTACGCATTTTTAATACATTAGTCTTTATACTTTTCCGGAAGTTCAGTAGCTCTTGCTACGCCGGAAGCGATAGCGGCTTTGGCTACAGCCTTGGCAACTTCAAACGGAACCTTCGGGTCAAATACGTCTACCACCACATGGTCAGCATCCATCTGGCCCTGAGCAGCCAGGTCAGCCAGTGCGTGAGCAGCAGCCAGTTTCATTTCTTCATTGATCTGACGAGCACGTACGTCCAGAGCACCGCGGAAGAGGCCTGGGAATACGGAGGAGTTGTTGACCTGGTTCGGCATATCGCTTCTGCCGGAACCGTAAATGTATACGCCTTTTTCTTTGGCATCTTCGTACATGATTTCCGGTACTGGGTTTGCCATAGCGAAGACGATGCTCTTGTCAGCCATGGTCTTGATAGCTTCGTTGTTGAATACGTCTGGAGCGGAGCAACCGATGAGTACATCAGCGCCTTTGACAGCGTCAGCGAAGGTGCCCTGTTTGTTTTCTGGGTTGGTCTTCTTAATCAGTTCCTGCTGTACTCTGTCTCTCTTGCCATTGTCGTAGAGAATGCCTTTGGAGTTCAGGATGGTCATGTTTTCCGGTTTTACGCCATCTTCCAGAAGCAGTTTGGCAATAGCGGTGCCTGCAGCGCCTGCGCCGTTCATGACAACTTTGATTTCGTCAATCTTCTTGCCAACTACTTTGAGGGCACCCAGGAGAGCAGCCAGAGCAGCGATAGCGGTGCCGTGCTGGTCATCGTGGAATACCGGAATGTTCATGATTTTCTTCAGTTCGTCTTCGATGTCATAGCATTTCGGGGAAGAAATATCTTCCAGGTTGATACCAGCGAAGTTCTTTTCCAACAGTTTCACGCAGTGAATGAATTCCTGTGGGTCTTTGGTGTCCAAGGTAATCGGAATGGCATCAATCTGACCAAATCTCTTGTACAGAGCGGATTTACCTTCCATAACTGGCATGGAAGCAGCTGCGCCGATATCGCCCATGCCGAGTACGCGGGTGCCATCGGAAATAACAGCCACTACGTTGCCTCTCCAAGTATATTCCAGGGACAGGTCTTCGTCATCTTTGATAGCCAGACATGGAGCAGATACACCTGGGGTGTATACGATAGCCAGGTCATGGTTGTTTTCTACGCTGGCATTCAGGCCAGTGGTAATCATCTGATGTTTTTCTTTTCTTAAAGCCAATGCTTCTTCTTTGAGTTTTGCGGTATCCATGGTTTCCTCCTAATATTGATACTGTACTATACTATACTATGAGCGTTATGATTTTCTATATACATAGCATAGGTGACTGGTGACTGGTGACTCGTGACTGGATATATTTTCCTAGTCACGAGTCACCAATCACGAGTCACCTATTTCATAGCGAAATAAATGACTATGAAACATCTACAGTATTCATTAGTCTTTTACAGCCGGCATATTTCGGCCGTTGAAAATTTCATACATTTCCTGCTTCAGTAAGCGACGAATTCGTTTGGCTTCTTTTTTATCCAATTCTGCTTCTGTCATATCGAAAAGATAATTGTCCAGATCAAAGTGGTGAATCAGCATTTTGGTATGGAAAATATTTTCCTGATATACATTGACATCTACCATATCATACTTATGCCGCAGCTGTGGCTGCATATAGTTCTGAATGGAATTGATGCGATGGTCGATGAAAATTTTCTTTCCGTTCACATCTCTGGTAAATCCCCGTACCCGATAATCGGTGACGACGATGTCTGCATCGAAGGATTTCAACAAGAAATTCAATGCATTGAGTGGAGAAATCTTCCCACACGTGGACACGTCGATGTCGGCACGGAAGGTGCAAATCCCATCTTGGGGATGCATTTCCGGATAGGTGTGCACCGTGATATGACTTTTATCTAAGTGACAAACCACATCCTGCTTTTCCACTTCTTCTTCTGCAATCAGCATGGTCACACTGGCCCCCTGTGGGTCATAGTCCTGCTGGGCGATGTTCAGAATGTTGGCCCCGATGGTATCTGCCACCTGTTTCAAAATCTGAGTCAGCCGTTCTGCACTGTACACCTCATCGATGTAGGCAATGTATTTCTTTCTTTCCTGTTCTGTACTGGCATAACAGATGTCGTACATATTGAAGCTGAGCGTTTTCGTCAAATTATTAAAGCCCAGTAATTTAAGCTTACCTCGTTTCATGAAGTAAACTGACACCCCCGTTCTTTTCCTCTATGGATTGGAACTTCATCCATTATATCATAGAGCCTTATTGTTTTAAACTCACATATATTTTGTATACTTAATTTGTATAGGTAGACACTTATACCATGCATGAATTAGATGGAAATAAAGTAGCCTGGTGACTCGTGACTGGTGACTGGAATATTATTAAGCTAAGGATTTGCGTTAGTAGAAATGATTCAGGTAGCTATTACAGGTTACTCAAGTTTCTCATGTAACTTAGGTTGCACAGGTTCCTCGAATTTGATTATAAACGCTAGCATCATCAGATCATTTGATAAACCTCTAATCTAAAACAACAGGAATATTGCCTATTGTTCTTAATTTAATGCAATGATCGGTAAATGGGTAAATGCAAATCCAGTCACCAGTCACTAGTCACCTTTACAACTTCGAAAGTAAATCTCGCAAGGCTCGTCCCCGATGACTGATCTGATTCTTTTCTTCCATAGAAAGTTCGGCCATGGTCTTTCCAAATTGCGGCAGGTAGAACAGCGGGTCATAGCCGAAGCCGCCATTTCCCTGATAGAAATCACGGATAATTCCTTCACAGGTACCTTCACCGGTCAGTTCTTTTCCGTCAGGCCAAACTAGAGCTACCACGCAGGCATAGTAACCTTTGCGATCGTCACCGCTATAGGGTTTCAAATCCGCAATGAGCTTCTGGTTATTGGCTTCATCGTCCCCATGATGGCCTGCATAACGCGCAGAATACACACCTGGTCTATCCCCCAGTGCCACCGCAATGATACCGGAATCGTCGGACAGCACCGGCATCTGAATGGCTTTGGCATAGTAATGGGCCTTCTGCAATGCATTTTCCTTAAAGGTGGTTCCCGTTTCCTCCGGGTCCGGTACCTCTTTCACAGAAGAAATGGGCACCGCTTCCCAGCCTATTTCTTGAAATGCCTTTTGAAATTCTCTAATTTTCCCCTTGTTGTGGGTTGCTAATACAATTTTCATAGTACGTATCTCCATGATTGATGCAAATTTATTATGGGACTGAAGGTTCTAATGGTTCTGACTGTTTTTACAGAGCAAGAACCTTTTGAGAGCCAACACATCGCTATATTTCACCAGCCATACCATCGCTACAGAATCCTAGGGCCTAGCTACTAGCCACCAGTCACCAGTCACCAAAAATCATTTCCCCATCATCAGCCCCACGCCATCTCGCTTTGCTTTTCTCCAAGCCGCTTCGGCAGCCGCCAAAGATTTGGTAGTTTCTTTGCAAAGCCGTGTAGCCATTTCGATCCGTTCTGGGCTGGCTTTGGGCATAGGAATGCGAAGAATGCGGGACGCAGTCAGATGATAGGTTTCTCCTGCTTTCATGGTATCTAAGAAAAGCTGCCCCACTTGTCCATCCAAGTACAGTTTCAGATACTCTGCACTATAGATTCCTTGGGGACGAAAGGCGAGAATGTGATCTCCCAGCAGGAGAGACAATCCCTGGGGAACCACTGCAGTATGCACTTTTCCTTCCGCCACGGTTAACACCAAATCACCGCCGTTAGCCAAAGTGGCCTCTCCTTCGGTTTCTGTAGAAATAGAGGTCAGCAAATCTTCTCGAATGCCCGAATCGGCAATGGCTTCTTGGGGAAGAACTATGTATGTCCCTGGTGCCTGACAAGTGGGCAGCACCTGAGAAAATCCCTGCTGCACCCCATGTTCTACCTGCACCACATTGCCCGAAAGGAGCATTTGAATGGTGGGATCTCCGTTATAAGCATACAAATCATAGTTCCAATCTTCTGCTTCGATAAACATGTCCATAGGCAGCTTCAACTGGTCATAGCCGAAAAATTCGCCATCTACAAATCCAGATTCACCAAAAGTGACCTGTTCCTGGTCCTTACCGGCAAAGCGAAGGAACGCAAATTCTTTTCCTTCAATTTCTGTATCGTAATAGGAAGCCAGTTTTCTGGTATCTGCCAAATTTTTTCTGGCTTGAGATGCGATTTCGTCATCGGCCTGCAAATCGTCATAAGGCAGAAGCAAATCCATGCTGCCCTGGTCGGCCAATATATGGCGAACCGCTGCCCCATGGGCTACCCCTTCGCTCTCCAAGTCGAAAATATAATCATACCGTTCTGTATCGTCTGCCAGTTCGTCCATCACCATGGCCCGACCGCGAGGAAATACCAGCTGCAGCCGTTCTTTCCATGCTTTTTCCTTCACCGCTACAGCAATTCGTTTCCCGCCCAATTCTTTGAACGCTTCATCCAAGAACGGCAGGTACTGATCCGCTCCGGTGAATAAAATCGTATTTCCTGCTTCACTGGCCTTCTTCACCGCGGATTTCAAGATTTCATGAATCTCTTCCGAAGCCTCTGGCACATCGGGTGCAAAAACCATAGGCTCCACCCGAAGCGCTAAGGTATACACCTTGGCATAGGTGTCCGCATCTCCTTCATACAGCCCCAGTTTGTCGGCAGTCTTTTTCATATTTTCATATAAATCATCAATGGAAATCCCGTACTGTACATTGGTGGGATTCAGAAATAACACGTAATCCAAGTATCTGGCCCGCATCACTTCATTGAAAATTCGTTCCTTCGGCACGCCATATCTGACAAATGTTTCTATGGCATCACGAATATCATTGGCAGTCATTGGTATTCCTCCATTTATATAATAATACATATATTATACTTCACCGAGGCAGATAAAGAAAGTTGGTTCATGGGGTTGGTGACTAGTGACTAGTGACTAGTGACTGGTGACTGGTGACTGGAGCTAGTAGCTAGTGATTAGTAGCTAGGCCCTAGGGTTCTGTAGCGATGGTACGGTTGAAGAAACATAGAAATGAAATGTGCATTTGAGGGTTCTGCTGCGATGGCATGGTTAGAGAAGCAAAGAGATGATATGTGCATTTAAAGGTTCTGTCTCGATGAAACGACGAATGAAACACAGCAATAAATGAGAGTTCAAAAGGTTCTTGCATCGATTTTGTTTTTTTATAAAAATGGGTATTGGGGCGCTTCCAAATTTTGTGCGCCCCTTCCACCACTACGCACTACGCACTACTCACTTTTCCAATGAGAGTGAATGAATGACAAATCACTACTGAGCACAAAAAAAGAACACCCATGGATGTCCATGAGTGTTCTTTGCCACAATCCAAAGATTAACGTTTGGAGAACTGGCTTGCTTTTCTTGCTTTTTTGAGACCGTATTTCTTACGTTCTTTCATTCTTGGATCACGGGTCAGGAGACCTGCGCTCTTCAGAACTTTTCTGTAATCTCCATCTACATCGAGGAGAGCTCTGCTGATGCCATGACGGATAGCGCCAGCCTGACCTGTACGGCCGCCGCCTTTTACGTTAGCAATAACGTCATATGCGGTGGTGGTGCCAGTCAGTTCCAGTGGCTGTTTAATGATCAGTTCAAGGGTTGCCAGATCGAAGTAATCCTTCAGATCGCGACCATTGATTGTGATGTTACCCTGTCCCGGTACCAGACGGACTCTGGCAACGGATGTTTTTCTGCGGCCTGTGCCGTAGTATGTAGCTTCTGCCATTTCTTATTTCCTTCCCTTCTGGTTAACGGATGTTGAGTTTCAATTCTTCAGGTTTCTGAGCAGCATGTGGATGTTCATTGCCTGCATAAACGTGAAGTTTACGATACATCTGAGCGCCAAGCTTGTTCTTTGGAAGCATGCCGCGGATAGCGTGTTCAACAACCCATACCGGCTTTTCACGAAGAGCGTCGCCAGCTTTCTGGTATCTGTCTCCGCCGATATATCCGGTGTAGTGGAAATATTCTTTCTTCAGCAATTTCTTACCGGTCAGAACGACTTTATCTGCGTTGATGATGACAACGTTGTCGCCAGTGTCAACGTGCGGTGTGTAGGTAGGTTTATTTTTGCCGGTCAGAACTTTTGCAACACCTGCAGCCAGACGGCCAAGTGTCAGTCCTTCAGCATCTACGATATACCATTTGCGAGTAATGTTGCCCGCATTGGCCATAAATGTGCTTTTCATTATAAATGATTCCTCCTGAATAAAAAACAGAACCGCAAGATGTCATCCTTCCTCCGGGGCTAGTGGTTTCCGGACAAATCTCACAAGGAGTATTATACGTGTTTTTTATACCCCTGTCAATAGATTTTTTATATTTTTATTGATAAAAGTTGCTAAGGAAACACTGATTTAATCATGGTTTGAAATTATTCTTGGATTTTTATTTAAAGCGAGAAAAGGAAATCCGCGAATAGCGAGCTATTTAAGGAT
>ERZ808242.1675-NODE-1675-length-11462-cov-19.564829_pt1 | contig 11462 bp, 13 predicted proteins | sample MGYA00521244_ERZ808242 | MGnify/ENA primary metagenome ERZ808242 (study PRJEB31516, sample SAMN03275573) | gut metagenome | biome: mammalia-associated habitat; material: feces | host: Papio cynocephalus | place: Kenya | collected 2012-07-27 ... | reverse complement strand
TGCTAGAAAATGGTATGTCTTTTGACTTGGTTTATAAAATCTCTGGACTTGCAAAAGGATAGATTATGGCAATTTGGAGATGAAATATGATGAAAAAAGAGTGCTCTTGAGAACACTCTTTCGCCTTTTACTTTGATGAATTAAACCTTGAGAGGAAATCCTTTGTTCTTTGGCTTGATGGATTGTTGAATATTTTTTCAGGGCTATCGTCTTCTTCGATTTTCCCATCGCTCATGAATATGACTCTGTTAGAGACATCTTTGGCAAATGCCATCTCATGTGTAACTACAAGCATTGTCATTCCAGAAGATGCAAGCTTCTTCATTACATCAAGGACTTCTCCAACCATCTCTGGATCCAATGCGGATGTTGGTTCATCAAATAGTAGAACCTCCGGATCCATTGCAAGTGCTCTTGCAATAGCAACTCTTTGCTTTTGTCCGCCTGAGAGTTGTCGAGGTTTTGCATTTATGTATTGCTCCATACCGACTTTCTCCAAGTAGGAGAGTGCAATCTCTCGAGCTTCCTTTTTGCTTCTTTTTAATACTTCTGTCTGCCCAATCATGCAGTTTTTCAACACATCGAGATTCGCAAAAAGATTGAATGATTGAAATACCATCCCAACCTTAGTTCTGTATTGATCTTCATTGATCTCTCCTTTTAGGATGTCTTTTCCATGGTAAAGGATCTTTCCATCTGTTGCATCCTCAAGCATGTTTATGCATCTTAAAAGTGTTGATTTTCCGGATCCTGATGAGCCGATAATCGAGATGACATCTCCTTTGTTTACAACAAAGTCTATATCTTTCAAAACTTCATTTGTGCCAAATGTCTTTACAAGATGTTCTATCTTTAGAATCTCTTCCATTAATGCATACCTCCTGTCGAAGCATCATAGCGTGTCATTCCACTTGTAAAAGCAAGTGTATCTGTAGTTGCTAGGTTGAAATCTGAAGGTCCTTCCATCTTAGACTCGATGAGCCTTAGGATGCGAGAGCATGCAAAAGTCAAAATGAAGTAGATTATCATTGTTATTGTTGCCGCTTCAAAATATGTGTAGAGCGCACCCGAGATGCTTCTGAAAGTAAAGAATAGTTCTACTGTTCCGATTATTGAAAGTACACAAGTATCCTTTATGTTGATTATGAGGTTATTGCCTATTTGAGGCATGATATTCCTCAACGCCTGTGGAAGGATTATATGCACCATTGTTTGCACTTGTGTCATTCCAATAGCCCTGGCTCCTTCTCTTTGGCCGGGATCGACAGATAAGATTCCCCCTCTTACTGTCTCTGCCATATAAGCACCAGTGTTGATAGATACGATTATAAATGCTGCACTCCACATTCCAAGGTTGATTCCAAATAGTTGGGACATGCCATAGAATATGAATGCGGCTTGAAGCATCATCGGAGTTCCTCTGAAAATCTCGACATAGGCGGCAAGAATAAACTTCACAACATGCAAAAATCCTCTTTTGAGGATATTGGAATTTTTCTTTGGCTCGATTGTCTGTACAAGTCCCACAGCAAATCCAATGACGCATCCAAGAAGCGTACAAACAACAGCAATCACCATCGTAGTAGCAGCTCCTTTTGCCAAGGAGCTACCATAACGTTCGAGAATGTACAGCATTCTCTGGAAGAAATTCATTTCCGAAATCGACATATGCAATCCTTAATTAGCAAGAGGTTGAGCTGCAATTGCATCTTGCATCATCGAATTAAAATCATCGACAGTAAGGTGCGAAAGAGCATCATTGATTGCATTCAAAAGCTCTGTGTTGCCTTTTCTGACTGAGATTCCGATGTTAATCTCCTCTTGGCTTACTTTATAGTCGTCATCTGAGCCACTGAAGTCAAGAAGCTTCAAGTTCGGATAAGCAACAAGGGCTGCTTGTCCTGTAGGCATATCTGTGCAAACTAGATCAACTCTACCACTTGCAAGAGCAACAAGCATTGCTGGAGCACTATCTTGAGCAGGAAGAATCTTTGCGTCTGGTATCTGAGGAAGACATACATCATACCAGACTGTATTCATCTGGCTTGTACAAGAGGCGCCAGCTAGATCCGACAATCCCTTTGCGTTTGCATATTTGCTATCTTTATCAACCAATGTGATTATTGATGCATAGTAATAAGGGGTAGAGAAGTCAACCATTTGAAGCCTGTCAGATGTAATTGATTGTCCTGCAATCACGCAATCAACGACTCCTGATTGAACAGCAGGGACCAAAGAGTCCCAATCGAGTTTGACAATTTGCAAATCATATCCCATCGTCTCTGCGATGTATTTTGCCATCATAACATCATAGCCATTGGCATAATCGTTGGAATCAGCAATAGGTACGGCTCCATTTGCATCTGTGGGCTGTGTCCAGTTGTATGGAGCATATCCGCATTCCATTGCGACTCTTAGCACTTTGTTTGTTGATGATTCTGTTGTTGTATTCTCCTTGGAACCATTTGCGAAAACCAATGCAATTGAAACCAGTAGTGTGATAATTAAAGTTAAAGTCTTTTTCATTTTAAGTCCTCCAAACTAAATATTATGGCTGAACTATACTAAAATGTAATAATAACGTCAAGAGTGTTATAAAAAAAACTTAATGTTATTATAGTAACATATTGTTTGTGCTGAATGATTTTCTTTTTCAGCTTTACCATGAGTTTATCATTTGGCACAGTTTCTGCCGTTATATTTGGCGATCTTCATCGCAACCAGGGACGCATGGGTACAAATACTGTTTTTGCAGTTGGTTCTTTCAAAGTTGCAGTTTTTTCAATATATAATCATAAGTATAGGTTGGAGGATGATATGAGAAAGGTATTCTTTACGATTATGTTGATAGCCTGTGTCTGTTTTTCGTTGTTTGCTAAGACTACAGAATATGATATCGGTGAAGGTAGGACACTTTTGCTACATGAAGATGGATCGTATGAAATAGTTTCCTCATCAATTGAGCCTGATATGATTGTAGGAAAACAATACAAGCTTGATATGGTGAGTATTCTTGAACCATATATTGCACTTGCAATATTAGAGGAGCCATCGCTTTCAAATCTTGACAAGGATTATGTTTATTCTCTTTTGAAAGACACAGGGCTTTTTGATGCGATAATGGCTGAGATACCTAATATTTCGTTGATCTTTATATCAAAAGAGAAGCTTCTATTAATAGCTGATGAAGAAAAGATTGAAGCATTTTATCGCATAACAGCTTCAAGGGAACTTTACTTTGAGGATTCTGATGGAGCAGAAGAAAAGATTGGCAAATTCAACGATGATTACAGTAAGATTGTTCTTGAAATTGATGACACTATCCCAATTTATCTTGTTAGACAAGAATAGTCTCTCGATATAGCCTAAAGCCAATATACTCAGATACAAGGACCTTTGCAATTAAGCAAGTATTGAGGATAATTACAACTAGGGTTCATTGGAGTGAAAATGCAATATACAGCACATTATAAATCGCCTTTAGGAGAGATCTTGCTTGCGTCGGATGATATAGGTCTGACAGGTCTTTGGTTTGAATCTCAACGCTATTTTGCTCTTAGTCTTGCAAAAGAACATATTGAAAAAGAAAACGATATAATCACGTGGGCAAAGAAATGGCTTGATATCTATTTCTCAGGCCATAAACCGGATTTCATTCCTCCTTTGCATATAGAAGGGACAGACTTTTACAAGGATGTCTGCGATATCATGAGCTCAATTGCTTATGGGAAAACCATGACTTATGGAGAGATTGCTCAAATTATAGCATCCAAAAGAGGCATTGATAAAATGTCGGCAAGAGCTGTCGGTTGGGCTGTAGGACATAATGAGATCTCAATAATCATCCCATGTCATCGTGTAGTTGGAGCAAATGGAAATCTCACAGGCTATGCTGGTGGAATACAAAGAAAGGTGAAGCTGCTTGAACTTGAGGGAGTTGACTTGTCTGGGTTTTATATTCCACGGAAAGGAACAGCTTTATGATCTTTGTAACTTGAAAATGCAATCGCGAATCTAGCGCAAGTATTCTTTGATTTGATTTTCCAGAAGAAATAATTCGTTAATAATTGTATTATTGACTTTATGTTTAGAAGTTTTTTGATTAAGCCAGCCTCTGGCTCTTGCAATATGAAATGCGATTATTGCTTCTATAGAGATGAGCAAGACAATAGAGAAACAAAGAGCTATGGGCGAATGGATATTGAAACGTCACATAAGCTCATTGATTTAGCTTTGGATTCAAATGATTCATGTTCTTTTGCATTCCAAGGTGGGGAACCAACTTTGGCAGGACTTGATTTCTTCAAAGACTTTGTATCATATGCATCAAGAAAGGGACGAGATAGATTTTCACTTGCTATCCAAACAAATGGCTTTTCGATAGATAGGCAATGGGCCAGATTTTTCCATGACAACAATTTCCTTGTAGGACTCTCGATGGATGGCAACAAGAAGATTCATGATATCTACCGTCATTCAAAAGATGGAAATGGGAGCTTTAAGAATGTATTCAGGACAAGTGAGATTTTTAAATCAGAGTCTGTTGATTTCAATATCCTCATAACAGTCACGAAAGATGTCGCAAAACATATTGATCAAATCCATCCTTTCTTTGTTCGAAATGGCTTTAGATATCTTCAATATATTCCATGTATTGACCCGATTTCGGATTCAAGAGGCCAAAGAGATTATTCTCTTTCTGTCGAGCTTTATGGGGAATTCTTGTGCAAGCTCTTTGATTATTATTACAAGGCATGGACAATGGGTGAATATATCTCTATTCGCTATTTTGACAATTTGGTTTTGATGCTCTCTGGACAAAGACCGGAAGCTTGCGGAATGAGTGGAGTTTGCGGGCTTAATTATGTAGTCGAGGCTGATGGAAGCGTCTTTCCTTGTGACTTCTATGTCCTCGATGGTTATAAGCTTGGGAATATAAAAACAAATACATTCAAAGAGATGGATGATGAAAGAGACAGAATTGGATTTGTCAATGAATCGAGAAAAGTAGCAGAAGAGTGCAAGGTATGCAAGTACTTTCCACTATGCAGGGGAGGGTGCAAACGTGATCGGGACACTTTTTCTGAAAAAGGACTTTCTTTGAACTACCTATGTCCAGCGTTCAAGCATTTCTTCTCATACGCAATTCCGGCCCTAGATCAAATGGCTAGAGCTGAGATGAGAGCAAGAGGAATGAACAATAAATAAGGTTTTTTTTTCTGCTATATGTCTTACAGGCTGTTTCCAGTGCCTTTGCCGAGGCGATTGCAACTGAAAGCGCAAGTGATGTCTTTATCGTGGATCCGAGTTTTGAGATAGAGTCTTTGAGCTGATTTTACGGTATCCGAAACATCGTTCTCCCCCTTTATGATTAGCTTGGTCTGTGTTGTCATAATGCACCATTCCAATGACGAAAAACCTCACACTAGGGGGAGGCTTTATGACTGTTTATCTGTTTGCTTATTGCTCTATTCCCATCTTGCCTGTTATCATCATTCTTAGCATTGCAGAACAAGGCGGTTGTTTTGGCTTCATGTCGCTTTGACATGGAGGTGCTTGCCTCCAAATCTTCTTGATAAGGAGGTGCCTCATATGACAGATTTTGAGATGATATCGACCTTTCTGGGAATATTAGGCTTGATGATTGCGTTATACGTAGCATTAAGGAATAAAAAATAATCGCCGAGATTCCTTTGCACAGTTCTCGGCAATCTTAAATACTTAAATTGCTGAAGCCTGCAATCGTCTTTCTGCAATGCTTCTATCTATATAAAGAATAGAAAACAATCCTGGAATTGTCAAATATGAATAAAATGTTGCATATCGAACCTCTCTGGGAATATTAGGCTTGATGACTTTTTTGTTTTTCATATATTTTTACTATAGCTTGTAACTTTTTTGAGATGACCTATTCATGGTTATAGGCATCAGTACTCTGTCCTTATCTCAGAAGGCAGAGCTCTAAATAATGTGATTTCTTACTGCTATATGCTTTCTGAAGAAACTACAAAATTCCATGCTCTAGGAACGAGTAGTACGAGTTTTCGCAAAAAACGACATGGTCTAAACATTTTATGCCTAAAATTTCACCTGCTTTCTTGATTCTTCTGGTTGCTTCCTTGTCATCATCTGATGGTTCCGGATGCCCTGTTGGATGGTTGTGTGCAATGCAAATTGCGGCTGCTCTTCTTTCCACAGCTGGAGCAAATACCTCCCTTGGATGTACAAGCGTTTTGTTGACAAGTCCGATTGTTGCTATGAAAGTTCCAATGGCTTCATGTGCGCCATTGAGCATCACGACAATCAAATGCTCTTGCTCTCTTGAAGCATAGTGTTGCACTTCCTTGAAAATGTCGTTTGGACATGTTATGCATCTAGGTTTTTTTACGACTCGTCTTCTTCCTAGTTCCAATGCAGCCTCAATTGATGATGCTTTTGCTATACCGAGTCCTGGCACAAGCATCAGTCGTTGAAGCGAAACCATCGGATCTTTATCGATTATGTCAAGCAAGTCTGTTGCTATTTCCTCTGCCGAGCGCCTTGAATTTCCAGAGCCAACCAAAAGAGTCAATAGCTCTTTGTCTGTCAAAGCTCCGATTGTCAATCTTTCGAGTTTCTCACGTGGTAGTTCTGTCTCTTTTTTATCTATATCTTCCATACTATATTTATGTCTCTATCTTGTGTTTTTGCTAGTTTTGGTTTTGTGTTATTATTTTGTCATGCAAAAGTACAAAATAGGAAAGGTGTCAGAGCTTACAGGCCTCTCTTTGAGAACGATACGTTACTATGACCAAGAAGGGCTCTTGAGTGCAAAAAGAACTTCAGGAGGCCAAAGATACTATACAGATCAAGATATCGTATACTTGAAGAGGATCATCGAACTTAAGGACCTTGATTTCTCTTTAGATGAGATCTCGAAAATCATCAACTTGAAAGATAGCGATGAATCTGGCGATGAGAGAAGAGCGGAGCTTTTGCGCCAATACAGAGCTAAGCTTTCTTATGACTTGGAAAGAATGCAAAAACTTAAGAGCCATATTGATGAGCTTGAGTGGCATGTCAAGCAATTAGAGAAGGCTGAAGGCGGATTCACTTCCTGTCCCGGCGCAAGGTGTGCTGCTTGTGAATACAAGGACAAATGCATCTTCTTTAAAGAGAAAGAGTCTTGATATCAAAGAGAGAGGAGCCATGAGCCAATTGATTTTGCAAGTTCTATGATTTCCTTTGATAGCATTTCCGGTAAGTTTCTTGAGAAGAACATCGCTTCATAGTTTATGTATCCTTTGTAGCTTTTCTTCAATGCCGGAACTACTTTCTCCCATTCGATGTTTCCAAATCCAGGCAAGAAATGTTGATCTTCTTTTGCATTGTTGTCAGCAATATGCGTTGCAATGAGATTGCCACCTGCTTTTTCTATAAATGATGGAATATCTTCCTTCATGATATTAGCATGTCCTGTGTCCAGGCAAATACCAGCTTTGTATGATAGTTTTTCTATAATAGCCAAAAGGTCCTTTACAGAGTGTATCTCATCAAATGTCTCCATGTTTTCGATTGCAAGCCTAGTAGATGATGGTACATAGCTCTTTATGCTTTCGAAATACTCGATATTTTGTTCAATATTTGCTTTGATTGGATGTATTACAGACACAGGTATCTCAAGCGTCTCGACATATTCGAGGGCAAGGAATAACTCATTGTTGAAATCCTCAAGACTCTCTCCATTCCTTTTATATGGCAAATGGCATTGTATATACTCAAGACCAAGCTCTGATTTGTATCGTTTGAGAGATTCTATGTAGCTTTTTGCTTTGTCTTTATCCTTCAGGCTCGACACTGGATTCATCATCTCACAAAAGTTGAGATCAAGAATATTTAGGCCATTTTCAGCATATAGAGGGACAAGCTGTTGCATTGTCCTCATATCTCTTTCCCTGTTGAAGACAACAAGGTTTGTGTTTGTTGATATCTTATCTTTCATCCAGATCCCTATTTGTTGTTCTCATCCAAAGCCCTTTGTACAAAATTTGTCATTTCTTCAACACCCTCATCTATTGTTATAGATCCAGTTATTACATCGACTATGTTTTTCTGGAATGTATAGTAAATCTGGTATGCAGAAGGAAGCCATACATTTGTCAGACGTGGGTTTGAAGAGAAGACAGCATCCATTATGATTTTGAAGTTTGTGTCTTCAGAGATAAATTCCTTGTATTTATCTGTCTTGTAAAGTTCTGTATTTAGAGGTATGTAGCCGGTCTCTTTTGCCCATTTAAGTTGTACATCAGAGCTCAACAGATATTCTATGACGGTTTTTACAGCATCACTTTTCGTAAAAGCATAAAGTGCAGCTCCTCCCACGACAAGGCCTGCTGTTGCTTTTTCATCTACCATTGGAATAGGTGCAACAGCTACATCAAAACTGTTTGCAACTTGTGATAGTATTGTAGTCAAATCTGACGATGAAGAGATCATCATAGCTGTTCTGGCGGAAGCAAATTCTGCCATAACAGATTGTGTAAGGTTATTCACAGCACCTGTATCATATAGAGCCTTCCACTTCTCGAGGAACTTCTTGTAGCTTCCATTTTCCCCGAAGAGAACCTTTGTTGCATTTCCTATGTGCCCGTTTTGATTGTCAGTCATATATTCAAGCCCATTTTGGGCTCCCAAAAGTGTTGTAAGCTCAGACGTAGTAGGGACACCTGCGAATGCATAGGTGGCTTTGCTTTTCAATAGAGGTGCGATCCGGATCATGTCATCAAGTGTCTTCGGTGCATCAAGGCCAAGCTCGTCAAAGATATCTTTATTGTAATATAGAAGGTTTACAGAGCCGTTGAAGGGCATTGCTATAAGGCCTCGCTCCGATGTAAATCCAGTTTTTGCATTCTCTAGGATATCATCTGAATCAACGCCAAGCTCATCCATAGTTACTATGTAGCTTGATCTGTTCATATCCATTCCGGATGTCGCATCCATTTGTGCAATATCGGGAAGATTACCAGATGATGATGCAGCTTTTACTTTAGTTAACACATCATTTGCTTTTCCTTGGTAAATCGAATCAATGAAAATATTCTTCTCTTTTCCTACCGTGGAATTGAATGCATCTACAATCTCCTCAAATACATCGCTGCTCTTTCCAGAATTGCTATGCCAGATCTCTACTGTTGTTATGTCTTCTTTTGTTCCTTTTGCGAAAGCCAAAGACATTAGCAACACAAATAACAGCGACGTTAAGATCCTTCTCATGGTCATCCTCCGATTTATTTATAAATTGAGCTCTCAATCAGAGCTTTTTCTATCGATTTCTTGCATATAGAAATCAAGACTACGAATGGTAAAACAACTATAAGGAGTGAAGCCATCTCCGCTCCGTAGTTGCCTTCTTCTGCAAATCCAAGCATTGTCAGCCCAATCTGGATTGTCCTTGTTCTTGGTTTGTTTGTTACCAACAAAGGCCAAAGATAAGAATTGAAGCATGATATAAACGCTTGCAATAAAATCACTAGTACAATCGATTTGCTCATAGGCAAAAGAACTTGTGTTATGTATGTTCTATCGGATGCGCCATCGATTCTAGCACTGTCATAGCAATTTTTGTCGACATGTGAAAATGCTCCGATCAATAGGATCATCTGGGATGCTGAGAATAGCGATGGAGCTATTATCCCTAAGTATGTATCAATAAGACCTAGACTCGATATTATCTTGTAATTTTGATACAAAAGAGCATCTTGTGGCACGAAAAGAGTTGCCATTAGTCCAATGAATATCGCCTTTTTCCCTTTGAATGAAAAATGCGTAAATGAAAAGGATGCCAATGTTATGACAAGAAACCTAATTGTCGATAGTAGAGTCGAAGTGGAGATCGAATTGAACAATTGCACAGGAAGGTAGCGGTATGATAGTGCTAGCACAAAATTGCTCCAGTTAGCTTTTTTCGGGAAGAATTGCGCTTTGTCAGAAAGAAAATCCCTTGGAGAGAAAAGAGACAGAGAAAAAAGATAGAAAAGGGGGAATGCTATCAAAAAGGCAAGAATAGCTAAAACCAAGATTCTTAGTATCCTCCTCATCTTTCGCTCCTTTTTGATGTTGCAATACTCATCATGGCGACAGACAAGAGAACCAAGATAACGGTTATTGTGTTTCCGATTGCTACATTGTTTGACTTAAAGGCCTCTATGTAATAATAGAACATTATAGTCTCTGTTGAACGAAAAGGTCCTCCTTCTGTCAATATGGTCACTGGAGCGACTATCAAGAGAGCATCTTTTAGTGCAAGAAAGACAATCGCCAAGACTATGTTCTTGACCATTTTCAGTTCTATAGAGAAGAAGATTCTTTCATCAGAGGCTCCATCGAGCATTGCAGCTTCTATAACGCTTTTATCGATGCTTCTAAATGAAGATAGAAGGATAATGTAATCAATTCCAAAATCAAGAAATACTCCCAGGAAAACAAGTACAAGCATTGCCGGAAATGCCTCTGAAAGCCACTCTATATCGAGGCCAAGCATTCTGTTTGCTATGGATATTTTTCCTCTGAATATCTCTTTGAAGAGCAATGTTGCTGCAGATAGCGAAAATGCCATCGGCATGAAAAAGATATATTCGCATATTGAAGATATTTTGCTTTTCTTTCTCGTCAAGGCACTTGCAACTAAAGTGAGCAAAGTGTTGAGAGGTACGAAAAGGATAGTAAATATAAGTGTTCTTTTTACTGAATTTAAAAAGCCTGGATCTGTAAATAAAAGCTTGTAATTGTCAAAGAAGGCAAAACCTTTTACTTCTCCTGATGCATTTATATTCAGGAAAGAATCAATGAATGCGCTTAAGAAAGGCATACCTGTGAAAACAAATGCCAAAACTACAGCTGGCATTAAATATATGTATGGTTTTATCCTCTCTTTTGCTTTCATGTCAGATAATATAATTTATTCCTTTTTGTTAATCAATAGCAAAGTTTTGTATAATCATTTGTAATATAATAAAATACCTTACAAATAAAAACATGACGTAAAGTTTGTAAATGTTATGTTTGTATAATTGTGGATTTTCAAATAATGATTTTATTGAACGAAATTGACTGGATAGTTGAAATTGTCGTTGATGAGGTTCTCCAAACGATATGTGGAAAGATTTTCTTGACATCATACAGGGGGGGGGTAGACTTATGTTTGCCAGCTGGATAGTACATCATGCTGGCAAATGGGGGTAATAATGAAGAAGATATTTCTTGTCGTTGCAATTGCAATCTTGTTTGTCTTTATTGGTTGTTCAGATCAAAAGGCTGATGCTACTGTAACTCTTATTTGGATGGATGGAAGCAAAACACAAATCAGCATATTAAAAGGTGATTATACACTTCCATCTGCAAAAGGCTCTTGTGAAGAATACAATGAAAATGGTAACTATTCAGTCGCATAATCTTTAAAATCACATCAGATATACTTTTCGCAA
>ERZ808242.1674-NODE-1674-length-11465-cov-3.994040_pt1 | contig 11465 bp, 6 predicted proteins | sample MGYA00521244_ERZ808242 | MGnify/ENA primary metagenome ERZ808242 (study PRJEB31516, sample SAMN03275573) | gut metagenome | biome: mammalia-associated habitat; material: feces | host: Papio cynocephalus | place: Kenya | collected 2012-07-27 ... | reverse complement strand
AGGGAGAATTCGATACTTGGTATCGTGATCGGTACACTTTGAAAAAGCGGTATCAAATAATTGTGAACTTGTTTGATGCTCTTCGTAAGATACACCTTGCGGGTCTTATATTCACCGATTTGTCCCCTAACAATATTATGGTACATAAAAAACAGAATCAGATTGTGTTCATAGATACTGATAACACACGAAAAAGAACAGATCCTTATTTAAGTGTGTTGGGAACTCCCGGTTATATGGCCCCCGAGGTATATCGAAAACCAGATATAAAACTGGCACAACAAAACAACATCGATCCCAATGTGCTTTCAAATTCCGGACGAATTACAACGGAAAGCGATATTTTCTCTGCCGCGGTAATCGCGTTTCAGCTTATAACTCTTTGGCATCCCTTCATAGGAGATGAAATAGAAAAAGGAACGCCGGATGATGAAACACGTGCCTTGGAAATTAAGACGGACTATATATTCAAATCAGGCACATCTAACACTTCGTCATATGCATTAACACCTCAATTCGAAGACTTAACTACACTCGAAATCAGGCACTTGTTTGAACGCACCTTTGATGAAGGCAAAGAACATCCTGCGCTTCGTCCTACAGCTGAAGAATTTCTCGAAGCTTTTCAAAATGCACTCGATAGGATTGTTGAATGTCCTTCGTGTGGTTTCAGCCGTATATACGCGCCTCGTGAAGAAAACAGATGCATTGGATGTGGAAAAGAGTTCGAAAAGCAAACAATGCTTGTCATTTATAATGTGTTTTCTAATCTCGAGCGCGATGAAGTAATAAACAATATCGGTGACTATTCACGATATGATGTTCTGTTAGAAAACTTATTGATAGATGGCAAAACACCTGCGAGCCATGTGGAAACTTGCAGAATCCTACTTGAACCAAATGAGAAAAAACCAAAAATTCTTTATCTTAGGCATTTTGAAAGCAACACAGAACGGAGCGCTCCATATGCTAAGGTAACGCTGGATGGAACTTCTCGAATGGTACGGATTGAAGTTTCAAAAATGGTGTTCCAGGACGCATGCTTGATAGAAAAAAATACAAGAACAAGAACTGCATTGAATCAAGGCAAAGAGTTCCCGGCAGACAGATATGGAATTATATTCAAGGCGCAAAAACACGGAAAAGGATATATACAAATTTTCGGTAAGTTTGTAAAGGAATAAAGATGGAATCAAGAAACCTTCGAATCAATCTTGATAACAACTGTTATACGATTGTTTCTTGCTCGGTGATGGGTGAAGGAAAAATCGAGAATCAAGACAATATGAGAATCTATTATGACGAAAGGCAAATTATAGTTGTTGTGGCTGACGGACTCGGTTCTGCGATTTATTCGAAGGAGGGTTCAAGTAAAATTACTTCAATTGCTTGCTCTATGCTTGCTGAATCAACCGACTTGTCAGAATTTGCTTCAGAATTACAAGCAAAATGGAAATCCGACTTAGAAGGAAATCTAAACCTATACGATACTACGATCAAATTTATTAAGATAACAAAAGAATATGTACACTATGGAGGTGTTGGTGACGGTTGGATTGCTTTCAACACAACCGACGAGTTCGTTGATATGACATCATCGAATTCATTCTCAAACCAAACAGACACCATTTTATCCTTTGACTTGCAAAATAAGTTCAGAATAAATACAATACATACCGAAAAGATGCGGACAGCCTTGATTTCAACGGATGGTTTTTCGGAAGATATAGACAAAGAAAACGGAAAGCCTTTTCTTTCTGCCGTGTCTGAGCAGCTTCGAATAGATTCTGAAGCATTCAAGGAAGAAATTGAAGGTACATTATCACATTGGCCTGTAGAAACAAACAGAGATGATAAAACTGTTGTGTTTATAGAGAGGGAGTAATAACATGAACGATTTGTTTTTAGGAAATTATATAGCAGGTAATTTTTTCCCAAAAGAACCGGTTCCGCAAGGATCATACACTTTGGAAAAAAGAGATGGCGTTTTATGTTTAATTAGCGGAAAACAAAGCACACAATTAACTCCCATTGATGATGATGCCAAGATGGTTGTACATAAGTTTAGTGCTGACATTGAGTTCAACGAGTCAATCTATGACATCCAATTTTCCGGGGAAAATGTCGTTGTTATTCTTTACACCTACAGTTCAACACAAAAGCTCCTCGGCGCGGACCAAAAAATATCTATACATCTGCTCCGTGAAGCAGAAAAGCAGCTCTGTTCTGATGACGGATATGAAGGTCATACAGTAAACAGTTCCAAAGATATCGTCCCTTATCTCACAGCGCTTTTCATCAACAATAAGAGCATATTCGTGCATTTGGATAGGAAAAATCCCGATGCATTTCAAATGTTCGGTAAAAACGGAATACGAGCAAATGTTAAACGAGAACGCGCCGGAGTTTATTGCATTGACCGTTTTTACAAAACAAGAAATAAAGACTATAGTTTTGAGCTGACACAACTCTATGGAAATATTGAATTCGTGCTTTGGCAAGATTCAATCTCTATTTCGGGCGTTGGTGCTGCAAGACTTGAAGCGGTTAGAACAAACGAAGTTTTCCGTGCATGGAATGAGTACATGGACTTTGAGCAAAGAGTTTATGAGGATGAGCTGCGTGAGCGTGGTGTAATTCGTTATGATTCTATCGAAACCGATGGTGAGCAGCTTGTTTTCACTCTTTCCAAAGAAATAACGGATGAGGATATAGACGGAATCGAATTTGAGTTCTATTCTTCTTTTTCGAGTGAAGGTGGCAGAGCACTTCCTAAAAGCATCGAAGAATTGATTTTGCTAAAACAAACAGATAAGCGAGCCGGATTGTATCTTGGAAAAGCAAAAAGCGAAGGATCGGTTATGAATAGGCTTGCTTTCGATATTCCGAGATTCGGTTATGTCAAAGAAATGGAAAGACATAGCGGAATTATTTATGTCTCAGATCACAGTATTCAAGTTGAGCAGCGTAGAAGAAGGAGAGTTTTAAGAGCGATCGAATCTAAGCAAAACGAGTCCTCTAACATTATTATGAATTTGAGCAAAAGTGATGTTGTGGATGATCAAATTGGAACATCATATGGCCCCACTACTGCAAAGGTCTTGAAGAAGATGTTCGGGAATCCAAATGTAACCTTAAAGGAAACATATCGAGAAGCAATGTTTATCGCTTTGAATACACCTGATATCGCACTTATTCAAGGCCCTCCCGGAACTGGAAAAACCACTCTTATCAAAGGCTTAATAACAAGACTTAGTGAAATGGATAAGGGATACAAAATACTTGTCAGTTCCGAACAACATGAAGCTCTCTACAATGTTATAGATAAATTGTCTCAAAACAAGAGTATACCTCCCTTTGTGTCAAGCCGAAAGTTTGACGCTGATAGTGAACAGGATGATGCTGAAAGATTTGAAAAAAACATCAGAGAATTTCAACAAAGCTTTATTGCTTTGTGTAGCGACTTGCTCAGAGATGGCAATATCAAAGACCGTCGTTCTGCAAGAATTACAGCGTTAATTTATGAAATTCAAAGAATTCGTGACAACGGATATTCAGCAAATTATATATTGTCTGTGATTGATAATTTGAAAAATCAGGTGATTGAGCTTGGAGGATACGGTAAGCTGTCTGCGGATTTCCTTGCGCTCGAACAGATGGTTAAGCTTCCGAAAAAAGGAACAGATATTGAAGATCTTGATTTTACTACAAGACAGATCATTAGAAAAATCGAATCTCAGAGAATTGATATTGATGTGTTCATTGAAGATGATGGCGAACGGCAGCTGCAGGATCTTCAAAAACTTTTGAAACGAAACGAGTATGAAGATCTTTGCCTTGACGAACAAATCCTCGGCTCACTTATTTCAGGAGATGAAAAGAATATTCGAGGTGTATTTGCAAAATACATAGAGTATGTAGACTCTTTGAAATCAAAATTCCTTTTGATTTCAACAAACGAATTTGATGACGAAAATTCTCAAAGCGTGAAAGATATCGTAGAGAAATTGGCGGCAGGTATAGCTGAATTGACAAAGTCTGCCGAAACAACATTTTTTGATATAGTTGAAGGCTTGTCGTTTAAACTTGGTGATATTGATAATGTGGCAAGTATTATCAGCAAGTACACAACAATCGTCGGCAGCACCTGTGCGCAGGCTGAAAAAAGCATTGACCTCATGGAACTATCAAATGACAGATATGATTATGTCATTATAGATGAAGCAGCTCGTGCAAATCCGCTTGATATTATGATCCCAATGATGATGGGAACAAAAGTGATATTGATTGGTGACCACAAGCAGTTGCCACATTATATAGAAACAAAATATGTGGATAAATTCAAAAGAGAAAAAGAACAGTATTCTGAATATGATGAAAAGCTTTTGACTAAATCTCTGTTCCAAATTATTTATGAGAATCTTGAAAAAGCATACACAGAAGGAAGAATAAAGTTCAAAAGAACTATTCAGATCGATGAGCAACATCGTATGCACCCAACAATCGGTTCGTTTATTTCAAGAGAGTTCTATGACGGTACAATTGAAAATGGCGAACGAACTGTGAATAATAAGAACGATTATCACGTGTTCGAAGGCAAAAATGTCGTATGGCTGGATATGCCTATTTTCAAAGGTGCTGAGTCAAGCTACGCTAACTCCTATGCAAGAGAATGCGAAGCAGAAAGAATAATTGATATCATAAAGAATTTTCTCGGCAAGAACGAAGGAAGAAAATTGGATATCGGTATTATTTCTTTCTATAAAGGACAAGTGGAATTGATCAATAAAACACTGAAAGAATCGTTTCCAAGTAGCGTGCTGGAAACCATATCTTGCAACACCGTTGACTCTTATCAAGGTAAGGAATTTGACATAGTGATTGTTTCAGGAACTCGAAGCAACACACATACAGATTCACGCAAGAGCCTCGGATTTATAGATGCATCTGCAAGTAGAATAAATGTTGCTCTTTCAAGAGCAAAAAAGCTTTTGATAATGGTTGCTGATGCGGACACATATCGAAGAAACACACATTTTTCAAATTTTATTGAGTATGTAAAGGATAAAGGATACTATGGAGCATAACGAGATATTAAACCCTAACGAGGGGAAAACGGTTGATAATATTGTTTGGCCTTTTTACCGATATAGTGCTTTGATACCCAAGCAGATAGGTGCTGACTTGTTCGTGTGGCTATATCTATCGCTTGTTATACTTCAGAATCGGCAAAAAGGATTGTCGAAGGATAGCTATACGGATGAGGTGACAAAAGAAGTTGAAATTATCATACTTGAGAAATTCTCATCTGTGATAGATAAACAGATTTTTGATGAGATTAAAGCAAACGCAGAAAAGGATTTTACTGTTTCAACCCGGCTGAAAGAAGAAACATTCAGTTTCGTAGACACTTACGAATCACTTTTCTCTGACAAGCTCGATGTCAAGTATATATATCAGGATGCAATTACGGGTGAAGTTGTTCCGTTCTTTGGTGACACATCACATATCGATGACTCTAATCGTCGAGAAAATGCTATGAAAACACGTTCAGGCATTAAAGAACCTCCCAAAGTAGCAGTAAAGCGAGCATATGAGCATTATATGCGTTTGAAAAAATATAGCTCTGACAGCGAAGAGGATGAAATCCAAGCTGAATTCGACGAATTATTCTTTGATGAAGACGCACAGACATTCATTGACGGTGACATTGAAATTTTCGAAGAAAAGAGTGAATCGAAAGAACAAAAATCACTCAAAGACTATAATGTAATCTTTTTGAAAGATAGCAAGGTATTGTTTGATGTGGATGTGCCTGTGTTTGTTCGCGGAAACGAGCTTATGTTAAAAAGCCCGTTTGACAGAACAACAGATCAATGGTTCAATCGTTGTGCGGTTAAGGCACAGAATATTTCCGAGGATGTTGCAGAGCTTTTCAGGCTTCTTAAACAGCATTATATTGTGGCAGAGCGTAGCATTGGCGAATTCAGAGAAACGAGAAAAACCGACTTTGCCTCCACTCTCAAATATTGCGATGTAATTTATCGAATGATTGATACGCTCAATGATGATGAGTTGAGAAAAGATGTTGTCTGTCTGGAACAAAGCTTTAATGCCAAGCAAATAGTTGCATATTACTATGTCGGTAGAATTTTGGATACACTTGTTCGTGATCATATTGAATATACCGGAAGAACGAAGGAAATTGATAGACTTGCAACGACCTATGACAGATTCTGTCTTGAACTCGATGCAAAATGTCAGTATGGAAATATAAGATATGAGTCGCTAAAGCGAAAGGGCGTATTCAGTAATTGGCAATCAAGAAAAAATGAGAGAGCCGATGGGAAAAAGAATGCTTCGTTTAAGGCTGATATTGCAGATATCGTACTGAAAACGGATTTTATTCATTCACAGGCAATATACCCGTCATTCTTCTCGGATTTATTCAAGTTGTATGACGATAGAAGCAAAGCAGACCATGCGGACAGAGATGCCAAGGTTGATCCTTCAATGATTCAAACTCTTGAAAAAGCATTGAAAGTTTTATTCCAACTGATATAAGAGGTTAAAAATATGGGAAAGAACAGCAAAAACAAGAACAAAGGAAATAGTGGCGCACAAACAAAATCAACTCAGGTTGTCGCCACCCCAACTTCATTTACTATTGTTGTAGATTCGGATGCTGAAAAAGAAAGACTTGAAGAATCCTTCGCTATGGTCGATCAGTATAGTTTGAGTAAGCGCGAAGAAGCAGATCAATACTATGCAACGAAAAAGGAAGAAGCGGATGCTTTGCGTGGACAGGCTGAAGCCGAAATTGAACGACGTGTTGCCGAAGCTATCGCCCAAGAACGCAAAAGGATGAAACAAGAAATCGCTGATGCTGAGCGCGAAGCCGATGAAATCCGTAAAAAAGCTAAAATTGATGCCGCAAGTCTTGTTGAGCAGCTTGAACAACGCCAAAAAGAACTCGATGAAAAGCTTGAAGCTTATACTAGAGATATAGCCCTTTTAGAAGCAACAAAAGCATCGTATAAGGAAGAAGTTCTCCAAGGCATTCAAAAGGAAATGCAAGAGATTTCTGCTGAAAAAGCACGCCTTGAGGCAGTCATCGAAGAACTCAAAAGGCAGTTGAAAAAAGCGAATTCTGAAAAGGATGGCTTAGCTGAAGATTTGGAGTATTTGCAACAGGAAATCGATGCAAATCAAATCAGGCGAAGCGAAGTCGCTTCATACAAACTTCAAATCGAATCTATTCAAGCCGACTATAACAGATTGAATGAGTTTTACAATCAACAAAAAGCACGACTTGAAGAACTACGATCTCAAATCCTTATGTATGGCGACGATCCATCGAAGGCTATGCGCGAAAATGCTGAACTTCAAAGAAAAATTGAGGAATTAGAATCCTTAATTTCGTCATGTCCTTCTGCTGAAGAACTCAAAAAGCTTAGAGAAACAAGCGCTAAGTATGCAGAGATACTTATAAAGCTTGAAGCATTGGAAGCTGAGCGACTTGCGCTTGAAACCGAAAATATCGAGTTGAAAGTCAACAAGGATGAGATTGAATCTTACAGACGGTTCATCAAAATTTTGGAACTTCAAAAAGCCGAACTTCAGCGTGAGCTGGATAGAAACATTGAACTTTATAACAGCAGAACCGAAAAGGTCTTTGCAAGCCTTTCGCTCATTGATTCAATGAGAAAGAATGACTATCCCTCTATCATTCAGAGTTGGGATCTTAAAAAGCTTTGTGCAGCGTTCCGTGGATATCTCGCTAATCGTGATAAGAATCCTCTTTACTACGACGAGCGTACTATTAGAACCTTTATTGCAGGTTTTGCATCCTCTCGTTTGATGATTTTGGAAGGTCTCTCCGGTACCGGTAAGTCAAGTTTGCCTCGTGCATTTGCTGATTTCATGGGGTCTCACACAATTGAAGTTCCTGTTCAATCATCTTGGAAGGATAGAAATGACCTCCTTGGATTCTATAATGACTTCAAAAAGCAGTACAAAGAAACAGAATTCTTAAAAGCTCTATATACGGCAACGAGCGATCCGAATAATATCTATGTTATTGTTCTTGATGAAATGAACCTCTCAAGAATTGAATATTACTTCGCCGACTTTCTCTCCGTTCTTGAAAAGCCTAATGTCGAAGATTGGAAAATAGAGCTGATCTCTGACTATGCAAGCATCACTCAAAGCCAAGATGCATGGCCGAATCTTATTAGCGAAGGTAAATTGCAAATCAGCGACAATACTTGGTTCATTGGAACGGCAAACAGAGATGACTCTACTTTTATAATCACGGATAAGGTTTACGATAGATCTGTGGTTCTTACTTTCGATAAGAAAGGTGAAAAGGAAAAAGTGGCATCTGCGCAGCCTATCAAAATGAATAACGAGGACTTCCAAAGGCTTTTGGCAAGAGCTGAACGCTTCACAGATTCAAAGAGCGAAACTCGTTTCCGTGAAATGTTGCGTACACTTGATGAGCAAGTGAGAGAGCTTTTCCAAATCACATTTGGAAACCGTATTGCGAATCAGCTCGAAAAATTCGTGCCTGTCTACCTCGCCTGCGGCGGTACGGTAGATGAAGCTGTGGATGTTATGTTCTCAAGAAAGGTGCTTAGAAAACTTGAAGGCATTTACGACGAGAACACGAAAGCTAACTTGGAATTACTCAAGGATGAGATTGAATTGCAAGAATACAAGCTTCCTATTACCATTGAAGCAATTAAAAGAATGACAGAAAAGATGTAAGGTGTTATTATGCAAGCAGAGATTACGAGGAAAGACGAACAGAAATATCTGAGATTTAAGGTCTTGGAAAACCCTATTTTTGCAGAAGAATTGACTTTTGCACAAATAATTGCGAATATCGAAAACGGCCGTCTTTCTTTGGAAGTCTCTGAGGATGACGGAACAAAAATACTCGATGATTCAAACATAGAAGAAATTAAACGAGTTGTGCCTTTTCTGTTTAAAATAGTGGACAAGCCTCGTTCCTTCATCCGTTCACTTGAAGAAAAAGTTCCTGTAGAAACAGCTAAGCGTATCAACCACAAGGCTATTGCAAAGTTAAGTCAGGATAGCAACGACTGGTACGCAAGAACCGTGCTTTCAGTAAAACCTAAAACTGTTGTTTCTGATGTCAACGAAGAAACGATAGATCTGTATGAAAACAGGTTTGTCTGTGCGCTGATTAGCAGAATTTCAGAGCTTCTATCTCAGACAAGACAGTACTATGAATCACAAATTCAGTATTTCGATGAGAACAGCGCTCAACGAGAAATGGAGTATACATACAGCACTAATTCCTTCCCGTTTTACAATACGATTACGAAAAAGAAAAAGGATTTTTCCGACAATCAAAGTTTCAGAAAGAAATTGGAAGATGAGCTTGAAACAATTAAGAAGTTGGAAAAGAAAATCAGGCTTTTGAAACGAAGCGATTTCTACAGAACTCTTCGAAAAAAGAGAAAGGTTGTTGATCCAATACAGAAAACGAACATTTTAATGTTCGAGTTCAATTATAATCAAGCTTATAAACTATGGAAATATCTTAAAGAACAACACCCGGAAGATAAGTTGAATCTTGAACTTGAAATTCCGGAGGAAGAAAGTCAAGCCGCGTATAGTCTATATGGTTGTCTATGCCTTATGGCAACTCTGCAAGATATGGGATTTGCAGAAATTGGTGGAGGAACACTCCTCTATATGGCGAATACGATAGATTTTGCAAGACCATTTGTGTTTGAGCGAGATGAAGATATCATTGAGCTTCACTTGTGCGAGGAAGGATTAAAATGCCGACTCCTTGTTGATAAAGAAAATAGCAAGTATGATGAGTTTGTGTTTGTCTCAAATTTTGTAAACTTTGAGCATCTATCGCGGAGTACAGTCGATGAGTTAACAAGAGAAATCCTAACCAAGTATTTGCCGACTCAAAAGTTCACGCCGATCAGTAGTGTATATACTCTTGTGTCAATCAATCTGGCACGTTGTTCGGAAGAAAACACTTTTGCTAATAAAGTCTATCGTAGATTTTATAGCATTGGTGACAACTTCTCGCCTGAGGAAAAGATTGATTATTTAAGCAAATGGTGTGATTATAAATCAGGCATAGTTATTTTAACTCCTAAAAACTTAAAAAACAGTTTTTTGAAGTTAGAGAGAATCATAAACTATCATATTCTGAAAAGTAAGCTTAGAAACAAGAAGCCGGAGATATGTCCGATTTGCGGAAAACCGCTCAGAGAGAACAGCCCCAATAACTATTCTTGCCATTATTGTCATCACAATATATCGTTTACTTATTGTAACGATTGTGATCCCGACCATAAAAAGCCTATTTTATGGGTTAAGTATACAGACGAAAGATTCTTGCAGAACGAAACAATCGTTAGAGGTTTATCGGAAAAGAACCTCTACTATCGAATGGGAAAAATCGAAACGATCATGGGCGAACACGCTACCACTTCGTTTGAGCTTGAATATGATGCAGATAGATGGAAACTGAAAACTGTATGTCCGCATTGTGGAATAAAGCTCGGCGATGAAAAATAATGATGCATAATTTGATATAGTGATTTTCCCTGATGTAATTTTGCCAGGCACCTCGAATGAAATTTAGTTTTTGCATATCCGGGCTCCAGCATTATCATAATTAGCCCCATAAGTCAATATATATGCGGGTGCTTGCCATTTGTATAAGTCAAGAACTTCGCCAATTCTGAGACCGGTGTACAAGCAAATGATGGTGCCATTTTGGTTTTTTACCGTTAAGAATAGCCGTTTCGATTGCTTTTTGTTCCGATAGTGAAAAACATTCAGCCGCTTTTTCTGTCACGGTCGGGCGTTTGATTTTATCCCCGACATATACATCTGTAAGACCGATTGTAAACGCTGTTTTTAACGAATTTTGCAAGATGGTAATGATTGCATTTACAGTATTCGGAGACAATGGAGTACCTGACTTAATGTTACCTTTTTCTGAAATCTCAGTAATGAATTTTTGCAAAATGAATGGAGTAAGTTCGTTAATTTCAAAATTTCCAAAATGTTTGCTTATATGTATTGATAACCCACAATATCTTTCGTAGGTTCTTATTTTTGACACAGGCTTTATATAATGTTCAAGCCATTCATTGAGCCAATTTTTGTATGTCATATATCACTCTCCTTAGATTGTAAATTTTCAGATTTTTTGATTGTAAAATTGAATTTTGGCACCGGTGCGTGGGCTTGTCTTGATACGAGAGCGGCGTCGCTACGCTCCGCCGCGGACAAGCCCACGCACAGACCAAAACAGACCGACTAAACCGAATTTGATTGAACTTCGGCTTGCTAATTGACCGCCGCAAAACTGCCGCCAAATTTAACGCAATCGCCCGTATAGATAAATGAAAGCGCGGACGGAAGGCGAAGTCGCCGCTAAACCGCTTGGCGATCTTTCG
>ERZ808242.1673-NODE-1673-length-11466-cov-3.324511_pt1 | contig 11466 bp, 5 predicted proteins | sample MGYA00521244_ERZ808242 | MGnify/ENA primary metagenome ERZ808242 (study PRJEB31516, sample SAMN03275573) | gut metagenome | biome: mammalia-associated habitat; material: feces | host: Papio cynocephalus | place: Kenya | collected 2012-07-27 ... | reverse complement strand
TTTGCGCCCGGAGCATACAGTCCGGAATAAGGCGTACCGCCGTTTTTCTGATCGCCCCAATATGCCTCGTCGGCGATGGATTCGCCCATCTCGCGAGCAAGTTCTACCGACCAAGTAGAGCCGACCATTACTTCGCAACAATATGCGTTGGTGCCGTACACAGAAGATTTGTCCATTGAGGCAACGAATCCTACGGGACCGTCGGCTTCGATTGTGAGAGGAACGCCGAGCCTTAATATATCTAACGTTTGGAAAGCTCCGTTTTGCGTGAGGTCATACATTTCGTCCACGGTAAGTTGGCTTATGAAGCTATTCCATTTTTCGGAATCGAAATCTACCGTTGCCATATCCTTTAATAGAAGCGTAGCGTCCTCGGTTTCTCCCGTTTCTTCGTTAACGGCAGTTAAATTCACACCCGTTTCGGGCATTTTTTCATACTTATTCGGGTTATTAGTCGTTCTATTGTCCAAGGCGGTTTTCAATTCTTTTGTATAAGTGCGCTCTTGAATTGTACGCGAAGCGGGCATTGTTTTTTCCCAATCGGAACGCGAAAGAGTCGTACCTAATTGATCGTCCGCATCGTCAAAACGATTTTCGACCTTATTTTCGCTATCGGGGTCGACGCTATAAGTCACGCCGGAAGCCGCAACGGAAAAATCTATAGTTCCGAACGAATTATGCGCATCGGTTCCTATGTATAACTTATACGCTCCGCCGTCCAGTTCGTAGCCGAAATGATTGTTTTCGTTATCGTCATAACAGTCATAAGAAGAAAAGTCATACGGGGTAAAAGATATGGTAACGTCCTCGCTGTTTCCCGGCTCAATCACTCCGGTTTTCGCAAAACCGACCAAAACCTTGTGTGCCTTCTCGATGCCGCCATTCGTATACGGTGCGCTCGCATAAACTTGAACGACCGCTTTACCGGCAACGCCGTTTGCGGAGTTCGTAACTCTGACCGTAACGCTATACGAATTGTTTTTTTCGGAATCGCCTATCGAAACGCCTTCGATATCCGAATCTATCGTTTCATAAGAAAATTCGGTATAAGACAATCCGTATCCGAACGGATAAACAACATTGTTGTCATACCATTCTTCCCCGTCCGTATAACCTCTCGTTTCGTAGTACCGATAACCGACGTATATACCTTCTTCATAGTCTACATAATAATACGACCCTTTCGAACCGTCGGAAAACAAATATTTGTCCCCTCCGTCGATATTGCAGTCGCCGAAATTTACAAACGTAGGGTCTTTCGTTAGGTCTGCGGCATACGTGTCAACGGTATGTCCCGAAGGATTCACGCTGCCGTTTAAAATACTACCGAGAGCCATAACGCCGGTGGAACCCGGACCGCTCATTATAAGACACGCGTCTATACCGCCGTATTCGCCCGTTTCCACAAAACCGAGTTCCATAACGCTTGCGCTATTGATTATAAGTATTACTTTTTTAAACCCGGCAGATGTTACGTTTCTGATAAGTTTTTGCTCGTTATCGTCAAGTTCGAGATAATGTTTTCCGCTCGAAGACGTACGGGGAAGGTCAAAGCCTTCTCCGGATATGCGCGAGATAACGATAAGCGCGGCGTCGGAATATTCGGCGTAGCTATTTTTAACTTCATCGGTGTATCTTTCGTAATCGCTCTCTCCCGTAGCCACGTCCGTAAGCGTTCCGCCACTGTCAAGGTCGCTTGAATTTTTCGGACGAGGGTTACCCGAAAGAGAATTATCGTCATAAAAAGCTTTTAGCAACGGGTTATAAGTAAACCCGGCTTCTTCAAGGCTCTCGTAAATGGTCTTATGATTGCTCGTATCCGCTTCGCCCGAACCCGAACCGCCGTAAACAAGATTAACGCTGTTTTTTCCGAATACGCTTATCTTTTCGCCGGAGGAAAGCGGAAGCGTGCCGTCATTGTTTTTAAGCAAGGTTATACCCTCTTCGCAGAGTTTTTCCGTCAAAGCTTCCGCATTCTTTTTGGCATGTTCCTTACTTGTAGTTTCCGTCGTGTATACGGCTTCCTGTCCGTCTTCGTACACCGCTCTTCTGCCGCCGAATACAAGCGAAATCGCGTCGGAGTAGACTGCAAACGCAAGAATATCGGCAACTACAATCAACGCCAATACGATAGCCGTAACTATTAACCATACGCGGGAAAAACCCTTTTTAAAAAAATTTTTTATAGAGCCCATAACTCACCTTTTAATTTTTCGGTTTGTAGTAATCGGAGTTGTCCGTCCAAGAAACAGACGCTCCGTCTACGGCGATTTTAATACAGTCTACAAGCGGCGCAGTGCTGTTCATAGTTCCGCCGGTCCCTTGTTTTTGAGTATTTGCAGTTCTTAACGTTATCGTGTTATCTCCCGCATGCAATGATACCGATGGGCTTATAACGAAGTCCTTAAACGGTAAATCGGTTGTCGTTCCTAATAACGAGATATCCTCATAGTTTATCTTCGTGCCGTTTACCAACACTTCGTACATATCGCCGTTTATGGTTATATCGGCATATTCCGCGGATATTCTGAAAGCTAAAACGGCTCCGCTAATACTTGCGCTTGCCGTTATATGGAATTCAAGAGTGGTATTATCGACCGTCGATTGATAACTTGCATACAAATAGCTCACGTACGCGTTATTACTTGCGTTTCTGGTGTTCTCTTTAGGATATACAATCGCAGAATTTCCGTATACTTCTCCGGAATACCCGCGACCGACAAAATCTTCGAGATTAAGGTCTTCCGCTTCGAATACGCTATAGTTTATCCACTTTCCGTAAATATCCATATCCTCGCTTATTTTGGTACTGAAAACAAATTTATTTTTATATTCCGAATCCGAATACCAGCCGGCAAAATACGCCGTTTCGGATTCTTCAGTTCTCGGATTCGCTATACGCGTACCGTCTTCGACTTTCATAACGGAATCGCTCTTGCCGTTACCGTAATGAATCGTTACGTCGTGATATTCAACGCCGTCCTTTAACCAATAAGCGTAAAGCGTAATATCTTCCGTAACGGCGCTGTCGAAATCATACGCCACCGTGCATTCTGCGTCGATATACCAATTATAAATTTTATAGCCTTCACGTACAGAATCGTTCGGGCGAGAAACTTTTTCACCTTTCTTTACTCCTACTACGCTTACTTCGGAATTTTCATAGTTATAATTGAAAGTGACCTTAAAATCGCCTTCGTTCGTGTTGTTGTTATTATTGCACCCCGCAAAAGAAACGCATGACACAATAAAGATAACCGATAACAAGATTATCCCGAGTTTTTTGCAAACATACTTCATAATGAGTACCTCCGAAAAAAGTAAATTCGGTAACGGGCGGAATTTTCATTCCGCCCTACCGCTTAAAGCCTTTAGGCTCTATTAGTTATTCTTTTTACTCCTCATAACGTAAATGCATACGCCTATTGCGGATACAATCGCTATGCAAGAAAGCACAAGCCCCGTTACGGCAACCGGCGAAGTTACGTTTTTAGTTTCGATTGCGGTTCCCTGTCCGGAGCCGGAACTATTGCCGGAATTATTATCGGAGCTATTACCGGGGTTATCTTGCGGAGGAACTATCGAACCGGCGTCTTCTTCAACCGTAATCGTGAATTCTTCGGTAAAGACGCTTGTTGAAGCACCGCCGCCACCCGGGAATCCTCCGCCGGGGAAGCCGCCGCCACCCGGGAATCCGCCGCCACCGGAGGACTTCGAAGTTGCCGTAGCGGTAACCTTAATCGTATACGTTCCCGCCTTAGTCGGTGTTCCGTAAATAAGACCGTCTTCGGCTATAGAAAGCCCTTCGGGAAGAGAATCGCAAGAATACGTTATTTCTGTATATTCGTCTCCTACGACAAGCAAATCCGAATTCATGCTTATTTCTAATTCTTCTCCGACCTTACCTTTAAGCAAAGAAGCGTTAAAGGCTCTGTTTACGGTAAGAACGAAATCTTGTTCAAGCGTTTCGTAGCATCCGTCGAAAGTCGCTCTTACGGTGAAGTTGTACGTTCCTCTTTCCGTAGCCGTCCCGCTTATCGAACCGTCGGACTTAAGAGTCATACCGTTCGGCAAAGCGCCCGCGGTTATTTCATAGGTTGCTTTGCTCGCTCCGACAGCTTGAAGGTCAACAGCAACGGACAAGTTACTTGCGGAACGCCCGTTTATCGCAGTCAAATCGGCTTTTCCGACAAATGCGTCTACATCTATCCCGTTTTTAAGCGCGTTGCTGTTTGCCCAACCGGCAAGCGAATGTAATGCGCTTACCCTAATACTATAATACTGTGTGTTATTTAACTTATCGTCGACAACAACGCCGCCGAGTCCGTTACGCTTAGTTGCGTCCCATTCCCCGCTTAAAGCCGTCGAATATCCGATAAGAGGCCAATCGTTACCGGCAAAAGCTTCTGCGTCGCCTGCGTCGCCGCCGCCCGCGTCGGTACATACGTCGCCGCTAAATCCCCATTCGCCGCGCGTTAACTTGTTTAGAAGATTGTAGTTATTATCGGCAGATATTGCGCCTACACGCGTAAACGAAGACATCAAACCGGAGCACCCCCCGACTTTTATAGCGATTTCAAACGGTTTGAGATAAATTTCACGCATTGCTTGTTCCGTTGTAAAGACCGCGCAACCGTCTGCAGTGTTTCTGTAAGAATCTTGGTCGTTTAAAGCGAAGTGTTTGTTGTACACGACTACACCCATATCGGTAGCGCCCTTAGTCGCATACGCGGATATATAGCCGGCAAGCACGCCGTCTTCACTGTAATATTCGAAAGCTCTTGCGCCCCAAGGTCCGCGATGCGTGTTTAACCCGAAGCCCCAGAAACCGGAAACGCCCATCCATAACGATTCGTTACCTATCATCGTACCTTGTTCGTAAGCAAGGTCGGTATTCCACGTAGAAGCGATTACAACTTCCGACGCCCAGAAAGTACCGTCATATTGCGCGCCGGTCTTATCGCCGGAGAACATCATCGGTTGTTGTATTTTAGAAGGACCATCCGCAGCAAACGTAGCGGGTTTGCCGTAACGAGGAGCGGCGCTTGAAGCACCGTGGTCGCCGCCGGATATAGTGACGAGTTCTTCTAACGTAAGCTGATTGAGGAATTTTTCCCATTTCTGAGAATCGGCGTCGGAACCGACGACAACGTTTCCGTTTTCATCTATATAAGGTTCGGTATAGCTTACGCCTATCATATCGATGAGTGAAATCTCGGTTTTTTCCGTTGTTCCTACCGCAGCCTGAGTCCATCTTGCCGTATCGAGACCGGTATCCGTGACATACGGCATACCGTAATCGTTATGGAATTGTTCGGCTTTTGCCGAAGTGTAACCGTTATATGCGGTAAATCTTTCTACCCAATTAGCGCTATATCGACCGTTGATAACGGGAGTGGGAAGTTCGAGCGAACCGCCGGCTCTGCTGACATAGGTTTGTACGTCGGGGTCGCCATAAGTATTGAACAACCAATTTCCGTTCGCGTTTTTGTTTGCCCCGGTATCGGTAAGGTCTTCAGAGAATATCGCTTCGGAATTCTTGCCGTAGCCCGCGTTGTAGTTGTGCGCTTCGTCGGAACCGTCGTATATATACGCAGAACCGAGAGTGTATGTATATTCGGATTTGCCGCCGCCGACCAATGTCTTAACGTTGTGAGAATCCGTACGCAGAGAAATTATATAATCGCCCGCATCGAGTTCGTAATTCTTGTAGCCGTTACCGTTAGCGTCCGAGTAATCGAAAGAAGCCATATCCTTAATATCGAACGTAATTTCGATTTGCTGGCTTTCACCCGGTTCGAGCAAGTCGGTTTTCGCAAACTCAACGAGATTTGCGGAAGCCTTTTCAATGCCTCCGTTGATGTAAGGCGGATTGTAATACGCCTGCACGACGTCTTTACCCGCAACGGTACCGACGTTCTTAACGGTTACTTTAACGGCAAACTTTCTTGTTGCCTCCGAATAATTTACGCTAAAATCAGACCATTCGAATTCCGTATAGCTGAGACCGAATCCGAACGGATACACGACGCCGTTCGTACGATTATAATACACGTCGTCCGTATCGTAAACGGCAGAATCGTTCGTGGGCATATTCGTCGCGGTGGCTTTATAATATCCGTTGCCAGACGTGGCTTTCGCAGTCAATTCGGCTTGCGTTTCGTACCATTTATACCCCATATAAATACTTTCGCCGTAAGTAACGGTCTGTATATCGGTCGTACCTTTCTTTATCGTGTTGCCCGATTCGTCGTACGCCTTAGAAGCTTCGCCGCTCGTCGCATTCAATCCGAGAGACGTTATAGCGCCCGACTGGTCGCCGTAGTTATAATAAACGGGGTCTTGCGTGAAATCAGCCGCGTAAACGTCGGAAAGATGTCCGGAAGGATTAACTTTTCCGACCAAAGCTTCACCGACCGCGTTAAATCCGGAAACGCCGGGAGCGCCTATCCACATTACCGCGTCGACGTCATCGTTATCTTCCAACTCTCCGAGTTCCATTTGGTTAGTGGTGTTTATAAGCACGATTACCTTATCGAATTTATCGGTAACGTATTCAATCAATGCCCTTTCTTCGGGATTAAGCATAAGTCCGTGCGCTTTTTCGCCTTCCTTAGCCGTGGAATTAGAGTTATAATATGCCGTGCGCGAAAACTCTGCTTGCTCTCCTTCGCCGCCTTGTCTTGTTATGACAACAATTGCCGCGTCTCCGTAAATTTTATAACCGGATTCATACGAAGCAAGTGCTGTTTGCGGGTCTGCATCGTTTTTCGATATACCCGCATAATGTTCGACAAGGGACTTATAAACGTTGAGTCCCGCATTTTCAAAGCCTTCGACCGCAGTCACTTGATGCTGATATGCCGACGCTTTGTTCGTACCCGAACCCTGCGCGCCGTAGCTCGGAGAAGCGCCTCCTATGCCGAACAAACTAACGTCCGTCTCCGAACTGCGCAACGGAAGAGCATTGTTTCTGTTTTTTAGGAGAACGAGTCCCTCGCCCTCAATCTCTTCGTTCAGCTTTGCCGCTGCGTCCTGTTCTTCTTGGAAAGACGAGAAAGCCGAATAATACTTTTTCGTTGAAGACGAATCTTCGGTCTCGGCGCCCGAAACGTTCAAAAGACTATTCGCCGTCACGCTTCCGAAAAGAACGAAAATCAAAGCGAATAAAACAAATGATTTTGCTATTCTGCGCTTTAATTTTTCTACCATTTTACTACCTCCTGATATTGTTTGTAACGACAACCTATCGTTCGCGGAGATTATAACCCGCACGAAAAAATATGTCAATACCATTTCGACAACACGCGTTTAAGGGTCGACAAACACATCATTCATCGACGAACTATGCGATTTTATCGACGAACGAGGCACAAAAAAACGCCAATCGATTTTCAAACCGAAAAGCGTTTTATTTAAATCGTTTATTATCCGTTGAAGCGAATCATAGCTTCCGCGACAAAAAAGCCGTCGACAATATCAAAACTTGAAAACCCGCCGTATTTCTCCGATATGTTACGAATTATATCCACGCCGAAGCCATGCTCTTCCGGGTTTGCTTTTGAAGTGCTTAAATTCAAAATCTCGTCTTTGTAAAAATTCTCGGGCAATTTGTTAAGCACACCTATATAAAGATACTTCCCTTTTATGCTTATCTGTACGCAAATATTATCGGAAACGCCATACCTTAAGTTAGCTTCTATTGCGTTATCTATCATATTCGCCAATACGGAACATATATCCATAATATCGAACGGCAAACGCGAGGGAACGACCACCGTGTGAACAAGTTTGAACCCGTTCGCCATAGCCTTAGACTGCTCCATCGTTAAAATCGCGCTTATTTCCGTATTGCCGCAATCTATGTATCCCGCCTCTACTATGTCCGCCCCGGCTAACTCCGTAAGCCCTCTTGTCAATTCGTCGTACTTTTTCTCTTGATTAAGGACGAGTAAAACGCCTATTTTATTGCGTATGTCATGGCGCATTTTCCGAAAACTCGCCATGTTCGTCTTTGTCATTTCTATTTGAGAGTTAGTCGCCCTTATCAAGAGATTTTCTTGTTTTGCTCGTAAATACCTGCGTTTTTCCGAACATATAGACCTTGCCGACAGATATATCGTAATTACGATAAAATACAAAGCTATATAAACAAACAAACTGTAAACGTTACGCATATTCCTTTCCGTATCCAAAAACTGAATAGCATAAAGGCTTGATATACCTATTAAATCCACGGCAATCAAAAAGACCGAGCTGCTTGTTGAAAATTCCGGAAATTTTTCGAATGCACATAGTTTGTAAAAAACGATGAAAGCAATACACATCACATACCCGATTATTGGTCCGATATTTTCGAAAAACTCGTTCAACGTTCCCAAGCACTGAGAAAACCCCGCGCATATCATACTTACTACTATAATACCCATGCAAGAAGAAATCCTCACGCGCCGATTGTACGAACAAAAGAAAATCGCATATAGGCAAGCGACTACGACGTTTCCGATAGACTCGGACGCAAGAAACAAAAATTTACCGTTTTCACCCAAGAGCGATAATATCAACCCGCATACGCACATTACGACGAAACGCGCAACTACCGTAAACGCATATCTGCCGATGTATTTTATGACTTCTTTAACGTTCTTGGACGGAAAATCCGTCATTACAAACGCTAATGCTATCGAAAAAACAAATTCCCTCGCCACGCAATGCGCGTCGGTAAACAAATTAGTAAACCACATCTTATTCCCTCTTTTTATCAAAATATTTTTTATCTTCTGTCGACTATAAAAACGGATTTTGCCCGCCTACTCGAAAGTAAAAAGAACGTCGTCTTTATGCATAAGTTTAAGATAAAGTTTTCTTATCTCGGTTAGTTTAGCTCCGGACACGGGAAGCGTGTACTCCTTATTTCCCGCCAAAAGTATTACATTCCGTTTATCTATGGCTTGTATAAACTTGTAATTCACGATATAACCTTTGTGTATACGAATAAATCCGTATGCCGACAATAATTCTTCAAGGGTCGTCATCGTCGTTTTTATTTTAACGGGGGCTTCTTTCAACGTATAAATATATTGATAATCTTTCAGACATTCCAAATATATAATATCACGCATATTCATTTTGACTATAGACGAACCGCTTTTTATCTCCACGAATTCAGACTTTTTATACGCGTGTTGCGATAAATACAAGCGAATTACATGTATGCAATCGTTAACAAAATTTCTTTTTCGAATAAAGCCGAGAGGACGTATGTCGAAAGTATCGAAAACTTTGTCCTCTCTGTTCGATATATATACTATTTCCGTATCTACGTCGCCGCGGTACTTGTTCCTTATATATCTTCCGAGCGATATACCGTCCATCTCGGGCATTTCTATATCGAGAAAAATAATGTCGTAGACCTTGTCCGCGATTGTTTCCTGCAACTTTTTAGCATAAGGAAAACTATCTATACTACAAGTCGAATCATATTTTGCAAAACAATTTTCTATTGCTCCGGCATACAACGCAAGCATCGGAGCGTCATCGTCGCATATCGCTATCTTGAAACTATTCATATACGGTTGTCCTCGTAAAACAGAGAATTTTAAACGTCTTTATTGTCATTATACAATTAAATATCAAAAAAGTAAATCGTTTTCGTTATCTTTTTTTAGTCGAATTCTACGCGAGCGGAGTCGTTTTTTTATAATCATAGTCGAAACGACCTTACAGGCAAAGCATGCAATTGCCAAAAACCTTTTTTATTTCTTCACAATTTACCGCAAATGTGTAAAACAAAACACCGCAAATGTGTAAAACAAACGGCTTAAATTTTACACTTTGCCTTAACCTACGGCGTTTTTAGTTGACAAAATATGCGGGCGGTGTTAAACTTTAAGCATAAGTTTTAAGGGCTTGAATTCTTTATCAATAATTATTTTTGCGGAACAAAATCGATTTATATTTTTACAAAAACTTTATCCGCAGAAAAGCCGCCTTTTAGGTAATTAGGGATAAGGAATGAAAGACCTATAGGAAATATTATTATGAAAAAGATAATTTTGACGGGCGACCGCCCGACCGGGAAATTGCATATAGGGCATTACGTAGGCTCGCTTCGCGAACGCGTAAAATTGCAAAATTCGGGCGAATACGATGAAATTTACGTTATGATTGCGGACGCGCAAGCCTTGACCGACAACGCGGAAAACCCCGAAAAGGTAAGGAGCAACGTTATAGAAGTCGCACTCGATTACCTTGCTTGCGGCATAGACCCCGCAAAAACTCACATTTTTATACAGTCGATGGTGCCGCAGCTTACCGAGCTTTCGTTTTACTACATGAACCTCGTTACCCTCTCGCGTTTGGAGCGCAACCCGACCGTAAAATCGGAAATAAAAATGCGCAACTTCGAAAACAGCATTCCCGTAGGTTTTTTGACCTACCCCATAAGCCAGGCTTCCGACATAACGGCGTTTATGGCGACGACGGTTCCCGCGGGCGAGGACCAGGCGCCGATGATTGAACAGTGTAAGGAAATAGTGAGAAAATTCAATTCCGTTTACGGCGAAACGCTCGTCGAACCGGAAATCGTTCTGCCGTCGAACAAAAACTGCTTCCGCTTACCGGGAACGGACGGAAAGGCAAAAATGAGCAAATCGCTCGGCAACTGCATTTACCTTTCGGACGACGCTGCGACAATCAAGCAAAAAGTTATGTCTATGTTCACCGACCCCGACCATATTCGCATAGAGGACCCCGGCAAAGTCGAAGGCAACACCGTGTTCACCTACCTTGACGCGTTCGCCACCGACGAACACTTTGTCAAATTCTTGCCCGACTTTAAGAACCTTGACGAACTCAAAGCGGCGTATCGCAAAGGCGGACTCGGCGACGTTAAAATCAAAAAGTTTTTGCTCAACGTTCTCTTGGACGAGCTTAAGCCCATTTACGACAAGCGCAAAATCTGGGAACAGAAAGCGGACGAAGTCTGGGCTATACTTAAAGACGGTTGCGCCGTTGCGGAAAAGAAAGCCGCCGAAACGCTTAAAGCCGTCAAAAAAGCAATGCGCATAGATTATTTCGGCTAAGCTTTTACTTTCAAAAAACACCGTTTCAGCGGCGTTGAAACGGCAAAAAATAACGGTTAATCGACCTATAGGTCGATTAACCGTATTTTTTTATGCTTTTATCGTGTTTTTCCTAACAAATCCCTCTATAAGTCGATTATCTACAAGTTTCAAAGTTAAAAAATGATAATTGAAAGTTGAAAATTGTGGATATATATAATGTATATAATATTTCAACTCGCCTTTCGCTCGCTCTTTATGTGCGAATATCGATTGCGCCCTTGGCGCAAATATCGAGCGCGCAACGCGCGCATATTTCAACTTTCACATTTCAGCTTACGTTACATTTCATGCGAAGAAAGATATAGCGCGCGGATATCCTCGGGCATGTCATCGGGTGACA
>ERZ808242.1672-NODE-1672-length-11471-cov-4.377715_pt1 | contig 11471 bp, 5 predicted proteins | sample MGYA00521244_ERZ808242 | MGnify/ENA primary metagenome ERZ808242 (study PRJEB31516, sample SAMN03275573) | gut metagenome | biome: mammalia-associated habitat; material: feces | host: Papio cynocephalus | place: Kenya | collected 2012-07-27 ... | reverse complement strand
TTTCAATTTTCAACTTATATAAAACCGTCCGACGGGAAAACCTTCGGACGGAAAAAATATAAACAAGAGTGAAAATTAAGTTTTTATCGCTTTTCTTATTACTAAGAAGCCCCAAACTATAATGCCTAATAAAATTACGCAGTCGGCTATTATTAAAAGTTCCGTCCAGAGCGGCAGGCGGTAGCCTTTTACTTCGCCGTTCATCGCGCAACTGTTGGCGACCGTGTACAAAACGTTCTTTACACTACGGCGCAAAACGAAGGAATCCGCCGCGGAAGTCGGGTCTGCCGTCCAGCGATTATCCGGCATTGTCGTGAGGTTCAAATCCCCGCCGGCGTAGTGCATTTGCGCGGCGTTCATATAAACGCTGAGGTTAAAGTCACTTATAACCGTGCCTTTAAAGCCCCATTCGTTGCGCAAGACTTCGGTTAAAAGCCTGTAATCGCCGCCCGCCCAAGTGGCGCCTATGCGGTTAAAGGAACTCATAACCGCCGTGGTACCGCCGTTTTTGACTGCCTTTTCGAAAGGCTTTAAGTAAACTTCGCGCATGGATTGCTCGGTTAGCCACGTGACAAGACCGTTGGAATCTCTGTGCGTTTCTTGCTCGTTAACGGCGAAGTGCTTGACGTACATATACACGCCCTTTTCCTTTGCGCCCGCGATTTCCGCCGCGGCAAGCTCGCCCGACAAGAATCCGTCCTCCGAAAAATACTCGAAGTTTCTTCCGCCGAAAGGCGAACGATGAATGTTCACGCCCGGGGCATAAAGCCCGCTATAAGGCGTTTTATCGCCCTTTTCGTTGCCGAAGATACCCTCGTTGCCTATCGATTCGCCCACCTTTTTGACAAGCTCTTTGTTCCACGTTGCGGCGATGACGCATTCGGAAGCGTAAGAACAAGTATCGTAATATTTGCCCGTTAAATCCATAAAGTTGACGAATCCGACGGGTCCGTCCGATTCAAGCGTTTCGGGCTTGCCGATATAGCTGATTGCGGGGGATTTGAAGTTGCCGTTTTCAACCATAGTCAGCATATCGGCAAAGGTTATCGCGGACAAAAGCTTTTCCCACTTTTCGTCGTTATAGTCAAGCCCGCGCATTTCGGAAAGCCTTATATCCGATTTCGCAGCCTTTTCTGCTTGTTTCGGCTTTTCGTAACTACTTACTTCCGGGTTTTTGCTGTCCGTCGATTTTAGCGAAGAAATAAGTTCCGCGCTTGCCGTTCTGTCGCTTTCCGTTCTCGTCGTCGGGAAAGTGCCGTCAAAATCCGTTCTCGACATACCTTTTCTTTGTTTGTCTTTTACGGTGACGGAAGAAAGTTCTTCGTCGACGCCGTCGAAGCGGTTCTCAACCGAATAATCGGTGACGGGGTCTTTTTCGTACTTCAAGTCGTTTTCAAGCGCAAGCGTAACGCTGTCGATAGCAGTATGAGCGTTTTTAGAAAGCGAAAAAACGTAATCGCCTTTTTCAAGTTCGTAACCGCAAAATCCGTTGCCGTTAGCGTCGGAATAGTCGTAAGAAGCTATATCGTACGGGTCTATGGTAATTTCGATAACGCACGAGGACGGCTTATTTTCGCCCGCTTCCGATTCGGGATAAAGCATGGGCGTTTTTGCAAAACCGCACAAAACTTTATGAGATTTTTCTATTCCTCCGTCCGTATAAGGCGCGGTGGCGTAAAGTTCTACCACCTCTTTTCCCGCGGAGCTTCCTACGTTTTTGACTTCTACGCGAACGGTAAAGCTATCCTTTGAAAGAGAGACTTTTTCAAGCTCCGACTTGTTGAGAATTTTTTGCTCGAACGAAGTGTAACTAAGCCCGTAACCGAACGGGAACACGACGGAAGCGGAGTACCAACTATTCCAAGCCGTTGTCGTGGTGCCTTTTACGGCGTAGCCCGTAATCGCGCCGTCGCCCTCGACCGCTCCGCGCGTTTCGTAGTAGCGGTAACCGACGTAGATACCCTCTTCGTAATCGACGAAGTAATACGGGTACGACTTAGACGAGCTTTCCATATACTGGTCGCCCGAAACGACATATTTGCCCTTCTTTTCCGTGAGCATGTTATTGCCGATATTTTTGAAAGTCGGGTCACGGGTAAAGTCGCGCGCGTAAGTGTCGACGAGCCTGCCGCTCGGGTTGACTTCGCCCGTTAAAACGCGACCGAGAGCCATTATCCCGGAATTGCCGGGTCCGCCTATCCACAGTGCGCCGTCGATTTTTTTATCGTAAGCGTAATGCCCCGCGTCGTCCAAAAAGCCGAGTTCGAACGCCGCGCTTGAATTTATCAACACTATAACGTGCTTTATATTTTCAAGCGAGCAGACCTTTTTTACGAGCGCGCGTTCGTTGTTGTCAAGTTGCAAATAATGGTCGTCGGCGTTTGCGCCGTCAACCGCGCCCGTACCGGCTTTGTTTTTCATGTTTCTCGGCAAATCGAAGCCTTCGCCGCCTATCCTCGACACGACGATAAGCGCGACCTCTATTTCCTCGTCCGCGCAAGAATTCCAAAGACTGTCGGAATATTTTTCTATCGGCGTTTCGCCCGTCGTCAAAAATACGCCGCTGTTTTCTATAGGAGGATTAGACGGACGTTTTGCGCCCGAGCCTTGCTCGGTATCGTCCTCGTAAAAGGCTTTTAGCGTTTGGTTATAGCTTATGCCCGCCGCTTCAAGGCTTTGATAAAGCGTTTTGCGCCCATCGGTACTGCCCGCGCCCGAACCCGAGCCGCCGTACACGAGATTTACGGAATTTTTGCCGAAAACGTTGACTTTTGCGCCTTTTTTGAGCGGAAGCGCGCCGTTTTCGTTCTTTAAAAGAACTATGCCCTCTTCGTTGACTTGTTCGTTGAGTTCGTTTGCCGCGGCATAGGCTTCGGCTTTCGTAGCGTAATCGGCTTTATACGCCGTTTCGCCGTCGCCCCTCACCGCGCGGTTTCCACCTATCGTGGACTTTAAGAGTTCGTAAAACACGGTCGTAGAAAGCACGGATACGAGCGTAAAAACGAGAATGAGCGCGCCGCCTATAATAGCCCACAGCCTGACGGCTTTTGAGCCGAATGCTTTTTTGAAAATCATTTTTTCACCGATTATTATTCGTTTTTAAATTTAGTCTGCGTGAGCGTTGCGGTAGTCGTTATCTTCATATAGTCAATCATCGGAGCCTTTGCGTTCATCGTCGAATAGGTCGGCGCGAGCGAATCGGTATTGTTGACTAAAAGATAAACTATGTTTTTGCCTTCTTTTATATTCATTTCGGCAGTGAGAGTGAACTCGGAGAAAGTAGCGTTGCCTTCGAGCGAAATTTCTTCGTACTTAACGCGCGTATCGTGATTTACGGGGAAATAATCGTCGTTGAGTTCGGGGTTAACGAACACTTCGAACTCTTCGTTGTTGAGCGTAAAGTCCTTGAATTCGCCCGCAAACGCGAAAGTGAGCGTTGCGCCCGAAACGGCTTTGTCCGAAACGAATTCGAATTCGAGGTACAATTCGTTGACGTAAAGCGCGCGGATATAAGCTCCGCCGTGCGCGCCCGCGCCGCTTACGATAAGGCTTGCGCCCGAGGGGCTTGCGGAAGTATCGCCGCCCTGAACGAACGACAAATCCACGTCCTCGGCTTCCATTATATATTCCTTAGGCGCGTCGGGCGTAGTTTCGCCCTTTTTGCTCCAATGCGCGTAGACGGTAACGTCGGCGGTTATAGCTTTATCGAAAGCAAACTTTTCGCCGTTTTCCGCGGCGGTAAACCAGCCTAAAAAGTCGTAACCGTCGCGAACGGGCGCGGAAGGCTCTTTCACGGTTTTTCCGCTTTCGACCTTTTCGGTAGTGCTTTTCGCGCCGTCGTAGTTTAAGTTAAAAGTTACGGTATATTTTACGGTAGTATCTCCGTCGCCCGCGCAAGACGAAAGGCATACGACGAGCAAACTCGTTATGACGAGCATAACGACGGTGAATATTTTAAGATTTTTTTTCATGGCGTTTTCCTCTTTTTAGAAAAAGTTTTTTGAGTTTCCTCAATATAGAGCAATGCCCGAAGGCGGAATTTTACTTCCGTCTTCGGATAATGCTTTTTAGTAAAATCAGTCGTCTTTGTTTCTCTTCTTTTTCATAAGCGCGCACGAAGCCGCCACGACGGAGCCGAGAATAGCTACGGACGAAAGACCGATAGAACCGTTGCAACCGCTGCCGGAAGCAGAGGAAGAGTTATCGGAAAGTTTCTTGATTTCTTCTTCGAGCTTAGCAATCTTGTCTTGAAGAGCTTGTATTTCTTCTTTTGTTCCGACGGTGTTTTTGAGTTCTTCCTGAGCCTTTTCAAGTTCGCTTATCTTGTCTTTGAGTTCCTTGTTCTCGTCGATTACGGGAGCTTCGTCGCCTTCGATAACGAGCTTGACGAGCCTATCGGAAGTGATGTAATTGTCGATAGTGGCTCTAAAAGTTATGTTGAATTCGCCGCTTTCGGTAGGAGTGCCGGTGAGCGCGCCCGTAGAAGCGTTGTATTTAAGTCCCGCGGGAAGCGTGCCGGAAGCTATCGAATAAGTAACCTTTGCGCCGTCCTGAAGCTTAGCGGCTTGTTCCGCCGTCAAAGCGATAGTAACGTCTTTAAGCGCGGTGCCTTTCTTGTAGCCGGTCATTTCCTTTCTGATTTCCTTTTGACCGGTAGAACCCCAGCCGCCTTTTATTTCAGGTTGAGTGCCGTCCGCAAAAGCGGAGAGCGGGAGTTTGTTGCCGTTGCCCAAAAGGTTGCAGTTAGCCGCTACGTACAAAAGGCGCATTGCGGTGTTTCTTACGGCGTAATACTGAGTCGCGCTTTCAACCAAAGCCGCGCCCTCTTCCGCGCTTGCGGGAACTAAAACGTTGTTCTTTTCAACGCTCCAAACGCCTTCGATAACCTGTTTGCCGCTGTACGTTCCGAGCGGACCCGTTCCCGTACGAACCATAATGTTGCCGGGCCAGTAAGCGTTGCCGCCCACGTACATATCGGTTACGGAGTAGCCGATAAAGCCCCATTCCTCGGTTGTCAAGGAAACGTAGAAATCGTAGAAGTTGACGGAAGGCATCATACCGATACGGTTGAAAGAACCCATCGTAGCGTTCGCGCCGCCTTCCTTTATAGCAGCTTCGAAAGGTTTGAGATAATTTTCACGCATGGCTTGTTCGCTGCACCACGTGATTACGCCGCCGTTTATCTGTCTGTTCTGTTCCTGGTCGTTAAGAGCGAAGTGCTTGATGTAAGTAACCACGCCCTTGCTCTGCGCGCCTTTAACTACCGCCGCCGCGATTTTCGCAGCCTGTACGCCGTCTTGCGAATAGTATTCGAAGTTTCTGCCGCTGAATGGCGAACGGTGAGTGTTCATAGACGGACCGTACCAACCTTGAACGTTCTGGAAAAGCGATTCGTTGCCGACCATTATGCCTTGCATTTCGGCAAGTTCTACGTTCCAAGTGGAAGCGAGAAGTACCGCGCCTACCCAGAAGGTACCTTTTGAAAGCTGACCCGCGCCGTCCGCGTCCGTCTGCTTAATTTTGCCGATAACGTCAATGGCTCCCGTGTTGAAGCCCGTTGCGCTTATGAGATTTTTCATTTCGTCGAAAGTGAGTTGGTTCATGAACGTAGTCCACTTCGCGTCGGTTAAAGGAACGCCCGCCATATCGTAAAGCTGAATTTCGGCTACGTCGCCTTCTTTTCTTTCGGTGGCTTGCGTCCAGCCCTCGGGTACGCTTGCTTTATACCACTTGTCGGTCGTTTTGTCGAGGTAGCTATTATAGCTTCTCTGATTGTTAAGGAAGCTAATCGCGTCGTCGCTGAACATTACGTCCTTTGCGGTCGGAGCGGTCGGGAAGGTTCCCGTAAAGTCCGCGCGGCTCATGAATTCGAGAGCTTCGCCGCCTTCCGCCATAACTTCCGCGGTACGTCTTGTGTTGGAATACTGGTTGTTAAGCACGCCCTTTTCGTCTTTAATCTTATCGTCCTGAGAGAAAAGCGCGGTGATTTCAGCACCCGTGGTCGGGTCGTTCTTCCAAGCGATGCCGTTTGCGCCCTTGGTTGCGGCTTTCGTCATAACCGCGCCCGCACCGGAGTTAGCTACGGTAAGCGTTACCGTTTCGGCTACTTCGTGCGAGTTTTTGCTTACGTAAAGCTTGTGCGCGCCCGCTTCGAGTTCATATCCCGCAAAACCGTTGCCGTTCGCGTCTACGTCGTCGAAAGAAGCGAGGTCGAACGCCGTAAAGGTAAGCTTAACCGTTTGTTTTTCGCCCGGTTGTAAAAGTTTGGTTTTAGCGTACGTAACGAGGTTAGCCGTAGCCTTTTCGATGCCGCCTTGATAGTAAGCGGGGTCGGAATAAAGCTGAACTACTTCCTTGCCCGCAACTTTACCGATATTTTCGACTTCCACTTCGACGGTTATTTTGTCGTTCTTCGTTGCGTCCGTAACGGTGAGCGCGTCGGAAGATTTAAGAGTCCAGTTAAACTGCGTGTAGCTCATGCCGTAACCGAACGGATACAAAACGCCGTTGTAGCGGTTGTAATAAATATCGTCCGCCGCGTAGCCCGCCATATCGTTTGACGGCGCGTAAGAGGAAACGGAAGAAACTACTGTTTTGCCGTAAACGTTTTTGCCGCCGCCCACGTCGGTGGTAGCCAAAGCTTCGAGCTGAGTTTTATCGCCTACTTTAAGGTCGTAAGCCGTTTCGAAGAACTTGTAGCCCGAATAAATGCCCTCTTCGTAGTCGAGCGAAGCGTAGTTGGGACCGCCGAATCTGCCGCCCGTAACGCCCGGGATTTCGTAAATCGTGCCGCTCTTGTCGGTAACATACGTAGAAGAACCGACGTTGCTTGCGTCCGAAACGTTAAACCATGTCGGTTCGGTGTCGAACTTGGCGGCGTAAACGTCTACGAGCCTGCCGCTCGGGTTTACTTCGCCGTTCAAGACCTGACCTAACGCCATGATGCCGTCCGCGCCGGTAAGACCTATCCAGAGAATCGCGCTTACCGCATCGTCGTCCTCAAGTTCCGCAATCTCCATGGGAGAAGGCGTATTAAGCACGATTATGACTTTAGAGAATTTGCCGCTCGCTTTGACGTATTCCACGAGTGCTCTCTCGTTGTCTTCAAGCATAAGCGAATGGTCTTCTTTGTTTGAATGCCCCGGAATACCGTCCGTCTTATTGTTGATTGTGATATCTTTCATTTCCGACCCGGTACGCGAAAAGACGATAATAGCCGCGTCGCCGTAAGCCGAAAAAGAACTGCTTATTCCGTCCAAAAGGGCGGGGTCCGTTTCGTTAGAGGGGTTGCCGTGAGCTTTGTAGTAGCCTTTGAGCATCGGGTTCATTTTAAAGCCCGCGATTGAAAGGGAATCTTCGAGCGTTTTGCTTCTCGACGAGCTTCCGCCGCCCGCGCCGCCGCCGGCTTGCAGAATGTTGTCGCTGTGTTCGCCGAATACGCTTACGCTTCTTTCCGAACCCGAAAGCGGCAACGCTCCTCTGTTTTTCAAAAGCACCGCGCCTTCGCCCGCTATCTTGATATTGAGTTCGGAAGCCGCGTCCTGCTCCTCCTCAAAGGTTGCAAAATCGGTGTAGTAGTTCTTTTTTGTAAGTTCCGCCGCGTCCGCTCTTAGGGAAGCCGCTACCGAAGAAAAGCCTATCACCGCGCCGAGAACTATCGCGCCGATGGACGCAAAAACTCTCTTGTGAGTCTTGAATGATTTCATTCTTTTACCTCCGTTATTTCGAGTGCTTTGTGCCTCGTGTATTCAATATAGCACAAAAAGCAAAACGGCGGAGCATTTTGTCAAAACTCCGTCGTTTTTTTAGTTAAATCGGTTTTTAAGGTAAAATTCGGTGCGTTTAAGGTAAAATTCGGTAGGATTTTTACATTGGCTTAGTTTTTAACGGGGAATATCGCGTTGACCGTGAAAGTGTCGTCCGTTACTTCGAATACCATGTTTCCGCCGTACTTTTCGACGACATAACGCATGCTTCTCACGCCGAAGCCGTGATAGTCCTTGTCGGCTTTGGTCGTTTGAGGAAGCTCGTCGCGAAAGGTTACGCGCTCCGTTAAGTAGTTGGAAATTCTCACGCTTACGATATCGCCTCGCTTTTTTACGTACAAACTTATGGTTCTATGTTCTTCGCCCGCCTTTACTACGCTTTCAAGCGCGTTGTCGAGCGCGTTCATAAAGAACGAATACGTGTCCGTCGGCGACATAAAGAGAAGCGAAGCCCCGTCGGCAATGACTTCGAGCCGAACGTTGTTTTTGTCGCAAGCTATCTTTTTTTCGCTCAGCACGAGGTCTAAACTATTGTTGCCCGTTTCTATGCGTTCGCCGTACTCGGCTACGGCTTTTTCAACCTCGTCGAGCATTTCGTCCGCGTCGCCGTCAACGCCTTTCTGCCTTAAAATTTTTATTTGCTTTTTTAAGTCGTGGCACTTTATGTTAATGAGTTCTATGTTCTCTTCCGAAATTTTATGTTGTTTCTGCTCGGCGACGAGAAGTTGCTCCGTGACATACTGCTTGTTGATAAGCCCCGCGTTCCTAAACACGCCGAATTGATACAAAAGCGACAACAAACAAACTATAATCGAAACGCATTTCAAAAGTATTCGCGAATAACTCGTAAGCCCCTGCATAACGTTAAAGAGCGAAAATATAACATTGCTCGCGACGAACGCTATTATGACTACTATCGTCGTTTGCAAACTGTTAACTATAATGGAATTGTTTCTGTTTTTATAAATAAACGCGAAAAACAGTATAACCGCAACGACTGCGACCATAAAATAATATATACCGAGCTTAGCCAAACCGCCGACATTAAAAAATTTGCAGACAAGTTCCTGAACGTTAAGCGTAAGGTTTTGCGATATGTACGCCGCCGAACAATCGAAAATCGTCCTTTTTAACGGGCGTTTGAAGCACAAGTGCGACGCAAGAACGGAAACGGCGAATATTAAAAGGCAATTAAGTATTACGGTGAGTTGGAAGTGCGGAAATTGTATGAAAGGTATAAAAAAACCATAACAGATAAACGCCGCGTAAGTAAGCGGCAAGACTATATAACATTTTATTTTGCCGAGGTTTCTCGGCTTAAACGGGAAAGCATAAAGCGTTTCGTACAAAAGAAGCAACAACACAAATCCGTTCTTGCCGTAGGAAATCGAATTTAAAAATTTCAATACGTTATCCATAAAAATCATTCCCGGCAAAAAGAGTTAAGGCGTTGATGAAAAACTTACGCCGCGCGCGCGACACTGGGACATTATCGCCCGCTACCGTCGCGCTTTGCTTGTCTATGTTCGTGACGTAAGAAAGATTGACTAAAAATGAATTATCGCACCTTACGAACCCGTCTTGCTTTAATATTTCTTCGGTATCCTTCATAGAACGCTTGAATTCGATATCGCCTTGCTTTGTGTGAAGAGTGACATATCGACCCGTAACTTCTGCATAAAAAACGTCTTTCACGTTTATTTTGGCAACGCCCACGTCGGTTTTTACGCAAAGCTCTCTTCCTTTATGCTTTTTTGCCGACTGCAATGCGCGCGCGAACTTTGTCTTGAACGCGTAATAGGAAACGGGCTTTACCAAAAAGTCGAACGCATTGACCTCGTAGCCCTTGACGGCGTACTTTTCAAGGTTCGTCACGAATATGAGCGGTACCGATTCGTCGAGCGTTCTCAGCCTCTTCGCCGTTTCCATGCCGGACATAAGCGGCATTCTTATGTCCATAAAGATTACGTCGTAATCCGCCGTATACTCGCTTATAAAGTCGATTCCCGTGCGGAACTTAACGATTAAAAACGCGGCGTTTTCCTCTTTTCCGAATTCTTCGACGTATCCGCACAAAGTATTCATGCTTTCCGCTTCGTCGTCGACAATCGCGATTTTCATGTTTTCCATGTTTTTCGTGTTTTCCTCCTCGTTTTTCTTTCATTGTAACATAAAAGTCGTAAAAACGGTAATATAATTACAAAATCGGTCGTTTATTTGTAAAATTCGGTAATTTGCGGCAACAATCGGTAGCGGCTAAGTTTTTCCGTCAAAAAGATAATACACCCTTTTCGCCCGCTTGTCAATAGGTTTTTGAAAATTGAAAGATGAAAGATGAAAGTTGAAAATTAAGGATATCCGCAACTTTCAATTTTCTATTTTCACCTTTCAACTTAAAAAGTTTGCCGACGGCGAAACCGCCGTCGGCAAACTTAAAAGGAAGATATAGTAAAAACTATAAGAATGAGTGAGTTTAGTAACTGCGCCTTAAAAGCCGTTACGCGGACTTTTTCTTGAAAATTTTCGACAATACATACGTCGTCAACATAAACGCCGCAGACACGCCGAAAACAATGCAAACGCCGACATAAACGCTTTTCACGGTAGATTTCCATGGTGCTTCGACGGTAACAATCTTAGTGCCTTCGCCTATGCCGTTCATAGCGTTGGAATGTACTACGGTATACAGTATTCTGTGAACGGATTCGCGCATTGCCCATGCAAGTTCGCCGTTAGCATTATCTGTGCCTTCTCTATAATTGGCAAAAACGTTTGCGGGAACGCCGTCGGGGATATCGTTGCCGGCTAAAACGCCGCTTGCAAGCCCCATGTAGCTTGAATTGAACCAATCGGTAACGGCATGACCTTTCATGCCTGCTTCGTTACGCAACCATTCGGTCATAAGCCCTTTATGATTGCCCGACCAAACAGCCCCGATACGGTTAAAAGCGGTCATAACGCACATTGCGTCGCCTTCGCGTATAGCAAGCATAAACGCTCTAAGATAATTTTGACGCATCGTCTGTTCGTTTAAGTACGTCGCAACCTGATCGCGGTTAATCTCTTGTTCGTTCAAGGCGAAATGCTTGTTATATACGTAACAACCCTTCGATTGTATACCCGCGCTCTCGTAACCCGAGATAATGCCCGTTAAAAACGCGTCTTCGCTGAAATACTCGAAGTACCTGCCGTGATAAGGATTTCTGTGAATATTAAGACCTATTCCGTAAATACCGGATTGCCCCGACCACAAACTGTCCTCGCCTATTGCCGTGCCGCAAAGGTAAGCCAAATCTTTATTGAATGTGGAAGCGATAACTCCGCAAGAAGGATATCCGACGGGATATTCGTTCTTATCTTCATCGTTGTACTTAACGGCTAACGCGGATTGTCCGCCGATAGTAAAGCGTTGAGAGAAGCCGCAACCGCCGTTATGGTCTACCGTTTCCGGTTTGCCTATCGCTTCAAGACCTTTAGTTCTTCTGAAACCGTCGCATAAAATCGATTCGGTTTCTTCGCGGGTCAATTGATCCAAAAGCTTATCCCAAAGCGGATCGTCGTAAGCTATCTTTTCGCCTGTCGTACCGTTCTGGCGAAGCTCGATTAGTTGCATGCGTTTTAAAGAGCCGTCTTCGTTAGTAAGGCGTTTCCCGTTCTCGTCGTAATAGTCTTCCGTATAAGTGTCGTATTTCGGGAATTCTTTAT
>ERZ808242.1669-NODE-1669-length-11490-cov-5.278793_pt1 | contig 11490 bp, 11 predicted proteins | sample MGYA00521244_ERZ808242 | MGnify/ENA primary metagenome ERZ808242 (study PRJEB31516, sample SAMN03275573) | gut metagenome | biome: mammalia-associated habitat; material: feces | host: Papio cynocephalus | place: Kenya | collected 2012-07-27 ... | reverse complement strand
AAGCGCTCATATTCTCTGTCCCAAGCTGCGCCATCCTCGCCTTGATCAAGCCGAGCTCTCTTTCATCTACGAAAAATTTGACCTGTATCGGTCGTTTGCGATTCCTGTTATCTGGCATTACTTTGATCCTCTGTATCGTCTCTGACCAATTCAGCCATTGCATCAATAATATTCTCAGGCGTCGGGAGTAGGAACGGCGGTCTCTTGGCAATCACAGCTTCAAAATGTGGATTCAGAAAATCACGCACAACACATTCTTGTTCGCTTGACTTCTGGAGATTTTCAAACAATGCCTTAAATTCCTTTTGTTTGACTTCGTTGAGCCGAGAAATCATACTGTCGATTTCTCCTTCATCAAGCAGATATTCTCCTATCATTAAAGACACATAAGCGTTAAACATTCTACCGAAAGTTTCTACATCATCCTCATGCAGAATATCCCCAGCAACCTTAACAACCTTTGCGCCTACAGCTCCGCCGACAAAACCACCGGTTATTCCAACCACAGTGCCAACACCGGGAGCAACAGCAGTTCCCGCCGCTCCTGCAACCTTAGCCGCAACAACACCGGCAGCAATCGCACCACCTGCACCCGCGGCAATAGAACCTGCAAGGACGCTCAGGTTCTTTGCATACTGCGCACCTGATATTTTGCGAGAAGCAACATTATATGTTTCAGGAATAGAAAAAACCGCAAAGGAGAGAACAGATGTTATGGCATTGCTCCTCAAAATTTTGGCAAGATGTTTGGATGCTGCCGCACCGTAGATAGCACCTTTTCCAGAAAGTGCGCGAATGCCATTCACAATTGTTGCGGATGCTTGATACCCCAATTTGCCAACGACATACTGGCTCGGTACCAGCAAGGAATTAGCTAATCCGGTTCGAGCAACTTGTGAAACGATCATGTGCTGAATAAAGGAAATGCCAAATACCTGCAATCCAGCGGAAGCTCCCGCTTGAATGGCTTGCGTTATATCTCCTGTTTTTCTCCAAGCCAGAAACACAGTAGCCACAAACGTGATTCCTAAAGCACAAGAGCAGGTTACAACACCGGTTAAGGCATCGTAAGAAAGGGATTCTATTGTCCCTGGTTTGGTTAAATTGACTGCCTGCTGATATGTTAATCTGCCTTTACGAACGATATTTGCAGCTTCATTTGGATCGGTAACTCCCGGTACTTTTCCGTTCTCTATTTTTCTTCTAAAGCCTTCTACCACCTTTTCATATTGGTCTTTTGGCACTTCAAGTTGCATGGGTTTTCCGTCGCTCATATAGCGGTACTGCCCAGTTTCCGGATTAAAACAGGCTTCGAGAGAGCCGCGTGCAGAGTTATAGTATTTTGTCTGGATGAAAATATCCCCTATTTGTCGGTCAGCTCCATCTTTGGCATTGTCACGTCCGACTACTTTTGCGTCGAAGCCATGCAGCTTATCCAACATAGTGATAGCTTCTTCCGCCATCTCTCCATGTCCTGCGGGAGTGTTAATGTTGGATTTTTGCTCTGCAAAAATCGCAATTTGTGAAGATTCAACCGCTGCTCCAGCTGCAACACTTGTCTTAATCGCTTCTTCTTTGAGATTAGAATCTACTTCACCCAAATCCGAAAATACTGTGTCCTTGTATGCAACTTGTGCGATCTGATTTCGGCAAACTTCAACAAAGGTTTTTGAACATTGAGGTTCGACCAGCAAAGCCTTGTTCTCGATCTCAGATTCACCAACAAACCAACTCGCATCAAAATCATTCCAACTGTAAAAGAGTAAAACCGATTTTCCACTATGATATTGCGCTTGATGTTGTAAATAAGCCTGTTGTACATCTCCATCAAAATCATCGAGCGCAAAATTGCTGATACCGATTTTGCCGTCGAGTATCGACACATTGGTTCTGATAAACACACCTTTATTCGTAACGGCAATACCACTTGGCCGAAGGTCAAATTCAGCATCTGCCCAAAGTATCACTTGTTCACGGGGGATAGGGAATGTATCTTTAATTTGATTTATTTTTCTTGCTGTGAGTGTAATTGGTGAATCTCCAAGAGCATAGATAAATGACTCTGCTTTGGTGCCATTTAGTGGGAGTATCGCTGTAGTAATTTCTTCGTTTTGTGTTTTTTCGGCAGAGGCCTTCTTTTCGTTTCTTGCCATATTTACCTTTTCGACAGTCGAAGCAACGGCGGCTCTGGTATTTTCTGCAATATCAGAAGCGACATTTGAAACTACCTGGGTAGTATTCTTTGTTAGCGACTTTGCTTTCTCAAAGAAATCGTTTGTTTTTCGCTCTTGCTTCATCCTTGATGCCCTCCATTCTGGTATAGCGTCTCGGTGTGTACACACTAATTATACTTGATTTATATGGCAATTTCTATCAGTACGGGATATTTTTCTGGGAAAACGTGTGACTTTTTTGCCTTTTAATTTCATCCTGTTTTCTGCGAATAAAATCAATGCTGTACTAGCCAGTGAGAATATATGTCCTCAAGAATAACGACTTCATCATCGAACGTTTCTTTGATCCGTGTAACCGGCATGTTGAAATGTGACTATTCCCGCGTCTCCATTCTATTCCAAGCGAATAAATGAAGTCTGATATGCTCGCTTTTGAACAATGCCCCACAGAGAGAAAAATAAGTGATTTTCAACCCTTAGATGTACAAAAACAGGCAGCACCCAACCGAAGCTGAGTGCTGCCTGTTTTGTTGTCCAATCCTGCTTGACAGATGCCGTTTTGTAGTTTTCTCAAATTACTGTCTTATCGGCACACGGCTAATCCGCTTCTCTTTTTTGTTCGGCGCATTATTTTGCGGCGCGGCCGCTGCTTTTGCGCCTCACACGGCGCGTTCGGCTTTCAATTGCAGCTGTAATTTATCGGCGATGAGGGCGATAAATTCGGAGTTCGTCGGCTTTCCCTTGGTGTTGGAGATCGTGTAGCCGAAAAATTTTTGCAGCGTTTCAAGGTCTCCCCTGTCCCATGCAACTTCGATGGCGTGGCGGATGGCGCGTTCGACGCGCGACGGCGTTGTTGCGAACGTTCTTGCAACCTGCGGATAGAGAACTTTCGTGATCGCGTTGATCACGTCCATGTCGTCCACCGCGATCAGGATCGCTTCGCGCAGATACTGGTAGCCCTTGATGTGCGCCGGGACGCCGATCTCGTGGATCGTCGAGGTCACCAGCGCTTCAAGCCGCGCCTCCTGCCGCGAGACCTTTTCCGGCAGCGCGAGGCTCGAAATTTCGCGGACGCGTTCGCACACGGCGGACAGATCGCAGGGCTTGCTCATGTAGTAGCGCACGCCGAGGTTCTCGGTCATCGCGCCGATGTAGTCCGACAAAAAGCCGGATAACACGATCGCCTGCGGCGCATTTTCGAGCGCGCTTGCCCGCTTCAAAACGGAAATACCGTCGAGTTTTGGCAGCGTCAGGTCCAAAATCAGCACGTCGACCGGCGTCGTTTCCAGAAATTCGACGGCTTTTTCGCCGTCCGCCGCCGTTCCAAGGACGGCAAACTCCTCGTTCGCGGCCAGCGCCTTCGCCAGATTTGCGGAAAATTCTTCGTTGGGATCGGCAATAAAGATGCGCGTCTGCTTGTTCATGATAATTTCTCCTCTGGATGTTCAAATTTTGCTGTCCGGACAAATTATCTCACGTGATATGCAGATTATAGCATATTCTTGTAATAAATGCAATCAATTTGTAATAAATAATTTCCACAAAATACCGACAAATTCCGACCGGGATAGACGGAAACAGACGCGTTTCTACACGCCTTCCAGTTTCTGCGTCAACGCAGCAGCCCGCGCACCATTCCGATCACGAACAGGTGCAGAGGATAGTAGATGTAATACAGCGGCTTCATAACGCGGCATATGCGCTCGGATTTTCCGCGCGTGCCGTTATAGAGCTTCAGAAGCGGCACGGACAAAAAGACGCACAGCTGCACAAGACCGTAGAGCCGGTCAAGAAAGACAAAGCAGACCGCGGCGTAGAGACACACGTAAAACGCGCACCAGAGAAGCTGTCTTTTCCCATCGCCGCGGTTTGCGCCGATCGACAAAATGCACAGCGCGGCGATGCAACTCCAGTCCGCCGGGAACGTGATCAGGCTCAGAAGCAGGATACACGCGGCCTTTTTCGCTTCCGGCCAATCCGTGTCGTTCACGCGCAGCATGAAAAGGCCGCCCAGCAGCGACCAAACGACGCTCGTCTGGTTGAGAAGGCTGCCGCTGGAAAACGGGACAAACGAACGCCAGCCGGTGTACGCGTTGGAAGCGAAGATATAAGCGAAGTGCGACACGACGGCCAGCAGAAACAGCCGCAGGGCATAGCGCCGGAAGGAGCTTGTGTAATGGTAGCCCTCGGCAATAAAATAGCACATGATGGGGCACGTGAGCCGGCCAAAACTGTGGATGGCCAGCGGCAAAGCTTCCGTGGAATAGCCGGGATAGAGCAGCCACGCAATGTGGTCGAGCGTCATGGCGAAGATCGCGATCAGCTTGAGCGCGTTGGCGGACAAACCGGGGCGGGCAGCGGGCATACGATCGCCTCCTTTTCAGACTTCCTCTATTGTAAAAAGGACAGGCAGGCTTGTCAACCGTGCGCGCTTGACGTTTCGCAGACGGCGTGATACTATCAGAAAAAAGGGAAGCGGGGAAGTGCATGGAGCTGCTGCAATCGCTGGGCATCCGGCCCGGCCTCACCGCGCTCATCGGCGGCGGCGGGAAAACGACGCTTTTATACGCCCTTGCGCGCCAAGCATCTATCGATTCGCGCGTCATCGTCTGCACCACGACGCACATTCTGCCGCCGGAGCACCTGCCGTGCGTTTTTCCGGCGGACGAAGCGGAAATTGCGGCGGCGCTTGAAAAATCGAGCTGCATCTGCGTCGGCACAAAAAGCACGGAAGGAAAATTTTCTGCGCCGGGGCTTTCAGTGCAAACGCTCCTGACGCTTGCAGACTTCGTTTTTGTCGAGGCCGACGGCTCGAAGCAACGGCCCTTGAAGGCGCACGCTGCGCATGAGCCGGTCGTTCCCGCGGAGGCGAACCAGACGATTCTGGTTCTTGGCGCGTCGGGGCTGAACCGCCCGATCTGCGACGCGGCGCACCGGCCGGAGCTGTATGCAAAAAAGCTTGGTGTCTCGGAGGACGATCTGGCAACGCCGTATCTTGCCGCGCAGCTGTTGGAGCTGGAGGCGCTGCACACACGGGTGCTCGTCAATCAGGTGGAAACGGAAGCGGATCTTGCAAATGCGCGGGAGCTGGCGGGCTTTTTGCACTGCCCGGTCGCGGCGGGGTCGCTTTGGAAGGAGAATATCATATGCTTGTGCTGATTCGCGGCGCGGGAGATCTGGCCTCCGGCGTGGCGCTGCGGCTGCATCGGGCGGGCTTTCCGGTCGTGATGACCGATCTTCCGCAGCCGACGGCCATTCGCAGAATGGTCTGCTTCTCGCAGGCCATCTGTTTTGGAAAAACAACGGTGGAGGACGCCGGGGCCGTGCGCTGTGAGATGGCGCGGGAGGTCAAAGCGGCGCTGGACGCGGGAAACATTCCGGTGCTGCCCGATCCGGAGGCAAAAAGCCGCGCGTGGCTGCATCCGGACGTGCTCGTCGACGGAATTCTGGCCAAGAAAAATCTGGGCACAAAAATCTCGGACGCGCCGCTCGTCATCGCGCTGGGGCCGGGCTTCTGCGCAGGGCGGGACTGCCACGCAGTCATTGAGACGATGCGCGGGCACACGCTGGGAAGGGTCATCTGGGACGGCGAAGCGATCCCGAACACGAACATTCCGGGGCTCATTGGCGGCTTTGCCGGAGAGCGCGTGCTGCGGGCCCCGGAGACGGGTGTTTTTCATCAGATCTGCGACATTGGCGCTCTGGTCTCGTCCGGCGAAACGGTTGGAGACGTGGATGGAACGCCGATGAACTGCACGATCTCGGGCGTTCTGCGCGGGATTTTGCCGGACGGCACGCCGGTCGTGAAGGGCATGAAGTCGGGCGATGTTGACCCGCGCGGAACGGTTGCCAACTGCTACACCGTCTCCGACAAGGCCAGCGCGATCGCGGGCGGCGTGCTCGAGGCGATCCTGGCGAAAATTCCGCTGGTCGGAAAGGACGTCCGGCTCGATATGGAGGGAAGGCTTTGAAGGAATATGTGCTTTTGCCGGAGGACACGATCGAAATGCTTCCGGCGGAAAACGGCGCGGAGGCGGCGATTTCTGTTTTCTGCGAACGGACGTTGGCCATTTTTCCGTGCGGTGAGATAGAAAGCCTGAAGCTTTTGCAGCGCGTGACGAAGGATCATAAGCACCCGGTCGACTGCCTGTGCTTCACGGCAAGCGACGCGCTGTTTGAAACGCGGCAGGCGGTTCTGATGCCGGTCACGCGGCCGGACTATGCGGCCTTCTGCGATGCTTTGAAGGCTGTGCAGCCGGAGCTTTTTGAGGGGCTCTGCGTCGAGGCTTACGTACACGAAACGTGTGATCAGACGGGAAACCATCTGCATACAAACTGAAAGAGAATACCGCGCCTTTTTTCGCAGAGACTAAAAGCAGTCTTTTGAAAGGAGGCGCGGCATGAAAAAACGCAAAGAGGCGAAAGCTTCAAAAAACGGCTGGTGGCCCATAAGCGCGGAAACAGATCCGCAGGGCAGCTGGACCGGAAAGCCGGAGGACCCGATGGAGCCGCCCGTGCAGGACGCGGACGATCTGTAGTCGGCTAAAGCTGTGCGTCCCGGCTTCGGGACGCGCCGTACATCCGCCGCGCGGAGCGGGAAAGCTTGCAGAGCATACAGAAAACGAACAGGAGGGAACGGAAAATGAGAAGACGCGACAGGGAAGTCGTGCAGCCGGAAAAAATGGACGAGATCATCGAGTGCTGCGAGGTGCTGCGGCTGGGGTTAAACGCAGAAGACGGGCCTTACATCGTGCCGCTGAACTTCGGCTACGCGCCGGGAAGTCCTGCGAAGTTTTATTTCCACGGCGCAAAAGAGGGGCGGAAGGCCGAGATGATCGGCTCCGGCTGCAAGGCGGGCTTTGAGCTCGACACCGGTCACCGGCTCAGGTCGGCGGAGCTCGGCTGCAGGCACACGTATTTTTACCGGAGCGTCGTCGGGACCGGTCTTGTCGAACCGGTAACGAATTTGGAGGAAAAAAAGCAGGCGCTGCGCCTGATCATGGCGCACTACAGAAAAGACCGCGCGTTTTCTTTTACAGACGAGCAGGCGCAAACGGTCGCGGTATATTGCCTGACGGTCGAAGCTTGCAGCGGGAAGGAGCATACATAAATGAACGAATTTGAACAGCAATATCTGCCGGAGGCGTACCGGCCGCTTTCTCCGTGGGCCTATTTCGGGCTGAGTTTACTCTATTCCGTGCCGCTCGTGGGCTGGATCTTTCTGATCGCGCACGCTGTGGCCGGCCGCAACGTCAATAAGAGAAACTACGCCAGAAGCTTTTTCTGCATCTACATTCTGGCCGCCGTCGTGATTTTGCTTCTGAGCTTCGCAGGACTTCGTTTAGACCTGTCGCAGTTTGCCGTGCCGATGTGATAGAGGGTCACGGAATAACACACACCTCTGTAGGGGCGGACGACCCTGTCCGCCCCTTGGGAAGTACGAATTCGCCGCAGATTTTCGCGTTTCGGTTTTGCATTTTGCCGGGCGGACAGAGGCGTCCGCCCCTACAAGTGGGTTCGAACGATCGAGATACATGAAAAATCGCCGCGCTTCACAACGGAAGTGCGGCGATTTTGTCAGCCAATGTGTAAAATTGTAGTCGCGAAGGTGAAGTAGACGAGCAGCGACAAAAAGTCTACGATCGTCGTAATAATAGGCGATGCCATGACCGCCGGGTCAAAGCCGAGCTTCTTGGCAAGAAGCGGCAGCGTGCCGCCGACGAGCTTTGCCAGAAACACCGTCACGGCCATGGAAAGGCTCACGACGAGCGCGACCCACGTGGTGACCGACTCGGACCGCAGCAGCATATGGTCGACCAGCATGATCTTTCCAAAGCAGGCCACAGCCAGACAAATGCCGCAAAGGACAGCCACACGGATCTCCTTCCAGACGACCTTGAAAATATCGCGGAATTCAATTTCGTCCAGACTGATGCCGCGGATGACCGTGACGCACGCCTGAGAGCCCGAGTTGCCGCCGGTGTCCATCAGCATCGGGATGAACGCCGTCAGGCACGGCAGAACGCCCAGCGCGTCTTCAAAGCTCGTGATGACGAGCCCTGTCAGTGTCGCGGAGATCATGAGGAGCATCAGCCAGGGAATGCGGTTTTTCCAGATCTCAAAGGGACTCGAGCGCAGATACGGATGCTCGGACGGCAGCATAGCGGCCATCTTTTCCATATCTTCCGTCGCCTCGTCCTGCATGACGTCCATGGCGTCGTCGAACGTGACGATACCGACAAGGCGGTTTTCAGTGTCCACGACCGGAAGCGCCAGAAAATCGTATTTGGAGAACATCTGCGCGACCTGCTCCTGATCGTCGAGCGTGTTTACGGTGATGACGTGGTCGGTCATGATGGACTCGATCGTCGCGTTGTCGTCTTCGCACAGAAGAAGATCCTTGACCGAGACGAGACCGATGAGCTTGTGCCCCTTGGTCACGTAGCAGGTGTAGATGGTCTCTTTGTCAATGCCCGTGCGGCGGATGCGGAGGATCGCTTCTCCAACCGTCATATTGGGCCGCAGGGAAACGTATTCCGTGGTCATGATCGAGCCCGCGGAGTCCTCGGGATAGCGCAGGATCTCGTTGATCTGCTTGCGCATCTCGGGGTCTGCCTGGCTCAAGATTCGCTGGACCACGTTTGCCGGCATTTCCTCGACGATATCGACCGCGTCGTCGACGTACAGCTCGTCGATGACCTCCTTGAGCTCGCTGTCGGAAAAGCCGCGGATGAGCAGCGCCTGTGCGTCCGTGTCCATTTCAACGAACGTCTCCGCCGCCAGCTCCTTCGGAAGCAGACGGAACAGAAGCGGGAGCTTACCCTCGGGCAGCTCGTCAAATACCGCGGCAATGTCGGCGGGGTTCATGGTGCTGAGGATGTCCCGCAGAGAATGATACTTCTTGTCGTCGAGCAGAAGCGTCAGCGTCTTCTCTACGGAAAAATTGTGTTCTGCCATAGGTCTTTCCTCCTAATAAGTTTTTACTTAGGAAGTAAGAACCTGTTTTCATAGTCGGCGCGTGCTGGATGGGCGAGAATTTTTTCTGGTAGGCAAGGCACTTTTCCGCAGCCATCCTGACGGATCGCAAGGGAAAGCAACGCGGCATACCGGAAAAAAGGCCGCCCAGACAACGCGTGGCGGCTATGAATGCAGGTTCCAAAGACACGTCGCAGGCAAATCAGCAAAGGGCAAAGAACGGCACGCACAAAGGCGGCGGCTCGAGCCCGGAGCAACTTCGGCCTGCTGATGTGCCGCTACTACTTCCTGCGTCCATTCTGTTTTCCCCCTTTATCATCAAAATCTTGTGGAGCCTTCTTCAGGCCCAACATATATATTATGAGATATTTCGCCGTTTGTCAATCGCGAGGGGAAGAAAAAAAGTTCATTTTCGGCTGTTTTTGCAATCGCGGAAAATATCGTTGGCTTTCCCGGCAGAATGTGCTAGAATACAGGAAAAGAGAAACGGACGGTGGGGTCATGGCGACGCAGAAGCTTTTTTACGAGGACGTATATTGCAGGCGCTTTCAGGCGAAGGTGGTATCCTGCCTGCCGGGAAAGCACGGCTTTGACGTGGTGCTGGACAAGACGGCCTTCTATCCCGAAGGCGGCGGCCAGCCGGGAGACACCGGCTTTCTTTCCGGCGTGCGCGTGACGGACACGCATGAAGCAGGCGGCGAGATCGTCCACTACTGCGAACAGCCGCTGGAGGCGGGAAGCACGGTCGAGGGCGAAATTGACTGGGCGCACAGGTTCAGCCTCATGCAGCTGCACTCCGGCGAGCATATTTTATCCGGCATCGTCCACCGGCGCTTTGGCTATGACAACGTGGGCTTTCACATGGGCGCCGACATGGTCACGATCGACTTTTCCGGGATGCTCACGGAACAGGACATAAGAAGCATCGAACGCGAGGCAAACGAAATTGTCTGGGAAAACCGGCCGGTCACCATCGCGTTTCCCTCGGCAGAAGAGCTGCCGCACATTCCGTACCGCAGCAAAAAGGCCCTTTCGGGTGACGTTCGCATCGTGACGGTCGAAAACGCCGACATCTGCGCCTGCTGCGGCACGCACGTCACGCGGACGGGAGAGATCGGCCTCATCAAGATCTTCTCCTGCGTCAAATTCCACGAAGGCGTCCGGCTGGAAATTCTCTGCGGGATGCGGGCGTATGACTATGTGAACCGGCTCATCGAACAGAACCGGAAAAATTCCGCGCTGCTGTCCGCCAAGCCCACCGAGACGAACGCCGCCGCCAGTAGGGCGATGGAAGAACTCAGCGCCGCCAAATACCGCGCGTCGCAGCTGGAAAACGAGCTGTTTTCCCTCAAGGCAAAGCAATTTGCCGGAAGCGAGGACGTTTTGCTCTTCACAGACGCAATGAGCCCCGACGCCGTGCGCCGCTTTGCCGACGCGATCTTATCAAGCTGCACCGGACGCATCGCGATCTTTGCCGGAGACGACAACGAGGGCTATAAATACGCGCTGTGCAAGACCGGTGCAGACCTTCGCGGGCTCGTGAAGGAACTCAACGCAGTCTGCCACGGCCGCGGCGGCGGCAAGCCGTTTTTTGCGCAGGGCTCGGTCACAGGCACGAGAGCGGAGATCGAAGCGTTTTTTGCACAGAACTGATACATAAAGGAGAAAGCGATGCTACAGGATATTGCGCCGCATATTTATCACAACCAGATGTCGTGGAAAACACCGGACGCGGACGATTTTGTGCTCGTGTTCAAAGGACGGACGCTCTACTGCAAGGTCGAAGACGGAAACCTCATCGTGCCGCGCGTCAAAGACGTGGGGCAGGAAAAGCTTCAGTACGCGTTCTCGATCGACGCGCGGGCAGATTATCTGTTATCGGACGCGGAGCTTCCGGAAACAGACGGCTTTTCGTATATGGACACCGGCAGGCTTCGCAGCCTGAACCTGGGCCCTGCTTTAATGGCCGCGGCGGCAGGGGAGAGCCTATATCGCTGGTACTCCGGGCAGAAATTCTGCGGCCGGTGCGGCAAGCCCATGGAAAAGAGCAAAACCGAGCGGGCGATGGTCTGTCCGGCGTGCGGCAATACGGTCTACCCCAAGATCTGCCCGGCGGTCATCGTGGCCATCCACGACGGCGAACGGCTCGTGCTCACGCGGTATAAGGACAGGCCCTTTAAGAAATACGCGCTCGTTGCAGGCTTTAACGAGATCGGCGAGTCCATCGAGGAAACGGTGCACCGCGAGGTTTTGGAGGAGACGGGCCTGCGGGTAAAAAATCTGCGCTTTTACAAATCCCAGCCGTGGGTGTTTACGGACACGCTGCTCTTCGGCTTTTTTG
>ERZ808242.1668-NODE-1668-length-11492-cov-11.158870_pt1 | contig 11492 bp, 12 predicted proteins | sample MGYA00521244_ERZ808242 | MGnify/ENA primary metagenome ERZ808242 (study PRJEB31516, sample SAMN03275573) | gut metagenome | biome: mammalia-associated habitat; material: feces | host: Papio cynocephalus | place: Kenya | collected 2012-07-27 ... | reverse complement strand
TCTACCACGACAAGATCGCCTGCGCCTTGTTCGTGAACAAGATTCTGGATGTCTCACCTGACTACAGGACGAACATGGGCATCCTCGTGCGCCGCTCCGTCCTGCCGTACTTCGGAATGGAGCTGAACTTCAAACTTTAATGAATATGCTGACTCACAAATCCATACGGAATATCATACTGCTTTTCTCGATCTTTCTCTGCGGATGCGAGAAAGACTCGGGGCAGAATGTATTCACGATCGTGACTATGAATGTGACATGTCCGTCGGTCAACGCCGGAATCGAAAGAGTCGAGGTGGACAATTCCCTTGACGGCTCGTTCATCCGCGACCTCAACACGAAGCAGGAATATGAAATCCCGACGTTTCAGGTCGGGACAGCCACGGTCAAGGTCAGGAAAGGAATCTATATGATCTCTTTCGACGGCAAGGCCGTGTTCAGCGACGGTCAGCGCAAGAAGGTCCGTTTCTCGGGTTACAACTCCCCGAAGACTTCCGTGACCTTGCTGAACGACAAAGAGACTTTGAACCTTGAATTGACAGTACTGAAATGAAACGGATCCGCATCATATTGTTATCACTCCTGACAACAATCGCATCGGCCTTGGGGCAAGAGAAGGCTGATGTCAATTCGGCCTCTGAGAGGTGCCTGTCCCCTGCCCGTGCCCTGGGACGGAGTGAGATCGCCGGCCACAACGCGGGCGGTTTCCTGCTGTGGGACATCCCGACATATTCAGAGATCAAGGCTGTCTATGGCTTGCGCCGCGTGAAAGACACCCTGCTGCCACAGGAGGGAGACGGACTGGACCAAGGTTCGGTCAAGGTCAATTCCTTGATCCGGTTGCAGGGTTATTCAGCGGTCAGAGCCGGGGCGGAATATTCAAGAGGAGTAAAAAGGAATGTGCTTTGGAACTCCACATCCGACTTCGAACTACTCTATCCGGATGTGATGGTGGACACTGTGGGAGGCGACCTCCAGAAAGAGCAATATTCCTTCTTCGGAGCTTGGTCTAAGCTTTTGGGCAAGGCTCACATAGGGATTTACGGTGGCTACAGGGCATTGCACGAATACCGTCAGGTTGATCCGCGGCCAAGATCCGTCACATCCGATCTCAATGCCATCCTTACAGGAGGAATTACCTCTCATGGTTATGTCTTCGACCTTAACACCGCATTCAGGATTTACAAGCAGTCGCAGGACGTAAGTTTTTATGACCCTCTTGGAGCCAACACCTCCGAACTGCATTTCACAGGTCTTGGAAGCCACTTCGCCAGATTCGATGGAGCCGGCGACTTCACTTCCAGCAGGTATGATGGTCATGGATGGGAAGTCTCCGCCTCTGTCATTCCGGGGCACTCGAATGGATGGACAGGCTTGCTTTCCTACAACAGTCTGGACATAGAGTGCCTGCTGACCGCCAACAATGAGGTACCTATCACCGATCTCTGGATCCAGAGACTCGAAGGGATGTTTGGCTACAAGCATCTAAGCAGCGGAGTGAAATGGAATATACTCACCGGAATGGCCTATGAGCTGAGGCAAAGCACGGAAAACATCATTGACACAGGCAAGAACAATGAATATGCTGTGCTGGGTTCATTGACGATGTACCGGAACCGGATTCTTTCCGCCAATCTGAGGGGAGCGGTGGAGGTGCCGTCCGCGGCGGGAACAATCTGCGCTGAGCCTGTCTTTGAATATTGCAGGTCTTCCGCGGAGTACATATTCCCGAAAAGGGAGATGACTTTCAGCTTTGCGGGCGCCGGCCTGACTCTAGGTTTGAGAAGGCAACACAAAGAGTGGCTGTTTGGCGCGAACGTGAAATTCCGGCGCACATTCGGGCTGGACGGATCCTTGTCTATTCCCGTCCGATACACTGATTCAAGGATACTGGACTATTTGGAGCACTTCCATTCCATGATTTCCTCTGGAAAGACCACTGCCGGGCTAAGTTTTGGGATACAACGAAATATCGCGCACAACACGGCTGTCTTTCTCAAGCCGGAATTCTCGTTCAGATCCATTGATGGATTCGGCCACGCGGAGTATCTGACCGTGGCTATAGGGCTGGCATTTTAGGCAATGAACAATGATTTCTATAACAACTAACAGATTATGAAAAAGTTACTTTTAATCCTTTCAGCAGCGCTCGCACTTGCGGCCTGCAACGAAGAAGATCCTATCTTCACCCTGTCAACCGAAGAGCTGAAGTTTGACGCCAACGGAGGCACGCAGACCGTGTTCATCTCCACCAACAGAGACTGGACGGCACAAGTGCCACAGACCGACACTTGGTACACGGTCTCAGTCACAAGCGGCAATTCAGACACCGAGGTGACCGTCACGGTTGAGCCTTACGAGGACGCCACGCCGAGAACCTCGACGCTGACATTCGACACTTCCCTCGGACTCCAATCCTTTAAGATCACCCAGAATGGTCCTGTTCCTCCGGAGCAGCCGGAATCATCCGCCTTAAAGGTAAGAGGCAGAGGTGGCCGAGTCGCATTCCCCGCCGTCCAGGGCTATGTTTATGGAGTCGGCGAGACCCCGGAATGGATTTCCGTGGTTGAGACCAGAAAGGACAGCGTGGTGCTTCAGCTGGACACCAACAGGACTGACGCTTATCGTTCAACCGAGATTGTCCTCTCGACAACAGCCGGAGCGGAACTTGAGAAAGTTTCCCTGGAGCAAAGTTGGAGGGACATCGAGCCGGGAGAGCTGCTGATAGAGGAGATTTACTTCGCTGGTTCTGCACTTCCTACAACCGGAAAACCAGACAAACACAATGGAGATCAATACATTAAAATCACCAACAATTCAGAGGAGTTGCTTTACGCTGACGGAATCATAATCTCCGAGGCAAAGTACTCATCAACTCTTAATTACGAGTTTCTTGAACCAATCAAGGACAAATACTGCGGTGTAGGGACAGCATATGTCATTCCCGGGAACGGCACTGATGTGCCTGTAAAGCCAGGTACATCACTTATAATAGCCAATAACGCACTAAATCACACCGAGACAAACCCTAACGCATTCGATTTGAGTAATGCGGATTTTGAATGGTATGACAAATCGACAGTAGCGGCTCAGCAAGACATAGACAATCCGGACGTGCCTAATCTTGATGTCTGGTTCAGCTATACGAACTCATATTTTGTTCTACATAAACAAGGATTCCAAGGGCTGATCATCTCATTGCCTCCTTATGGAATAGGCATGGATAACTTCCTTAAAGACTACAAGTGGGAAGGAGACTACATCAATCATTCCAAAGCAGGGGATTTCAACATGAGCATCAGCAAGGCCTACAAAATTCCGAATCAGTGGGTCATTGACGGTGTCAACCTTTCACTTGAAGTGAAGTTCTTCGCCAACAGTTGGGATGATTCAATTGATTCCGGTTACACTGGATGCGGAAAAATCGACCAAGATCCTGACAAGTACGGAAAGTCAGTCCTCCGCAAAAAAAATGAAAACGGAAAACTTATAGACACGAATAATTCCACCAACGATTTCACAAGAGACTCCACACCGTCCCTCAAGAGGTAGACACGGTCAGAAGATCCGAAAACGATTGCCCTCACAGCCCTCGGCCTTGTGAGGGCTATTGCTTTTATCATTTTTGAACATAATATGCAATATTCAAGAATATTTATTCACTTATCATGCTCATTTAAGAGCCTGTCCCAAAGCAAGGATAAGAACTCCTACGATGCAAAAACACGCATAGGGGGGGGGTAAATACATCATTATCAATCGCTTAGACACATAAAAGATGAACGGGGTTTGCTGTCGCAGCAGACCCCGTTCGCAATTCTAACCTAAAACTTAACCTATGAAAAAACTATTCGTTGCAAAGGTATATCTTTTTTATAAAACAAGCAATAGAAAGGAAGAAAAAATTGTCCTAAAGTTCCGTTTTTCTGACCTAAAAGACAGAAATGCAATTTTTCGACCTTTTGGCTATTGTAATTGTGCATTTTTTGATGATTTTTGAGCCTCCTCCTCGGCGGCAGACTCAACTTTTGGCTTACAGCTTTCGTCAAGTCTGATGGTTTTGATACGGACATCCATCAGTGGTTTGTCTCTTTGGTCTGTGGCGACCTGAGCTATCCTGTCAATAATGTCAAGACCACTGACGGTCTCTCCAAAAACAGTGTACGCTCCATCGAGCTGCGCACATGCGCCCGCATCCTGCACGATGTAGAACTGTGAGCCAGATGACTCCTTCTTCGGGTTGGCCACGTCTCCCCTTCGAGCGGCGGCAAGAGCGCCTTTCTTATGGGTATATTCAGGCACAAACTCCGCCGGAATCGTGTAGCCAGGACCTCCCTGACCATACTTTGCGACAGCCGCCGCAGAAGTGTCTCGGGTGAAAGGATCCCCGCCCTGAATCATGAAGCCATTGATGACTCTGTGGAACAGAAGGCTGTCATAGAAACCACCCAAAGCCAATTTTTCGAAGTTCTCCCTATGCAAAGGAGTCTTGCTGTAAAGTTTGACCTTGATTGTTCCTAAATTGGTCTCAATGTCAAAAACCGGTTCTTCCGGCAAAGTCGCGATTGTCTCCATGATTGTTTTTGCTTTTGCAGCCTCCTCCTCGGCCGCGATTGAATCCAGACGCGCCTTCTCGGTGGCGGCCTCAGCCTCGGCGGCGGCCTTCTTAGCACTGTTGCCGCAACCGAAAAGCATGGCAGCCGCGGCCACACATGTCAGGATTGTAAAAATGTTCTTTTTCATATTCACTTAGAATTAAAACTTGCGGTAGTTGTAGCCAAGTATGTCGAAGATCTTGAGGGACTCGGCCTGAAGAGCGGCTTTGTACCTGTCCAGATTCTTGTCCTCCGGCCTGCACCACTGAACCTCACTCAAGGCGGTCATACGCGGCAGGAGCATATACTCCAGATGCTCAGGCGTGGCGATATATTCAGTCCAAAGATTGGCCTGAACACCAAGGATGTGCTTCTGCTGTTCGGCGTCAAGGCCCTCAAGAGGCTCATAACCGTAAACTTTCTCCAGCGGAAGATCGCCTCCGATGCCGAAAGGTTCTTTATCCTGATCCTGAGACTGATAGTAATCGAAATAGCAGTATGTGTTAGGGGTCATGATGACATCAAAGCCCATAGCCGAGGCTTTGATGCCGCCATCAGTGCCTCTCCAGGACATCACGGTCGCTCCATCCGCCAATTCGCCTTCAAGAATTTCATCCCAGCCGATAATCTTGCGGCCATGATCGTTCAGGAACTTCTGGACACGTGCTGTCACGTAACTCTGAAGGTATTGCTCCGCAGTGTGATGTTCGTCGGCCTTGATGCCGAGAGCCTTGATTCTGGCCTGACAGGCAGGGCATTTTTCCCATTCTGACTTAGGGCACTCATCGCCGCCGATGTGGATGTATTCAGAAGGGAAAATGTCCATAAGTTCGGTGAACACGTCCTCAAGGAAGGTGAACATTCCTTCCTTGCCAGGGCAAAGGACCTGATCGGAGACTCCCCATCTGGTCCAGACTTCGTAAGGGCCTCCGGTACAGCCGAGTTCAGGGTAACCGGCGAGAGCGCCCATCATGTGACCTGGAAGGTCAATCTCCGGAATGACAATGATGCCGAGTCTGGCGGCATAGGCGACGATGTCCTTCATCTGCTCCTGAGTGTAGTAGCCACCGTAGCGGATGCCGTCGTTGCTGCCCCAGTCCTTCTTGATGACGGTCCCGTTCCTGAACGCTCCCACCTCGGTGAGTTTAGGGTACTTTTTGATTTCAGCACGCCATCCCTGATCATCGGTCAGATGCCAGTGGAAGCGGTTGAGCTTGTACATGGCCATGACATCAAGGTACTTCTTGACCTCCTCGACGGAGAAGAAATGCCTTGAGCAGTCAAGGTGCATGCCTCTGTAGCCGAAGCGTGGCTTGTCCTGAATCTTCACGCAAGGGAAGAGGAACTTTTCCGAAGCATCCGTAGCCTCACTGAATATGCTGACGCTCGTCAGCTGCTTCAAAGTCTGGATGGCATAGAGGAAACCGTTGTACGAAGAGGCGCGGACGGTGCAGTTCGCCTTTGTGACGTTTATTGAATACTCCTCCTCGCCAAGTGTGGAGTCTTTGAGGAATATGAAGCCTTTCACCTTGCCGGAGTCCTTTGAAAGGCCGACAGGGGTGGCGTAAGAGCATATTCTTCCGCTGATGAACGTGATTTTGTCAGCAAATTCCTTGATGATGGCCTGACTCGCCTCGTCAATGGCCTGATCACAGTTGAAATTTGCCCCGGCTCCCTTGAACATGCCTTTCCCAATCTCAACACTTTGAGGATAAGGAATGACATTGATCGCTGTTTCGGCTTCCTTCGCCTTCATTGAGCATGATGCGAAGAGCAGCGCGGATGCGATGATGCAGATGATTTTCTTCATTTTTGAATATTTTAATGTTGATTCATGTTCCTAGTAATTCTTCAAAAAAAGCCGCAGGCATTCACCGTACCTGCCAACAAATGCTAAATATACGAAAATCTTTCGGTTATCAATACAGCAGCAGTCCCATAACTCCCCCGGCGATGATAATTTTGATAGGGCCGACCTTGAACACCATCGAGGCAACGACAGCAGCGGCGAACAGTCCCCAACTGATCCAGTCCGGGAAGTTCTCCTTTACTATGCCGATATGTGGAATGATCCCGTTCCAGTCAACGCTGAACATCAGAATCAGGGCGGCGGCCCCAATGAGTCCCACGACCGCAGGCCTTAGGCTGCCAAGAACGCTTGCGAAGACGCGGCTGTTCTTGAATTTCGTGTAGAATTTGACTATAGCCAGAACAATCATGAAGGACGGCAGGATCACGGCGAACGTCGCGGACAGCGAGCCGAGGATTCCGACAAGATGGCTCGCACCAGCCTGATGCAGGACCTCGTAGCCGACGTATGTGGCACAGTTGATCCCTACCGGTCCGGGAGTCATCTGAGAGATTGCCACGATGTCGGTGAAGGCGCTTTCAGAGAGCCAACCGTGGGCCACAACGACCTGTGTCTGGATAAAGGAGAGCATGGCATAACCTCCTCCGAACGTGAACAGTCCTATGACAAAGAACACCCAGAAAAGCTGGAGAATAAGGGTCAACTCAGTCATTATCCACCTCCTTTCTGTTTTTGATGACAGCGATGCCCGCTGACACGACGATCAGGACAAGCAGGATGTAGATCGGAGAGAAACTGAGGAAAGCCACAAGAAATAGCGTGACGGCGGAAATCGCCCATGCCCACCAGGTCTTGTTGTTCTTTCTGGCCATATTGATCATGGGCACGGCGATCAGCGACACCACAACAGGACGGATGCCCTTGAATATTCTTTCAACGATGGGATTATCCCTGAAGTTCGTGAAGATCATGGCGATGAGCAGGATCGTAATGAACGATGGGAGCACCGATCCCAAGGTGGCGATGACGCTGCCTTTCACTCCGTGGAGCTTATGGCCGACGAATATGGACATATTCACGGCAAGCACTCCGGGAGCGGACTGGGCCATCGCGATGATGTCCGGAAGTTCCTCGTCGGTCATCCAGTTCCTTTTGATCATCTCGTCCCTGATCAGCGGAATCATGGCGTAGCCACCGCCTATGGTGAAGGCTCCGAGTTTGGCGAAAACCAGGAAGATCTGCCATAAGGAAACATCTTCCGGAATGGCATTAATTTGTTTTTCAGGCATATTCATTGACTATCTATCAACCATTGCTGCAACGACTTCGTGGGAGGTTCTGCCGTCCGGGCCGTGAGAGGAAGAGTGGAACTCCTTGCAACCGGTTGACGCTTCCAGACGGGCGATGTTGCCAGGTCTGACACCAGATCCAGCCAGTATAATGATTCGTCCGGCGGCTCTTCCGTTCAGTTCCTTGAGCATTGGCTCGCCAACGTTCACGTTCGAGGCATGTCCGGCCGTAAGCAGCCTGTCGCAGCCGAGGTCGATGATGTCCTCCAAGGCCGCAAACGGATCAGCACACTCGTCAAAGGCACGGTGGAAAGTCACGTGCAGCCCTTCCGCCTCGGCCACCATTCTCCTGACGGCCTCAGTGTCGATGCTCTCATCATTTCTCAGCGCACCGACCACGACCCCGTTCACGCCCAACTCTCGGCACATCCTTACAGACTTCACCATCATCTCAATCTCTTCTTCATTGTAAACGAAATTCCCGCCACGGGCTCTTACAAGCACGTTCACGGGTATATTCACTGCCGTTAAGGCCGCTTCGATGCTGCTTCGGCTTGGGGACACTCCCCCACAGGGCAAGTCTTCGCAAAGCTCAATTCTCCCAGCCCCGCCCTTCATGGCCTCGACCGCCTCAGCCGCATCTGTGCAGCAGCACTCCAGAAATCGTTTGCTATCCATAACGCAAAGTTATAAAAAAAGGCTGACCTACCGGCCAGCCTTCCTATCTTTTGAACCGACAATTAGTCGCTGAGAGAGAATCTCTTGAAAGCCACAACCTTTGCCTCAGGATCCACAGACTTGATGTACTCGGCCACAGTCTTCTTGTCATCAGACTGCACGAACTCCTGCTCCTCAAGAGTTGACTCCTTGAAGAACTTCTGGATTCTTCCGTTGGCGATGTTCTGGATCATCTGCTCAGGGAGAGAAGCGGCCTTCTCGGCAGAGACGGTCTTGATGATCTCGCGTGCCTGCTCAGCCTGCTCAGGTGTAATCCAACCCTTGGCGGTGTTGGACTCTATGTGATCCTCGCTGTCAACATGGGCAGGGTTGATGCCTACCTTCTTGAGAGCGGCCTCTACAGCTTTCTGAACCATCTCATCCTTGGTCTTCTGGATAGCGAGCTCGCGCTCCTTTTCAACCACTTCAGCAGGGCAGTCAGCGGCAGAGACAGAGACAGGGTTCATGGCGGTCACCTGCTGGGCGACAGCTTTGCCAAGTTCCGCAGGGATAACCTTGTTGAATGCGACAATAGCTCCGAGTTTTCCGTTGAAGTGAACATAGTCACCAATGAACGGAGCCTCAAGGGCTGCATAGTAAGCGAGAACGTGCTTCTCACCGGTCTTTCCAGTCTGGGCGGAAATTTCCTCCTCAACAGTGTGACCGTTTGAGCACTTGCTGGCCTTCAGGCCCTCGATGTCAGCAGGGAATGACGCGATGGCGGCGTCAGCGATCTCTGCTGCAAGAGCCTTGAAGTCAGGGGTGGCGGAAACGAAGTCGGTCTCACAACCGAGGCATACGATAACACCCTTGTTCCCGTTGATGCGGACAAGAACCGCACCCTCGGAGGTCTCGCGGTCGGCGCGCTTGGCGGCGACGAGCTTACCCTTCTCACGGATGATGTTGACTGCCTTCTCGAAATCACCCTCAGCCTCGGCGAGAGCCTTCTTGCAATCCATCATACCGGCGGATGTCATCTTGCGTAATTTCATTACGTCTTGTGCTGTAATTGCCATAACTCGTCCTCCTTTAATTATTCAGCCTTTGGTTCCTCAGCGGCGGGAGCCTCTGCCGCTGGAGCGGCCTCTGCTTCCACGTCAACCGGCTTGGCGCTCTTGCGGGCGCGAAGCTTCTTACCTGTAGGATTAGCGAGAGCCTCGCCCTCGGCAGCCTCCTCATTGGCCTCTTTCTCCTTTTCGAGCTTTCTCTCGTTAAGCCCCTCTTCGATGGCCTTGCAGAGAACGTTCATGATTGTCTCGATCGACTTCGTAGCGTCGTCGTTAGCCGGTATCACATAATCAATCGGGGTAGGATCGCAACAAGTGTCAACCAATGCGAATACCGGGATGTTGAGGCGGTTGGCCTCCTTGACGGCGTTGGCTTCCTTCTGGATGTCAACTACGAAGAGAGCGGACGGGAGACGGCTCATGTCCTTGATGGAGCCAAGGTTCTTCTCAAGTTTCTCTCTCTGACGGGTTATCTGCAGACGCTCTCTCTTGGCGAGTTTCTCAAATGTACCGTCTTCCTTCATCTTGTCGATGGTGTTCATCTTCTTGATAGCCTTGCGGATAGTCGGGAAGTTGGTAAGCATACCACCAGCCCAGCGCTCGGTTATCGATGGCATATTGACTGCCGCAGCCTTCTCGGCAACGATCTCCTTAGCCTGTTTCTTTGTGGCTACGAAGAGAATCTTGCGACCTGAACGCGCAAGCTCTTTCATTGCATCGGCAGCCTCGTCTATCTTGACGATGGTCTTGTGCAGGTCGATGATGTGGATCCCGTTCTTCTGGTCAAAGATGTATGGAGCCATCTTAGGGTTCCATTTCCTGGCCAGATGTCCGAAATGTACACCTGCATCAAGAAGTTCTTGGAAATTTGTGCGTGGCATTTTAAAATTCTGTTTTTTGTTTTAAACTTTCCTCCAGACCTTTTGCCGACAGCCTGAAGGCTCTTTTCTTCAATCCCTGAGCAGTGGTCCTTGACCAGTCTCTGAGATTTTCCGCAGTCCCGGCAATCCCCAGTAGTGTTCATCGGATTCTCATCCAGCGAAAAGTCCGCGGGATTTGAAGCACCGGACTGTGCTTTTTCATAAACCAGCTTATGCAGCCTTACAATCCAGGCAAGACTAACGCTTGCTGAACTGGAAGCGTGCACGTGCGCCAGGCTGACCAGGTTTCTTTCTCTCGACTTCGCGGGAGTCACGTGTCAGGAAGCCTTCGGCCTTGAGGGCAGAGCGGTAAGCCTCTCTATCCAGATCGCTGAGAGCGCGGGAGATTCCGAGTCTTACTGCTTCGGCCTGGCCTTTTGTGCCGCCACCGACAACGTTAACCTTCACGTCAAACTGACCTTCTGTCTTCGTTACCGCGAAAGGCTGGTTCACAATGTAACGGAGGGCGTCAGTCTTGAAGTACTCCTCAACACTGCGTCCGTTGATTGTGACATTACCTTGTCCGGCCGCGAGATAAACACGAGCTACGGCTGATTTACGTCTTCCAAGGGCGTTTTTCTGTTCCATTTGCTCTGTTAGATTTCGTTCAACTTAATTTCTCTAGGGTTCTGTGCCTGGTGAGGATGCTCTGGACCTGCATAGACATGCAGATTGTTGATGATCTTGTCACCAAGGCGTGTCTTAGGGAGCATACCCTTCACTGCTCTCCTTACGAGTTCAGCAGGTCTCTTCGCGAGGATCTCCTTCGGAGTCGTGAAACGCTGTCCGCCCGGATAACCGGTGTAGCGAACGTAAACACGATCAGTCATCTTGCTGCCCTTGAGGATAACCTTCTCGGCGTTGATGACGATGACGTTGTCACCGCAGTCAACGTGAGGGGTGAATCCCGGTTTGTTCTTGCCGCGAAGGGCAAGAGCGACTCTTGAGGCAAGACGTCCGAGTGCCAGATCCGTGGCATCGATAACGACCCACTCTTTCTGTACAGTTGCCTTGTTCAAGGAGACTGTTTTGTAGCTAAGTGTGTCCACTGTCTTGATCTTTAATGGTTTAACATAAAATATTGCGATCCCTACACAACATAGGGGTCGCAAAGATAGGCATTTTTTCTGAAATATTCAAACTTAATCTTTTAT
>ERZ808242.1665-NODE-1665-length-11507-cov-3.255065_pt1 | contig 11507 bp, 8 predicted proteins | sample MGYA00521244_ERZ808242 | MGnify/ENA primary metagenome ERZ808242 (study PRJEB31516, sample SAMN03275573) | gut metagenome | biome: mammalia-associated habitat; material: feces | host: Papio cynocephalus | place: Kenya | collected 2012-07-27 ... | reverse complement strand
CCAGCTGCTCCACGGTCTTGCTGCCCGCCGGGGGGTTCATATTTTTCAGGAAGGGCAGACCCGCCGCGTCAATGTCCATGGCCACGGCAAAGCAGCCGGATTCCTGGCAGTAGCCCAGCTTTTCCTGAATCGTCTCCAGATTCCAGGGCTTCACCGTGGGGATGGCGGTGCCGCCGGAGGCGGCGATGGCCTTGCAGGCGACCTTCATAACCTCGCCGTTCAGGCCGTCGCCGGTGAAGGCGGCAATGCCACCCGCGGCGCAGGCTTTTACGAGGATGTTGTTGTAGGCCATGTCGTCGTATTTGTCGCTGTAGTGGAGAGTGACCGCGCCCACGGGGCCGGCGAAGAAGGGATAGCGGAAGGTTTTGCCGAACAGATTCAGAGAGGTGTCCGGCGTCACATAGGGGTGAATGGTGTCCATGTTGATGCGGATTTCCTGCCACTTTTCGTAGTTGCGGATGGCGGTGTCGCCCACGCCCTTGGCACCGGGGCCGGGAATGTGGTTGCCGCAGGCTTTGCCGTTGCAGACGGGGCAGGCCTTGCAGTTTTTGCTGAGAACCGCCCGTGCGTTTTCAAGAACTTCCTGATAAGTCATGATGGTTTCCTCCCTGATTGATTTTAATAGGATAGATCAGTGAAAGGGGTCGAGGTCGATATGCTCATCGATGCGGCACAGGAACTGCGCCAGCAGCTCGATGCAGTTTTCAATGTCGTCCATGTGGCACACCTCGCAGGGGCAGTGCATGTACCGCAGGGGCAGGGACAGCAGCGCCGTGACCACGCCGGTGCCGGTGACGTGGAGGTTATCCGCATCGGTGTAGGTTCTGCCCATGTAGGACTCGATCTGATAGGGGATGTTATGCTCCTTCGCCACGGCTTTCATTAGGTCGTTGACCTTCCGGCTGCCGATGGAGCTGTTGCAGAGCACGCCGCCGCAGCCCAGCTTTACCTCGCCGGACGCCTTGGCGTCCACGCCGGGATAATCGGAGGCGAAGGTCACGTCGGTGACGATGGCAACGTCGGGACGGATGGCGGAGCCGACCCAGTGGGAACCCCGGCCGGTGGTCTCCTCGCCCACGGTGGTGGCGGCGTAAACGCCTACGGAGCAGCCCATGGCCCTTGCCCGTTTCAGAGCTTCCAGAATGATGTAAGCGCAGCCCCGGTCGTCAATGCCCCGGGCGGAGAGGAAGCCGTTGAGCATTTCCTGATGGTAGGTGTTCATGTGGACGGGGTCGCCTTCCTGCACGTATTTCCGGGCGTCGGCGGCGTCCTTCGCGCCGATGTCGATGTACAGCTCGTCCACCTTCAGGTCGGCCTTGTCCATGTCCTTGCTGCGGACGACCGCGCCGTAGACGGTCCGGGCATAGCCGTGGACGGCCACCTGATGGCCGGGATAAACGCCGGGGAAAATGCCGCCGGACTTGGACACCCGGAGCAGGCCGTCGGGCTGAATGTGGGTGACGATCAGACCGATCTCGTCGATATGGGCGGCCAGCATCACCTTGAAGGGCGCGTCGGGGTTCAGCACGCAGACGACGTTGCCGGTGTAATCCGTGATGATCTTGTCACAATGGGGGGTCATCTCGGCGATGACCTTCTTTTGCAGCGGAATTTCATGGCCGGAAACGGACATGCTGTCAAGCAGGGTGTAGAGAAATTCTTTGCTCATCTGTCTTTCTCCTTTTTTCTCTTACTATAGCACAAAAAATGCAATTTGCAAGGCAAAAGCACGACCTTTGGCCGTGCTTTTGGGATTTTCTTAAATCAGCCGTCGCTGAGAACGAAGTGGCAGAAGCGCAGGATCTCGTACCAGTCGTCGGAATCGAAGCAGACGAATTTGTCGTCCTTCAACGTCGCGCCGGGGTAGAAGCTCTTGGAGTAGGCCACATGGTGCTTGACGAAATCGATCTCCATGTGGAAATGCTCCGGCATGGGAACGACGCACTGCGCCGCCCTGGCGACCGCTTCCTTCGCCGCCGCCTCGATGCGCTCCACCGCCTCGTCGGGGTGCAGGGAGGTGACGCCGCCGCCCCGGCCTTCGTTCACGGGTACGGTGGTGATGGCGGGGATCAGGGTTTTGGCAAAGTCGCACAGCGCCTTGTCGCCGGTGAGCAGCGCCACGGGGACGCCGTAGTATCCGGCGGTGTAGGAGTTGATCAGAAATTCGCTGCACAGGGTGCCGTTGAGGAAAACGTGGTTGTTCCGGCCGTTCATGGTGTGGCTCAGGGGATTGCCGGGGCAGCCTGCCCAGGCGTGGTAGCCGGTGAAGAACACGGCGTCGAATTTCTCCTGATTCAGACCGCTCATCATGCTTAAGGGATCGCCGGACCAGCTGCGGTTCATGCGGATGCCCCGGGGAAGACCGGCGGGGTCGATGTTCCGGGCGGAGTCGTGGGCGTCCTTTACCAGAACCTCCGCCGCCCCGGCGGAAAGGGCGCCCTGACAGGCGGCGGCGACCTCCCGGGTCATCTGCTTCTGGGCGGGACTGTAGTCAAAGGGGGTGGCGCGCTCCGTCTCCGGCCAGGAGACGATGCCGCAGGTGCCTTCCATATCGGCGCTTAAAAATACTTTCATGGCTTTTCTCTCACTTTCCTTAAAAATAGGAGCCAACCTGGGTGATGGCGGCTTTCAGGTCTGCCCGGTAGTCGGGATCGCCGGGGTTCAGGGAATTGAGGGCGAAGCCGTTGTCCCCGCTGCGCCCGGTGCTGTGACAGTAGCGGCCTTGGCCTAAGTACATGGCCACATGGCCGGGGAAGAACAGCAGATCGCCGGGTTTCACATTTTTCAGCGAAATTTCGTGGATGGGGAAGTCCTCCATAATATGGGCGTCCCGGTAAATAAGAATGCCGCAGAGCATGTAGGCCATGGACACCAGACCGGAGCAGTCAATGCCCATGGGGGACTTGCCGCCCCAGCGGTAATGGGTGCCGCGATAAAGCATGGCGGCGTCCACCAGCGCCTGCCGAAGGGTTTCCTCGTCCTGAGAAAGAGGCGCGGTGTGGTACTCGCCGAGGATGCTTTCCGGCACGTAGCCCGTCCGGCCATCCGCCAGACGTACCTGCTGCCAGCCCTTTTCCGGCTGACCCACCGGGGAGAGAATGCCGCCCCGGGGAAGGGTGGCCATGATCCACCCCTGAACCTTGGGGGCGGAGAGAACGTCGCAGAAATTCTTATTGCGGACGATTTTCTTGGGCAGCGCCGCCCAAGCGTCGGCGGCTTCGTCGCCGACGATCAGATCATCGGCGGAGATGATACCTTCATAGCGGTAGTGGGTGCGGACGCGGTACCAGCCGGGGGCAGGCTCTTCCAGAATGTCCACCACCATGCCGTACAGCGTTTCATCTTCCAGCGTGCTTTCCCGGGTGGGGGCGGCCAGCAGGGCGCAGATGGGGACGTTTACAATGGCTTTCATTTTTCGCTTTCTCCCTTCATGGCGTCGTAGATCATCCGGGACAGCTGCCCGATGAGCCGGTTTTGCTGGGGCTGACCGTCCAGGGCGGGGCCGTCCCAGGTGAAAATGCCCAGATAATAGGGGCGATCCTCCGTCAGGAAAATGCCCGCGTCGTGGTTCAGGTGATCCAGCCCGCCGGGCTTGTGGAGCACGGTCACGGCGTCGGGGATGTACCGCTGCAATGCGTCGGTGCTGCGGCAGCGGGAAAGAAAGTCGAAGGCGACCTCCCGCAGGGGCTTGTTCAGGATTTCTCCGTGGTACAGCAGGGAAAACACCCGGTACAGGTCGGCGGGGGAGGTGTAGTTGTTCCGCCCCTCGGCGATGGCCTGAAAGTCCAGCATTTTCCGCTGGAGAGAGGTCTGGGTCAGGCCGATTGTCCGGCAATATTGGTTGACGTGGTCATGGCCCAGCAGGGAAATAATGGTATTGGTAGCGGTATTGTCGCTGGAAACGATCATCCAGTACAGCATTTCCCAGAGGGAAGCGCCGTCCTGCCGGTAGCCGGGCTCAAAAACCTCGGTGTCGCTGCAAAAATCCGCCGGGGCAATGGCGAGATGCTGGTCAAGAGACAGCTTCCCGTCCATCACGTCCTGCAGGGCGCAGCATAAAATCGGTACCTTGATGGTGGAGGCGGAAACCACCCGGGTGTTCTCCCGAATGGCGGCGATGGGGGCGCCGGTGGTCAGGTCCACGCAGTACAGCGCGGTTCTGGCGGGAAACGCGTCCATGACGGCGCTCAGCCGGGAAGCCAGATCCTTCATGGTCACGCCTCCAATGTGACGCTGCCCGCGTCCGCGTCCAGACGGCACATGCGGCCCATGGGCAGAGCCATGGTGGTGGCGCAGTGGCCGCAGGCCAAGTCCATGACGGCGGGCTTTCCGGCGGGGACGATGAGCTGGGTGAAGATCTCGTCCATCGTCAGGGTGCGCTCCGGCATTTCCGGCACGCAGTCCGTCCACGCGCCCAGAAGGATACCGGCGCAGTCCCGGAACTTCCCGGCGTTGCGCAGCTGGGTGAGCATACTGTCCAGACGGTAGGTCTTTTCCCCGATGTCCTCCAGAAACAGGATTTTGCCCTTGGTATCGATCTCCCAGGGCGTGCCCAGGGACGCCGCCAGCAGGGACAGATTGCCGCCGCAGAGAATGCCTTCCGCTTTACCCGGAACCAACGTGCGGATGCTCTGGCCTTCCGGATTGGAAAGTGCGCCGTTCAGACCGCCGAACAGGGCTTTTTTCAGATATCCGAGGGTGTATGCGTCCGGGTGCGGCTCGGTAGAGGGCATGGTGCAGTGGAAGGTGGCGAGACCGCAGACCTGATTCAGAAACAGGTGCAGGGCGGTGACGTCGGAATAGCCGCCGAACCACTTGGGGTTCTTCCGGATAGCGTCCGCGTCCAGCAGGGGGAGAATGCGGTGGCCGCCGTAGCCGCCGCGGATGCACCACACGCCGTCGATGGTTTCGTCTGCAAAAGCGCGGTTGATGTCCTCCGCCCGCTGGGCGTCCGTCGCGGCAAGATAGCCGTCCCGGTTGGCAAAATAGCAGGAGGGGTACAGCACCGGCTCCATGCCCAGCTGACGCACAAGGGCAAGAGCGCCCGGGAGTTTGTCCTCCGGCACGGCGGAGGCAGGGGCGACCAGCGCCACTCTGGCGCCGGGGAAAAGGGGCTTGGGATCGATCATGGCAGGCACCTCGAAAAGAAATATGGCGCAAGCAGAACACACTCGTGTTCTGCTTTAACTGTTTCCAAAGGCCGATGGCCTTTGGAAACAAAGGGATTGCAGTCTGCTGCGCGCACTCCTTGGCCGCCTACGGCGGCCAACTCGCACACTTGCAGCCTGTAAGGTATTTTCTGTCAGGTATACGCCCTGACAGAAAATAATTTAATTTTATTTGCCGCCTGCGGGCGGCAAACTCTGCGAGGCTTTATTGACGCCCCTACGCAGAACACGGCTGTGTTCTGCGTAGGGTATCAAAACTGTTTGCGGTATTCTTCCAGCTCAGGCTCACTTGCCAGAACGAAGTGGCCGGGGACGATCTCGCACCAGCTTGGCTGGTTCGTCTCGCTGTAGTGATGGCAGCCGGGGTCGTAGACGATGAGCTTTTTCTGCCGCTCCGCAATGGGGTCGGGCTGGGGAATGGCGGACAGCAGCGCCCGGGTGTAGGGGTGCAGGGGATGGGCGAACAGCTCCTCGCTCTCCGCCAGCTCCACGATCTTGCCCTTGTGAATGACGGCGATGCGGTCGCAGATGAAGCGAACCACCGACAGGTCGTGGGCGATGAACAGATAGGTCAGATTCCGCTCCTTCTGCAGCTTGGACAGCAGGTTCAGAACCTGGGCGCGGATGGAAACGTCCAGCGCAGAGATCGGCTCGTCGGCGATGATGAAGTCCGGTTCCATGATCAGCGCCCGGGCGATGCCGATACGCTGACGCTGGCCGCCGGAAAACTCGTGGGGGAAGCGGCTGGCAAATTCCGGCAGCAGACCCACGTCGGACAGGGCGCTTGCCACCTTGGCCTGGCGCTCGCTTTCGGACAGATGGTGTCCGCCGGCGTAAAGTCCTTCGCTGACGATATAATCCACCTTCGCCCGTTCGTTCAGGGAGGACATGGGGTCCTGGAAGATCATCTGGATGCGCCGGGTGACCTCCCGGTCAAGGGACTTGGAGATACGCCCGTTGATCTGCTTGCCGTCAAAGAGGATCTTGCCCCCGGCAGTGGGGTGAATGCGGATGATGGCGCGGCCGATGGTGGTCTTTCCGGAGCCGGATTCGCCAACCAGACCGAAGGTCTCGCCCTGATAAATGTGGAAGGATACGTTATCCACCGCGGTAAAGGCGTGCCGCCGGGAGCCAAACCGGACGACAAGATCCTGAACCTCGATCAGCTTCTTTCTGTCTTCAGCCAACGCGGTTCACTCCCTTCTCCCGCAGAATGCGGACATGCTCCGGCGGCTCCACCTTGGGAGCGCGGGGATCCATCAGCCAGGTGCGGGCATAGTGGGTAGGCGTGACCTCGAAGAAGGGAGGACGCTCTACAAAGTCGATTTTCAGTGCTTTGGGGTTCCGAGGGGCAAAGGCGTCGCCCTTGACCTCGTGGAACAGGTTGGGCGGCGTGCCCTGAATGGAATACAGCGGCTCATCCTTGGTTCCCAGCTGGGGAAGGCTGGACAGCAGCGCCCAGGTGTAGGGATGGCGGGGGTCGTAAAACACCTCGTCGCAGGTGCCAAGCTCCACAATGTCGCCCGCGTACATGACGGCGATGCGGTCGGCCACATTGGCCACCACGCCCAGGTCGTGGGTGATGTAGATGGTGGTGAGATCATACTTTTTCTGCATGGCCTTGATCAGCTCCAGGATCTGCGCCTGAATGGTCACGTCCAGAGCGGTGGTCGGCTCGTCGCAGATGAGGATCTTCGGCCGGCAGGCGACGGCAATGGCGATGACCACCCGCTGGCGCATACCGCCGGAAAATTCGTGGGGGTACTGCTTGTAGCGCCGCTCGGGGTCGTCGATGCCCACGTCGCTCAGCACTTCCAGCACGGCCTTGTAGGCGTCGCCGCCTTTTAAGCCCTGATGCAGCTCCACGGCTTCCTGAATCTGCTTGCCGATGGTTTTCAGGGGGTTCAGGGAGGTCATGGGATCCTGAAACACCATGGCGATCTCTTTGCCCCGGATCTTCAGCCAGTCCTTGTCGGTCTGGAATTTGGTCAGATCCATGCCGTTATAGAGGATGGAGCCGCCGTCAATGTAGCCGTTGGCGTCCAGAAGACCCATGGCGCATTTGACGAATACGGATTTGCCGGAGCCGGACTCGCCCACGATGGCAAGGCTTTCGCCCTGGTACACGTCCAGGGAAATGCCCCGGATGGCGTGGAGAATCTGGCCGCGAAGGGTGAATTTCACGTTCAAGTCTTTGACGGAGAGAACAACTTTTTTATCTTCCATTGTGATCTCTCCTTATCTGACGTGATTCTTGGGGTCGGCGGCGTCGGCGAAGGCGTTGCCGATGATGTAGAAGGAAACGGTGATGACCACCAGCACGGCTACGGGGAAGAACAGCTGGTAGCGCAGGGAGGCCACGGTCATCAGCGACCGTCCGGTCTGAATGAGGTTACCCAGAGACGGCGTGTCCACAGGAAGGCCGATGCCGATGTAGGTGACGAACACCTCATTGCCGATGGCGGAGGGGATTGCCAGCGCCATGCGCATGGTGATGACGGACACCATGTAGGGCAGCAGGTTCTTGACGATGATCCGCCCGGTGGAAATGCCCAGGCACCGGGAGGCAAGGTTATAGTCCCGGTCGCGGATGATGATGATCTGGTTGCGGATAAACCGCGCCATGCCCAGCCAGCCCGTTAAGGACAGGGCAAAAATGATGGTGGATACGCCGGGTTTTAAGATATAGGAAATGAGGATCAGCAGCAGCGTCTGGGGAATGTTGTCCAGAACGTTATACAGCTCGGTAAAGAAGAAGTCCAGCTTGCGGACATAGCCCCACAGCACGCCAACGAAAATGCCCACCACGGCCTCCACCAGAGCAACGGAGAAGCCGATGAACAGGGAGGTGCGGGTGCCCGCCCAGATGCGCGCCCAGAGATCCTGGCCGATGGAATTGGTCCCGAACCAGAAGTCCTTGCAGGGGGCGATGTTGTTCAGGGGCAGACCCCATTTGTCATTGTGAATGAGAAGGGGATCCCTCTGACCGGGAAGGTACGGCTGAATAAAGGTGAACAGCAGCACCGCCACCATGACGACCAGGAAAAACACGGCGATCCTGTTCTGGAAAAACGCCCGGAGGGTGGATTTCCAGTAGGAATAATCGGAGTAGCCGCCCCGCTCCGCGTCCTCGGCGTTGAATTCGGCGAAGGAGAAGGCTTCCTCGTCGCTCATTTTCGGCGTGACATCCTCCTGAAGCTGCCGGGAGAGATTATCGCCCAGGGTGTCGGTGGCCTTGTCGCGCAGGGTGTGAAATCCAAGACGTTTCATCAGCGGGAACCCTCCTTCTTTGCAAAGCTGATCCGGGGATCGACGATTCCCATGAGAATGTCGCCGAAAAGCAGACCCAGAATGGAAATAACGGCGTAAATCAGCACCAGCGCCTGCACCAAAGTATTATCCTGACGCTTGATGGCCGTGACCAGCAGACCGCCCATGCCGGGGACGGAGTACAGGGATTCCACGTAGAGCGAACCCATCAGGGTAAACAGAATGGAATTGGGGATGTACTGCACCAGCGGCACGAAGGCGTTGCGGAACACGTGACGGAAGGAAATTTTACCATTGGGCACGCCCTTTGCCCGGGCGAGGCGGATATAGTCCTTATTGGACTCGTCCACCATGTACCGCCGCAGCCACATGGCATAATAGGCGATGTTGCCGATGGACAGAGAAATGACGGGCAGAATATAGCTCTTGGGGTTGGCGGCGTCAAACAGCATGGGAAGCCCCAGAATATCCTTGCCGATATAGGTCTGGGAACCGAGAAACTGGATCAGGATGTGATACACGGCCGATGGCATGGCCTGCACCAGCACGATGAACACCGTGCCCAGCCGGTCGCCGATCTTGAACCGGGTGCGGGTGCTTCGCGCCATAAGGACGCCCAGAGGAAGCCCAAGGGCAAGAGCAAGGCACAGGGAGATCAGTCCCAGTTCCAGGGAGACGGGGATCTTCTCGGCAATGATCTCGGTGATGGCAACGCCCTTGCGGTAGACGTTGGACTCTCCCAGATCGCCGTGGAGCACCTGCTTGTAAAACCGCACCAGCTGGGTGGGCAGGGGAGCGGTCACGCCGAGGGCCTGGAGCTTCACCTGAATCTGGGTGGAGCTCATTTTATCGTAATTCTCGAAATACCCTTCCACGGGCATCAGCCGCAGCAGGGCAAAGAGGATCGTGATAATGATGAACATGGTGATGAGGGATCGCAGAACGCGCTTGGTTATATATCTGGCCATATGATGTCCTCCTGGGTTATTCTGCTGTCAGAGCCGATACCGCTGCTGCCTTCGCCGGAGCGGCACCGGTACAGGCTCCGAAAAATTGCCTGTGGGGCAAAGCCGTATAAATGCGGCTTTGAGAGAAGCCCCCGGAACGAGGGCTTCTCTCGTGACAAACTGCGAAAATGAAGATTAACCGGCCATCTTGGACTGCCACTCGGCGTAAGCGGCCTGATATTCCTCCAGACTCATGGAGGTATCGTACAGGTGCTGATCCTTGTAGCGCTGGTTGGCCATGCCGAAGGAAGCGTACTGCCCTTCAAAGATGTTCAGATTGCACATCTGATAGCTGCGGTTGCTGATGGAGAAAGGAATGGCGAAGGCGTGATCCAGCAGGAAGGTCTCGGCCTTGGCAAAGGCGGCATACCGGGCATCCATGTCGTCGGTGATGGCCTTGGCGGCGTCCACCAGCTCGGTGTACTCGGCATACAGAGCCTGGGTCGTGGGGTCGGTGCTCTTAAAGATGAAGCTGTAGCTGGAATCCGTGGAGAAGGGATCCGTCCAGGTCTCGGGGTCTGCGTAGTCGGCGCCCCAGTTGCACTTCATAAAGGCATAGTTGCCGGTGCGGCGGATGGCGCCCAGGAAGCCGGTCTCGGGGCCTGCCTGGATGATGATGTCCACGTAGTCGGCGCCCAGAACACCCTCGATCTGCTGCTCCACGACCTGGCACTCCTGCGCCCAGTTGGCGGAGGTGGGGTTGTAGCACATGAGCATCTTGACGGGGAAGGTGGCGCCCGCGGCGGTCAGCTCCTCGATGGCGGTCGTCTTGTATTCCTGGGCAAGGGCTTCGTCGAAGTTGTCGCCGTCGGTGTAGGCGGCCAGACCGTCATAGTAGGTGTAGTCCTTGGAGGCGGAGGCAAAGGCGTTGGGGGTGATGGTGTTGTTCTTCAGGGATTCGGGGTCGATGCGGTCATTGGTGGCCAGAGCGGGCATCCGGTTGAAGGCGTGGACGATGGACTTGCGGAAGTTCTCGTTGTTCACGGCCAGCTTCCAGTTTTCGGGTTCATATGCGGCGTCAAAGTTGGGATCAAAGTTGAACAGATACCAGTAAGAATAGGAGGTGTTGGCGCGGGTGGGATGGATCAGATCCTTGGTGCTGGGATCGGCCATCATGGCGGACAGCAGATCGGAGGAGACATCCGCCTGATCGACCTCGCCGGACTGATACATGGTGGTGGCAATGGAGGAGGCCTCCGCATTGTAGGTCATCTGAATGGCATCCAGGAACACATTGTCCTTATCCCAGTAGGTGGGGTTCTTGGTCAGAACGCGCTGCTGCTGAGGCTCGTAGGTGGACAGGATGAACGCGCCGCAGTACAGCAGGGTGCTGTTGTCGGTGCCGAACTTGCTGCCGCACTCGGTGAGGAAGGGGCCGTAAACAGGCATGTACGGGCCATAGGAAACCATGGACAGGAAGTAGGGGCGGGAGGACTCCAGGGTGAACTCCAGGGTGTAGTCGTCCAGCGCCTTGACGCCGATATCGTCGATGGAAGCCTCGGGGACTTCCTCCAGAATCTCCTGCTCGCCGTCCTCGTTGGTGATGAACTTCACGGCGTTGCCGCTCTCATCGGTGCCGTCGGTGGCGTCGGGCAGAGCCATCTGGTAGGCTGTCCAGTCATAGTAGGCGTCGGCGCCCGTGATGACGCCGCTCATGGTATAGAAGGTATCGGAATCGTTATTGGCGTCACAGGCGTAGTGGGCGGAAGAAACCCAGTCGTTGGCGGTGACGGGGGCAACAACGTTGCCGTCCTTATCGACCCAGTTCACACCCTCACGGATGTGGAAGGTCCAGACGGTGGCGTCCTCATTCTGCTCCCAGCTGGTAGCCAGAGCAGGCTCCACGTTGCCGTAGGAGTCGTATTCCACCAGGCAGTCCACGACGTTGGCGGCGATGGTCAGCTCGTTTGTCTGGCCGGTGATCAGATAGTTCAGCGTAGTGACTTCGGAAGCATACAGCGTTCTGTAAACCGCGTTCTCGGTCACGGCGGCGGCAGTGGGGGTGGTGCCGGCTGCCGCTGTGCTGTCGGCGGCGCCGGATTTGCTGCCGCAGGCTGCCAGC
>ERZ808242.1659-NODE-1659-length-11558-cov-4.006955_pt1 | contig 11558 bp, 9 predicted proteins | sample MGYA00521244_ERZ808242 | MGnify/ENA primary metagenome ERZ808242 (study PRJEB31516, sample SAMN03275573) | gut metagenome | biome: mammalia-associated habitat; material: feces | host: Papio cynocephalus | place: Kenya | collected 2012-07-27 ... | reverse complement strand
TGACGAAAGAAATGCTGGAGCAGGGGAAAAAACTTGCCATAGAAAGCGGGATAAAAAATATTTCTTTTCAGGCAGGAAACGCAGAAGAACTGCCATATGAAGCAGAGACATTTGATCTGGTGGTCACGAGGCTTTCTTTTCATCATTTTGAAGATCCGGGGAAACCATTTGTGGAAATGCGGCGGGTTCTGAAAAAAGGCGGGAAATTGGTTGTCTGGGATATGGAAGCAGTGGAAGAACCGCTTAGGATGGTCAACGATGAGATAGAAAGAATGCGTGATCCGTCCCACGCAAGAATTCTCAGCAGGGCAGAATTTGAGCAGATGTTTCAAAATGATTTTGAACTGCAGTGCGAGGAAGCGACGCTTGTACCGGTCAGTCTGAAAAGCTGGATGGAGCTGACAGATACTTCGGATAATGTGCAAAGGGAAATTACCGATAGGATGAAAGCAGATCTGTCCGGAGGACAAAAAACGGGATTTTCGCCTTATATTAAGGATGAACAGATCATGTTTGACCATAGATGGCTGCTTTTGATCGGTATTAAAAAATAAGACCGAATGATCACGAAAGTATGGGATTGACAAAATGGTCATACGGACATACAATCCTAAAAAAGCATATGTCTGACAGATATGGACATGGCAAAACGGAGGTAGAAAAATGGCAACAAATAAGTACGCAGGAACACAGACAGAAAAAAATTTACAGGATGCATTTGCAGGAGAATCACAGGCAAGAAATAAGTATACTTACTTTGCATCTGTAGCAAAGAAGGAAGGCTATGAGCAGATGGCAGCCTTATTCTTAAAGACGGCTGACAATGAGAAAGAGCATGCAAAAATGTGGTTCAAGGAATTAGCAGGAATTGGTGACACAAAGCAGAATCTTGCAGCAGCAGCCGAAGGCGAAAACTATGAATGGACAGATATGTATGAAGGTTTTGCAAAAACTGCTGAAGAGGAAGGTTTCCCGGAACTGGCAGCAAAATTCAGAGCAGTCGGAGAAATCGAGAAGCATCATGAAGAGAGATATCGTGCGCTTCTGAAAAATATCGAGACCGCACAGGTATTTGAAAAGAGCGAAGTAAAGGTATGGGAATGTCGTAACTGCGGTCACATCGTAGTCGGAACAAAAGCACCGGAGGTCTGCCCGGTATGTAACCATCCACAGAGCTACTTTGAGGTTCATGCAGAGAACTATTAGGAAGAAGTTGTTTCACAGATAATAACCTTGCCACTTTATATGTCTGATATGAAGTGGCAAGGTTTAAAGAAATGCCGGATCTGATCGCAGAGCTGGATGTCAGATCTGAAAGGCGGGAAATAAACTATCAATATAACAGTTGTGCAATCTGAAAAGATAGGATATACTATCACCCATAGACAATATTTATAAATTCTTTATCGGCAAAAGCTGATATCTAAGTCTTTCAATCAGAAAGTCTGTTTTATTTTCCTATTACTATAATTTACAAAAAAGAATATTGGATAGAAAATCAGTTGTATCGGAAATACAGGTAAGTTATAATAAAAATGTTATCTTTCTTTTGTATTCCGATAGCTGTGACTGTCCGGATACAAAAGGAGAAATCATTTGAACGCAGAAATTAAAAATGCTGTAAAAGCTACAGAGATGAAAGCACAGTATGATGCCAGTGCAAAGCGGCTGCTGGGACAAAAGATCATTTTGGCACAGATACTGGTAAAGACAGTTGATGAATTTAAGGGAATGGATCCACAGATTGTTGCGGGCTATATAGAAGGGACACCCTATATCAGCACTGTTCCCGTAGAGCCGGGACTTACCAATATAATAGATTCAAAGAATGGTAAGCGTCTGGCTGGTTTTAATACAGAAGAACAGGAGATAAATGAGGGACTGGTAAGATTTGACATTGTTTTTTATGTACGGATGAAAGATGGAAAGTCTCAGATCATTGTCAATGTAGAAGCCCAGAAGGATGAACCTGAAAAATATGAAATCTTAAACAGGGCGGTATTTTATGTCAGCAGGTTGATCTCGTCCCAGAAGGAACGGGATTTTGAGAATTCCAACTATGATGATATCAAGTGTGTATATTCTATCTGGTTATGCATGAACATGGAAGAGAACAGTATGAGTCATATTCATCTCATAAAAGAGGATGTGATCGGTTCCTATGACTGGAAAGGCAGGCTGGATCTGTTTCATATTGTTATGATCGGACTGGCGAAGGAATTGCCGGATCATGGTGATCCATATGAACTGCATCGCCTGCTGGGGGCATTGCTGTCGCAGGAGCTTACAGCAGACGAAAAATTAAGTATTATTGAAAAGGAATATGATATTCCGATAGAAGAGAATATGCGAGAGGATGTGAGTGTTATGTGTAATTTAAGTGAAGGAATTGAAGAAAAAGGACGTGAAGAAGGGCGAGAAGAAGGACGCGCCGAGGGATTACTGAAAGGCGAAGCGGGACTTATTCAGAAAATGCATAAAAACGGAATGACTACAGAGCAGATAGCCTCTGCCACCGAAAAAACAATTGAAGAAGTAGAGGCAATCATTTCTAAAAGCATCCTTTAAGGATCCGGGCAAATTCTTCAATGTAATATCCGGAATTCTCTTTTTTCCAGAAAGCACAATACGTCTTTTTGACAGGGGACTGGTTCCGCACAAGCGGTATTCTGCTGGCAGCCGTATCAAACCAGACCTGTTCTCCAATCACATCTACGGGCATATATCCCTGTCCGGTTATAATTTTAAGGCGGGCTTCCTGCACGGTGTCCGCAAAAAGAAAGTCTCCCTGTAACCCGATGATAGTTTCATAATATGCCTGTTCCTCTTTTTGCCCGGTCTGGTTGATCACAAGAATACAGGGCGTATTTTTTAGGTCTTTTGTTTCGAGAGTATGCAATTTACTGAGCGGATTCTTAGAGGAAAGCTCAATATAAATCCTGCTTTCTGCAAGCACTTCATTATGATAAGCATCGGAAAAAGCACGTCTTTGGTCGTTGATCGCAAGATCAACTGAGCCGTTTTCCATTGCATGATACAATTCTTCATGGCTTCCAACGGTAATTTTTACATCCACAGCAGGATATTTTTCAGAAAAGAAAGCAATCGCTTCAGAGAGCTCATTTCCATGATAGCCCTTATAGTAGCCAATGCGTAAAACAGCATGATCGTTGTCTGCGATTCTTTTTGTTTCACGGACAAGCTGTTTCAGATCGCCCGTTATGATAAGGCTTTTCTGATAAAAATGTTCACCGGCGGGAGTCAGGGAAAACGTGCGGTTATGTCTTTCTAAAAGCTGCACACCAAGTTCGCCCTCTAATTTTTTGATCTGCTGGGAAATGGCAGATTGTGAAACATTGCACTGTTCAGCAGCAAGATAAAAATTACCGTTTTCAATGACTGCCTGTAAGTATTCTATTTGACGTAAGAGCATACGCGTCGTTCTCCTTTTTCGTTCTTTGTTAGAATTATAAAACGATTAGAAAAAGTAATCAATATGATAAGAAAAAAGTTTTGATGCAAAAGAAAAAGTAAACTATGATAAGAGCAAATAAAAACAATAAGCGATCAGGAGGAATCAAGATGGCTAAGAATCTGATTATTTACTATTCACGAAAAGGTGAAAATTACGTAAATGGGAGTATCGTTGATTTAAAGAAAGGTAACACAGAAATTTGTGCGGAATTTATCCAAAAAGCGGTAGGCGGAGATCTTTTTGAGATCGAGACTGTCCGGGACTATTCCAGAGATTATCATAAGTGTACGGAAGAAGCACAGCAGGAACTGCGGGGAAATGCCAGACCGGAACTGAAACAGTACCTTTCCGATATTGCAGCTTATGACAACATATTTGTATGTGGTCCCTGCTGGTGGGGAACATACCCTGTAGCCGTATTTACACAGCTTGAAAAACTGGACTTTACAGGAAAGAAAGTAATGGCACTCATGACGCATGAAGGCAGCGGTCTGGGAAACAGTGAACGTGATCTCAGAAAAATATGTAAGGGTGCAGAATTTGGTACCGGTATTGCGGTACATGGGGCAGATGCAAAGAAAGCAGAGCAGGCAGTTGCTGATTGGGCAAAGAAAAGTGTGGAAGAATAGGAGACCGGAGAAAGAATATGCGTAAAAAAGAAGTCATGATCGTAACAGGAGCAGGACAGATCAGTATGGCGATCGCCAGAAGAGCAGGATATGGCAAGAAGATTGTCATGGGCGATAAGAATATAGAAAATGCAAAGACAATCGCAGAGATTATGAACAGTGCAGGATATGATGTAGAACCGGTAGAGATGGATCTTTCGTCCAGAGAATCCATCAAACACCTGATCGCAAAAGCACAGGAATACGGAGAGATCAAAATGCTTGTAAATGGGGCAGGTGTATCTCCAAGTCAGGCACCGATCGAAGCAATCCTGAAAGTTGATCTGTACGGAACGGCTGTATTGCTGGAAGAAGTCGGAAAGGTGATCGCAGAGGGCGGCTGTGGTGTGACGATTTCCAGCCAGTCAGGCTGGAGAATGCCACAGCTCTCTGCAGAAGAAGATGCAGCACTTGCAACAACGCCGACCGAAGAATTATTAGATCTTGAGATTTTACAGCCGGAACACATCAAAGATACGCTTCATGCTTACCAGATGGCAAAACGCTGCAATGAAAAGCGCGTGATGGCACAATCTGTTGTATGGGGCAAGCGTGGTGCGCGGCTGAATGATATCGCACCGGGCATTATCGTGACACCGCTTGCGGTGGATGAGTTCAACGGTCCACGTGGAGATTTCTACAAAAATATGTTTGCAAAATGCCCGGCAGGAAGACCGGGAACTGCCGATGAGGTTGCAAATGTGGCTGAGCTTCTGATGAGCGAGAAGGGTGCATTTATCACCGGCTCTACTTTCCTGATCGATGGCGGTGCGACATCCTCTTATTACTATGATCCGCTGAAACCTGAGGCATAAATACTGCCTGATGCTTAATGAGAAATTTTGCATTTGCCTTTTTAAAGTGTGGAAAATATGATAAAAGAAAACACAAAAGAAAGGCTTGAAGCAATGACGATTCACGAATTCGGAAAAGAAAATAAAGAAACGATCCTGCTTATCCATCCATCTGTTGTGAAGTGGGATTATTTTGAAACTGTTATCCCTATTTTACAGGGGAAATACCATCTGCTGGTTCCGGCACTTCCCGGCTATGATTTTGAAAATAACAGCGATTTTACCAGTGTAGAACAGATCGCTGCAGAACTGAACGACTGGCTTAAGGCGGAAGGGTATACGGAATTATACGCGGTGTATGGCTGTTCCATGGGCGGCTCCATTGCACTGCTGGTTGCATTGGGACAACTGATCAGAATAAAGCACTGCGTCATGGACGGTGGTATTACGCCATATCAGCTGCCGTGGATCATCACACGGTTGATTGCGCTGAAGGATTATCTTATGATGATGATCGGCAGAACCGGAGGTGTGGGATTGCTGGAAAAAGCATTTGCCACAGATGACTATTCCAAAGAGGATCTGCAGTATGTAGCAGATGTTCTGCAGCATTGCAGCAGGAAAACGCTGTGGCGTACCTTTGATTCATGCAACAATTATAAAGTTCCAACGCCTCTTCCGAAAATAGAAACAAAGCTCCATTACTGGTATACAAAAGGGGAAGAAAAAGAAAGAAAACAGGATATCAATTACATAAAACAAAAATTTCCAAAGACAGAGTTTGCAGTATTGCCGGACTTAGGACATGCAGGACTGGTTTTACTGAAACCGGAGCTGTTTGCAGAAATGATTGATGCCCTTTCCTGAGATATTTTTAAATCATACTGTACAAAACTCCGGAACCGGCCGATATCTATAATAGATGCACATCGCAGAATACACCCGGGGAGAAACGAGAGTATGGTAATTCAGAAAACAGATCAGACACTGCAGGCTGTTCAGAACGAAAACCTGCGGAAAAACACAGGAAAAAGAAACAGAAGAGCGCAGAATGCGCAAAACACAAAGAAGAATGTGGACGGCAGATTCCTAATCGCAGGATCTTCCAAAGAGCAGATTGAAAAGAAACGCAAGCTGGCACAGAAGCAGGCGATGAAGCTTGTCAAAGATGCATTTTCCGGTGATCAGGCGGCGAAACAGAATATAGAGGATCTGAAAGCGCAGAAGGCAGAAAAGGTTGCAGACTATCAGGAAAAAATGCAGCAGATCGGCAATATTTCCATGGAAAAGGATAAGCTGCGGGAGACCTATGGGATAGATCCTGATTCGCAGGAGCAGAAGGATCTGGAGCTTTTGGAAAAATACCAGAATAATAAGCTGGGTATCTTTTCAGATGATTTCAGTAAGGAAGATATTGCACGGTTAAAAGAACTGGCAAATGAGCCGCGGACAGAATATCAGAAGCAGGTTCTTTCTTTGAATGGGAAAAAGGCAGCTTTGCAGTCTGATGCAGATCTTATGCAGCAGCAGATCATGGTGCTGGCACAAAATCAGTCGGATGCCAGGATCGACCAGTTAAAGTCACAGGATATGCTGAAAGCAGGAGAGGCTGCGGAAGAGATCAAAAAAGCAGCATCGGATGAGATTGTAGGTATGGCACTTGCAGATGCCAAAGAGAAGCTGGATAAAGAACTGGAAGAAAAGAAGGAAGAAGCCGAGAAGAAAGCAGAAGAAAAGGAAGAACAGGACGAGCGGATCGAAAAAGCAAAAGAAGAACGAAAAGAAGACAGAGAGATGATAGAAGGGGATCTGGATGCGGAAAAACTGCAGGCAGATGCAAGCCTTCGGAAACAGTCCGTTACGCAGTCTGAGGAGACGACGCAACGGATCAATCAGATCATGAAGAAGAATAACCTGATCAATGAGGATCTGAAGGGCATAGAGATCGATGTAAACTTTTAAAGATATTTGCGCAGACCTTTTGGATAATGATTTTTCATAATACTACCTGCCAGTTTACCCCAGCCAAGGCTGTAACCGTCGATGCAGATCAGATACCAGCCGTTTTTTCCTTCATATGGGAAGGTTTCGCCGGATATGAAGCGGATGGCAGTCTGCAGCTGTTGTGGATCAGAAGTATCGAGGTTTACATAATTTTTGACTTTTGCAGGTTGGAGCGAAAGCGCCAGTGCATGGCCGGGGAGAAAGCGTTTTCCGGATAACTGTCCTAAGTGAAGTCCTGCGCGCAGTACCTTCAGTCCTTGCAGGGAAGAGATCTGGTCAGGCAACAGATAAATCTGTTCTCCGAAAGAGGTCAGATGACCTGAGAGCGGAGCAACAAGTACTTCCTGCAAAAATGCGGATAAAAGAGAATAATCTGGAGAGATCGCACACTTTTGTTCTGTGCGGTCTCTTTTTTTGGAAACCTGATGACCGGTATTTTTATTTTTTTTGCCGGGAAGGATGACTTCATTATCGGAAAGCTGAAGATCACCGGCAGACAGTCTGTAGGAAGAACTGTCTGTTTTTGCGGAATCTCCGGTGGTTTCTCCTTTTTGGAGAACGGCAACAAAGTGCCCCTCACCGTGGAGTTTATGCGGCCAGAGACGGATGGCAGATTCTGCTTCTTTTATGAGGCCATGCTGCATACCCTCATACAGAGGAACCTGTATAAGCCGGTAGAGCGGATGCGAGTCTAAAAACTGCAGGATGCACTGTTCATCTTCCTCCGGCGAGAAAGTACAGGTCGAATATACCATGCGTCCGCCGGGACGGAGCATCAGATCTGCCTGCGCTAAGATTTCCTGCTGCCTTTTGGCACACAGTGCTACATTTTCAGGACTCCACTGCGTTATGACTTCTTCATTTTTACGGAACATGCCCTCACCGGAGCAGGGGGCATCTACCATGATCCGGTCAAAAAAGAGCGGAAAATGAGGGGCGAGCTCTGCCGGTGCCATGTTCGTGACGATGGCATTGGAAATGCCCATTCGTTCTATGTTTTCTGCCAGAATGCGGGCTCTGGCGGGATGGATCTCATTGCTGATGAGAAGCCCTTTTCCCTGCATGGAACCGGCAATCTGTGTGCTTTTACCGCCGGGCGCGGCGCAGAGATCCAGAATTTTTTCGCCGGGCTGTGCATCTAAATAGGCGGCAGGTGCCATGGCACTTGGTTCCTGGATGTAGTAGGCACCAGCTTCGTGATAGGGGGATTTGCCCGGATGGAGCTGCGGCGGGTAATAAAATCCCGTGGAACACCATGGTACGGGCGTAAGTGTGCAGTCAAGGCGGGAAAACAAGGTGCCCGCGTCGCCCTTTAACGGATTGACGCGGAGTGCCTGATAATGGTCTGTGTCATAGCTTTGTATAAATGCTTCATATTCGCTTTTTTCGGGTAAAAGCTGTTGCATACGCGAAAGGAAAGCATCGGGTAACGGAAATGTCATAAATAATCTCCTAACATAATTGTTGCTTCTGTATTTTAGAAGCAGTATTTATCTGTTTTCTTATTATATAAGGTTTGTTCTAAATGAGCAAGATGGGTAAAAACAGGCAGTATCCTCCTATTTACAGACAGGGGGCGTGTCGATATAATGGGAATGAAAGAGAGAGTATATCATGCAGAACAAAAAGAAAAAACGAAAAAAGAAAAATCAGAGGATCGTGCTTTGGAGCAGTCTGGGTGTGCTGTTTGTATTTCTGACAGGACTTTTGATCACAGGCAGTGTATATTGCAGCAGTCATTTCAGTAAGGGAACGATCATCAATGAGATCGATGCGTCCGGGCTGACCATGGATGAACTGGAAAGCCGGATGCGGGAGTATGTCCTGACTGTAAGGGAACGGACAGGAGATGGCAGCTACATCACAGAAACGATCACGGGAGACCAGATCGGTGTAAAGGTTTCCGATACAGACGGACTTGAAGAAATTTTAGATAAACAGAACATCATAAAGGCAATTTCAACCTACATAAAGAAAGAACAGCAGGCGTACACGGTAGAAAATCTGTATGCATATGAGGATAGTGCCCTGATGACAGCAATTCTGAAGCTGCAGGGTTTTCAGGACAGTTTTGTGGTAAGCCCTGAGGATGCACATATTTCGGAATATGATCCTGAAAACGGTTATCAGATCATACCTGAAGTACGGGGAAATGTATTGAACCAGACGAAAACGATCCAGACCGTGAAAGATGCGGTGGATGCACTGCTTCCGGAAACTGATCTGGAAGAGGCCGGATGCTATGAGGAGCCTTCCGTCTACGCGGATGATGCAAAGCTGACAGAGCGTCTTGCACAGATGAAGCGGTATACGGATCTGCGCATTGTGTATCATTTCGGGCAGCAGGAGGAAGTGATCGATGGCAGTGTGCTTTCCCGGTGGCTTGTAGTCGATGAAGAGACAAATAAAGTCAGTGTATCGGAAGATGCGATCGATGATTTTGTTGTCATGCTCCGCAAGAAATATGACACGATTTTCCGGAGCAGGGAGTTCCGGACGAGCTATGGCAGAACGGTCACGATAGAAGGCGGTGATTATGGCTGGTGGATGAATTACAGCGAGGAGCAGGAGCAGCTGAAAGAAATGATAAGAAATGGGGAAAGCGGCGAGCGTATCCCGGTTTATTACCAGACGGCGGCTGTTTACGGCAGTCAGGATTACGGCAATACATATATCGAGATCAATCTGACGGCGCAGCACCTCTTCTTATATGTAAACGGAGAAAAGAAAATGGAATCGGAGTTTGTTTCCGGGAATGCATCAAGAGGCTTTGATACACCGGCGGGTATTTACGGCATTACCTATAAGGAACAGGATGCCATGCTGGTAGGTGAAAATTATGAAACACCGGTTTCTTACTGGATGCCGTTCAACGGCAATATCGGACTGCATGATGCGATCTGGAGAGACAGCTTCGGTGCGGATATTTATAAAAAGAGCGGTTCACATGGCTGTGTCAATATGCCATATCTGAAAGCAAAGGAATTATACGGGGAGATCGCAAAAGGAACGCCTGTTATCTGCTATTATCTGGATGGAACGGAATCGGAGCAGACGACCGGTCAGCCGGATGCGGAAAAGGCGCAGGCTGTTGTTGATTCGATCGCCAAGATCGGAACAGTCACAAAGGACAGTAAAAAGAAAATAGAACGCGCAAGACAGCTGTACAACGATGCATCCGCATCGCAGCGGGAATACGTGACAAATTATGAAGTACTCACCGCAGCGGAAGAAGCATATCAGTCACTTAAGAAATAGTGCGTCAGCTGCTCAAGCCAGATCGCAATGGATGGATTCAGTTCCTGTGAATAGAGCACTTCTTTAGCACGGACAGGTTCATCCGTGATCAGACAGTCGATACCAAGGCTGAACATGCGCTCCATGTCCTCCCGTTCATTGACCGTCCAGGCATACACTGTTTTGCCGTTCGCATGCATATGATTGACCAGCCTGCGGGTAATAAATGAGGATTTGATACTGAAACCATCGATGTAACTCAGATTTTGATAATTCCCGTAAGCAACAGGTAACAAATAAATCGTTTGGATGGAATCATCCAGCGATTTTATTTTTTTCAGGGAATCCAGTTTCTTGGCAGCAACCACGCAGTGCTCCGCATCATCATGAGATTCGATCAGGGCAACGACGCCTGCTTCCAGGCCGGTATCGGACGCGTTTGTTTTCAGTTCGATATTCAGATCAATCCTGCCTTTGCAGAGGGAAAGTACCTCATCCAGCGTACAGATTTTCTCGCCTTTGTAAGCCGGAGAAAAATGAGAACCGAAATCCAGGGAGAGAAGCTCTTCATAGGTCATGTCGGAAACATTCCGGTCAACGCCGGTCAGGCGTTTTAAATTGGTATCGTGTACTACGACAATGACATGATCCTTTGTCTGCTGGACATCCAGCTCAATACAGTCAGCCTGATTGTCGATCGCCGACTGAAAGGCTGCAAGGGTGTTTTCCGGGGCATTATGACTGTCACCGCGGTGTGCGGTAATGACCGGAGTGGAAAGCAGGATATTTTGTGTCCAGAAAACATTTGTATCCTTTAACAGATCCAGGTAATAAAAATTAAAGATGGCAGCGAGGAGCACAAGAAGCAGCAATATGCGCTTGCTGATCCTGACCAGAATGGAACGGCTTTCCGGAACCGGAGCAGGAACCTCTTCTCCCTGTTTCAACAGCTGTCTGTAATAGAGAGCACTTAAATAGGAAAATGTCAGTGGGATACTGAACAGTATATATAACTCAAATAAAAAAGACAGGATCGAGCTGAAGATCATGTAAACCGTGCTGCTGTTAAAGTGATCCGCAAGCACAAACCGTACAAAGAAAAGACTCAGCACAAAACATAGCAGCAGAACGGCTGCTAGAACGGTCAGGATCAGAATGTTCCAGGCAAGGAGCTGCAGCGCTGTATGGAAATAGTGATGCTTTGTCAGTTTTTTGCAATGTGCCCTTGCTTCCTTGAAACTTCCGGGCTCTAAGCAGTAGCAGTGAAGGCTTAAGCAGTAACGGACCGCAAGGAGCAGACAGATCGCAAGGATGACACAGAGTACATGAAATGCAGTCTGATTGGACCGGATATAATACAAAATAAAATCAGGGATCGTC
>ERZ808242.1653-NODE-1653-length-11626-cov-6.773658_pt1 | contig 11626 bp, 10 predicted proteins | sample MGYA00521244_ERZ808242 | MGnify/ENA primary metagenome ERZ808242 (study PRJEB31516, sample SAMN03275573) | gut metagenome | biome: mammalia-associated habitat; material: feces | host: Papio cynocephalus | place: Kenya | collected 2012-07-27 ... | reverse complement strand
AGGAGGTCGCATGGATATCATCATCGAGGATGGAAATCATGCTATCATTATAGAAAATAAAATTTATGCTCAAGATCAACCTGCACAACTTTTGAGATATACAAATTTCGCTAAAAATAAGTATCCACATGGTTACAAATTATTGTATCTCACTTTAGACGGAAAAACGGCAAGTGAAGAGTCTGCACAAGGATGTCCCTATCAGCCTATATCATACAAGCATGAAATATCCAAATGGCTTGAGGAGTGTGCAAAGATATCTTTCGATCGTCCTTTGGTTAGAGAAACTATTCGGCAATATATTAATTTAATAAAACAATTAACGAATCAAAGTATGGGAACATTAGAAGACAATAAGCTTGTAGAGTTAGTTTCAAATCCTGAGTATGTTGATGAGTATCTGATGATTATTAAGAATCAAACGGCTATAGAAAATAGAATACGTTTAAGGTTTGTTGAAGAAATAGAAGAAGTCGCTACGAAGTTGGGTTATGAAATAGTACCTGTAGGAGAAAAGAGAACTTATTTGTATCAAGGTTGGGGTGGGTATGCCTTGTTTAAATTACCTCAAAATGATAGAATTTATTTTTATATTGGAGGGGATAATATTCAAAAACGTGGTCATGCCTATGGATTGATTTCTTTAAATGGTATGCAATTTCCTGACACAATAATGAGTGAAATCGGATGGACGGATGATTGCAGTTCCATTTGTAATTCAAATTGTTTCCCTGATAATTATTCTTTTATTGCTGCAAACTGGTTGTGGGGACCAAATCACGAAAACTGGTGGTTATGGAATCAAGAAACACTAGATGCTATGGTTCAGCGTCAGAACCAATCATCTTTGTTAGCAGATTTTATAAAGTCTAAAATGCAAGAGGCTAAAACTCTAATTTTGAAATACAATAAATGAGCAAACTATTAAATCTTGGAGGCTGGAAAAGTTTTCCTGTCCCCAAGATTTTTACTATTCTTTTGTTTTATTCGTAGGTTTACCAAACTCTGTTTGAATCTTCTTGATCATATCCTTTACCTCCTGGTCGATGCGATTGAAATTGTTGTAGAGGATACGTTCCTTGGCATCGGTGGACTTGAAGTTATAATAGATTGGGAGAGGGTAGTTCTTGTAGTCCTCTTCCTCTGCCTTGATTTCCTGCATGTCAAAATTCGTTTTGCAGAAGAACTTGGAGGTTTTGAACTCCTCCGCCTCCTGAATGTTCATGGCTCCATTCTTGCCTGTCTTGGTGAGGGTGAAGTCACGAGCTGTCTGTCCGCAGATCCATCCTGATGCCATGTCGCTGATTTTCGAGGCTGGAACCAGGCTGTCCATGTTCTCATTGAGGTTGATGGAAGTTCGGTCTCTGTCGATGGTAATGCCCTTTTTGAGTTGGACAACCTTGCCAAAGATGTCTCCAGACAACCAGTCCAGGGTGTCCTTGCTTCTTGCTGAGCCTGAAATCACGTTACCCACTGTGGTGATGATTTTGTCCTTTCCCACCTTACCATAGTCTGCTTCTAGCTGTGGAAGTTCCTGAAAGCCCAGTGTGACGGCCACCTTATTGCTTCGTGCAGTACCAATGAGTCGGTCTATCTTGTGGAAATAGAGCGTAGGCAGCTCATCCACGATGATGCTTACGGGTACGTTCTTTCCCTGTCCACTGTTCACACGTGTCACCAGACGGTTGAGAATCAGGGCGTTCAAGGCTCCAATGATGCTTTCCATCTCAGGGTCATTGGCAATGAGGAGATAGCTAGGATTCTTGGGGTCGGATACCTTGAGGTCAAAGTCATCGCCGGAGAACACCCAGTATGCCTCCTTGGTTGCCAAACGGGAGGTTTGTACACGTAGTGTACCTATCATACCCTCAAGCTGTTCCATGGCCTTGTTGTCAAATGCCGTCTTGAAAGGTCCCAAAAGTGGATAGACCTCAGGGTCTGTAACCAAGACCTCGAAGATTTCCTCATAGGAGTGGTTCAAGAAGGAGAGTACATGTGGCATGTCTGAGTATTGTCCTTTCCAATAGGCAGGTTCCACCAGCTTGTCTTTCTGTCCGAGGCATCCCTTTTCATATACACGTCCAGTCAGTCTTCTGTGGTGGGTCTCTGGGTCTTCACTGTACTCAGCATCCAGTTCATTGCCTTTCTCGTCGTAGGGTTTCTTTCCGTAGTTGACGAAGAAATAGATGCAAGCGGCCAAAAAGTTCGTGGCGGATGTTTGGAAGAACTGGTCACTGCCGCCACCTGAACCTTTCTGTCCTTTTTGCAGGGATTCAATCAATGTTTCCGCAGTTTCCTGGGCAGCAGCCAAGTTGCCTATGTACTTTTGCTGGATAGGGTTGACTCTACAGCTGTATTCCACGTTGACAAAGTTGATGATTCTAAACTTGCACCCCTTTGGAAGGAGGTTTTGTTCCTTGTTTTTTCTGTAATGATAGTAGAGCTTGGTGGCTAGGGTAGGGAACTTGTAGTCATACACCACCATGGAGAAGCCTTTCTTGGAGTGCTGCCTGATATAAGGCTCGATGACTGAGAAGGTTTTACCAGAACCTGGTGTACCCACCACCCAAGTGCCACGGAATGGGTTGATGATGTTGATCCATCCTTCTCTGAACTTACCTTGGTAGTAGAAACGCATGGGGATGTTGACAGAATATTTATTCTTCACAATTTCCGTGGACTGCTCAAAGCTCTCATTCTCAAAGTTGAATCTGTCCTTGAGCATGCCATTTCTGAAATATTTTGAGATGTTGTCCAGGGCCACATGAACCAATATGGTTCCTGCGATGCTCAGCAGCACATATATCCAAACGTTTAATTTAAGTAACCCAAGGTGGATGTGCCAGTCCCAATAGTAGAAGCCTACGGATAGGAATGTGAAGAGTAATCCGGCTGAGATCGGCCAGAACACCATGCGTTTGGCGTTATACTCGATTTGTTTTTTGTTCTTGGTACCGATGCAAGTGATGATGACCAGGATGAGGGTCACGGTTTTGCTATAGGGAAGGAACTGATATACAGATAGGCGGTGCAGTCTCTGATGAAGTCCTGTGATGGCTCCTCCCAGGAAGTCCAGCGTTCCTGGGTCGAAGGCATACATGAAAAACTCCAGCAGCAGGGAGATGTAGATGACCGCTCGAAAGAGGGTATAGGTTCCTTGTATTTCCTTTGATTCTTCCATATATGTTGTTTTATTTGTTATACTTGACTGAGGTGGCCTTGCGCATCCACCCCTTGTGGCATGAGGTGACGATTTCCCTCATGCTCCTGGTCTTGGGCGGATTTCCTTTCAGCTCATACCAAGAGTCCAAGAGGGTGGTATAGGAGAAAAGACGATTCATCTTTCTCATCTTATAGTTGAGGGCACGAAGGCTTTTTCTGATTTTGCCTATGCATTCAATTCTCTCCTTTTCCGTCATCTTGGCGTTCTTGTCCTTATCCTTACTAAGGGGAACCAGTTGTTTGATGTCGCTCACTATCTGTATTCCATTCTCAATGACATCCACATAGATGTTGTTTTTTCTTTCAGAGAGGGCAACGGCGACTAAGTTGGCAGGGCATGAGATGGAGGTGTTCTTGAGCCTGTCGATATTCTTGAGGGCTTGGTTTACCTCGTAATAGATACCGTAAATCTCAGCAGCAATGCTCAGTATATCACCGAAGCTATTGAGGTAATTGTTGAACTGTCTTTGAAAATCGGTGATTTTCTCCACCTCTTCCCCCAGAAATTTATGGCCAGTGAGGTTTAAGTTCAGTGCTGCATCCTGGGCTATTAACGTCACCTTGGCTTGTTGGGCATAGGTTAGGAACATGGTGGCTCTTACACCATCTGGTCCGTTTCCTCCTCTCATCTTGATAGGAAAGAGGAGGAGAAGCAAAATACCAATTGTACTATAGAGTTTCATAGGGTTGTCATGTTTTGATAGGATTACTTAAACCACGGTTTGCTGTTTTGCCTTACCTGATAGAACTTAGCCACTTGCCGCATCGCCTTGCTTTGTCTCTTTCTGGCATCCTCGGCCAGCATCCCATTGGTCTTCTCAATCTTCCCGGCGATTGCTCTATTCCAAACATCCTCGAAGTTAAAGACGGTGATGCTCAGGGCAAGTGAACGAAGCTTCTTGTTGAGTTGTTCGAGCTCTGCACTTAGTTTCCAAAGTAGCAAGGTTCGTTCCGAACCGTTGAGCATGTTTTCCTGACCTCCTTTCTTGACTACCTTGTTCAAAAGTCGGTAGGTCTTGGTAAATTCCGCAGCAGTCTCCATATACAGGTTGTTCATGGACATGGAGGCAAACACACCTTGCGGGTTGACCTTTCGGGCTTGGTCTATCTCCCAAAGATAGGTCAGGGTTTGCACTCCTTCCTGAAAGAGAGTACAGGCTGCAGCGATTTTCTCGGCATACCCCTTGGTGGTGGTCAGGTATGAGTTGTATTGCTTCTCCCATTTCTTCATGAGGGTTGCTTCTCCCACCATCGTACCTTGTACGGCTGCAAGTTCACCCATGTCCCTTGTCTGTGTAGTGATATGCGAATTGATATCGGCTTCACCCTTCTGGATGGCCGCATACTCCAGTGGATTGGAGGAGGATGCGCCTTGACCATGGCTTTTAGTACAAATGCCCATTGCCATTAAGCCTACAACCATCAACTTATTGATTCGTAATTTCATAAATTCCCTTTCTTCGTTTATTAAATTCCACTCTCATTCTGATGTTACTTACCAGATGATGCTTATCCTTGATCCCTTCCATCGTGAGACAGCTATTGGTTCGGTCTTGTGAATGGATGATGACCGTTTTGATACCGAACAATAGCTGTGCGAGGTTTCTTCTTTCCTCATAATCCACCACGCGATATAGTTCCACATACCCCACTGTGGATGAGAATACTCCCTTGATGATGACTATCTGCTCGGAAGTGATGAGATAGGTGGTCATCTTGAGGTATATAAGTTGATAGACAAGATGAAACAGACCAAATGCTACCGCCACCACGAACCATGTATGTCCTTGAAAGCTGGCAAAAAGCCAAATCCATACACTTATGGCGGTCACTCCTATGATGGGGGCTTCCCTGATGAAATACTGACCAAAGGATGGCTTGATTTTAATATGGGGAAATGTTGCTGTTGATTGATAAGTCATAAATGTTGTTTATTGAAGTTTCTCTAATGTCACCTTATAAGAATTACCAACATAGAAGGTATTTACAGAGTCTTTCCAGTCAGACACCTCTTCTTGGAGTATCCATCTGTCCTTTACATACCCTAATAGCAAGCAATAAAGCAAGAGGGTTGTTAGGCAGACTGTAGGAACGATGCAAGCTTTGAAATCTTTCATTCCCTGTCAAGATTTGTTGGGGAAGGGCTAGATGCCCATTCCCCTACCTTCTGTTCGTGAGAGTCCTTCCTCATGGTGAAAATTCTCATACTTGGCTGCTGCCACTTCCGCTGCCGATACCACACCAGGTTTGAAATATACCCCTTTTTGTTCGTATATCTCAGGACGTGGACGAGGCGGCATGGACAGTCCTGCCATGACATCCAGGCCAGTGGTTACGGCTGCAAGTATGGCTGCCCCTAAGTTAAAGCCATGTCCCGGTTTGGTTTGCATCTGCACCTCCGGGAAAATCTTGTCAAAGAGTCTCATTCTCTGATAGTCATTGACGGCCAAGAACTTGTTGAAATCCTTTTGCGTGATCTCATGGGAGAATACATTGCCGTCAATGACAGCAGACATTTTGTATTTACCCTCGATGACCTTTCCGTCAGCATCTCTGAGCCGTTCCACCGCAATGTCGCTAACCTCTGAAGCTCTTCCATGCTCGCCGCTTCGCTTCCACTCCTTGCTGGTCTTGAGGTTTTGGAGACTTTCTCCGTTAACTACGGCATCACCACTCAGGGCAATCTTGGCTTCCTTGCGCAGCTCATCCAGGGAGATGTTTCCACTTAAATTATCTTCCATGTAAGCTAACTGCTGAAGGTCTTGCTTGGAGATACCTTCTGTGGGTATGCCCTTTGAGGTGACAATTTGGGAGAGGCGTTCATTGGATATGCCAGAGTCCAAGTTTTGCTCAGCATGAGAAAGGGGCAGCTTCAAGTCTTTGATAACCTGCAGTTTATTTCCTTTTTCATCTTTTATGGGGATGAACTCGGTGAGCATCTTGGCGCGCTCGTCGTTTGAGGCATTCTTGAACCTATAGTATTGCTCCTCAGAAATCTTGAATGACCACATACCCACATCCTTGGAATCTCTCATGTTGATGAGATAATTGCCTGTAACCTGGTCTTTCCAAGCCATGGCAGAAGTAATGATAGCTTTTGTGGAGGAGTTTACCAAGCTATAGTTGCCACTTAGTTTTATAACACCCTGTGCAGAGTCGATGTTACCAGAGAGTATCCCATCTTCGTTACGCCCATGACTAGCACTTTTGATTTTGACTTCATCGAACGTTTTATCAAACAACTCCAAGCGGTGCTCATCATCATAGTTAATGAATCTAAGATAGTCATCCTTGCTGATTTCTCGGCTCATGACCTGGCCATTGATAATGGCGGTCATGCGGAAGCTCGTCTTTTCTCCATTATGCGTAGGATAGGCTTGAATCTCTCCTACGCTGACCCTTCTTCCGTCTTTGTTAGGAAGATAGAAGCCTTTCTCTGGAGAGAGCATTCTGCCATCGACCACACCGATGGAGTTCCATTTGTCAACGAAACCTGTATGGTAGTCCTGTCTTGGTTCCTTCAAGTGGATAGCATCCATCATCTTGGCATCTTTTAATCGAGCCTCCTGCTCCACAAAGATTTCTTTTTCTTTCTCCGGGCGCAGCTTGATGTCCACATAGTCCTTGGTATTAAGAGAGGCACGAGTTATTTTTTCAGCAAAGTCGCCCTCTATTACCTGATTTAATATTGCGAGGCGTTCATCCACCGTAACTACATTTTTCCCTTTGTTGCCTTTTTTGCCTGTATCCTTGAAGTTCTCTGCTAAAAGCTTCCCAACTTCATCATCGGTCAATTTATACTGCAAATCCTTATTGACGGAAGAGGACTTGATGGTCAGCGTCTTATCCTTCTCATTGATGATGACTCCATGGGAGGCCAGCATATGTTGGAAGAGTTCGGGAGTGGGATAGAGTGTAGTTCCCATAACCTTGTCCAATGCTTCTGATTGACCTTTAGGACGCTCCAATATCTTTGGCTTTGTCTTGATTTCCAGATTGTCAAGTACATCAGTTTGCTGGTTTCCCTTGTCATAAAAGCCATAGGAACCAGATTTGAGCTCGCCTGGCTTTAAACGTCCATCAGGTCGGTCCACTACCACAGGGGCACTTGAGGCAAAGAAAGGTCTGCCTTCCACTCTTCTTATGTGATAGCCTCTATGTCCCATTCCAGGAAAACCTGGAAGAAAGCTATTGAACATTCCATATCTGGCTCCTACAAACGGACGAAAACGTGGTTCTCCACGATAGCCATACTCCCCTCTGCCGATGGTATGTCCCCAGAGACCATTGTTCACTGGAGAGTTGGCATTCTTGGCAGCTACCCATGAACCTGGCATATAATAATCCTTCCCCACGATGGAGGTAAAGGTCTCATAGGCCTTTCTATTCCAAAAGTTGGTGCCACCGTTTCTTAGGTCTTCAACCTGCTTTTCTGTCAAGTTATAGTATCTGGGCGTGGAGGTATTATGAGCCATGGTGACGAGCTGGATGTTACCTGCTGCATCCTGCGTTAGATGTGCTTGCATGCCATTGGCATTGAGCGTGGTTTGGAGATGTGGTGCGATGTCCCATCTTGGATTCGTATTCTTTCTTGTTGCCATATTCGTATTTTTATTATGGTTTCACTTCTTTTTGTAAGATGACGCAGGTATGTCTATTGGCGGTATATGGCTTGTAAATGTCTATGCCGCCCTGGCTGATGCCACTCATCTTCTCCTTTGGTACGCCAGCTTGAATGAGGAGCTTGGCAATGTATTTTGCTCTCTTCACGCTGAGTTTGCGATTGAACTCTGGACTGCCAGTTCTGCTATCAGCCGCACCGATAACCTTGACATTGAGGTCATATTCCTTCACGGCCGCCGCAATCTCCGAAATGTTGACCTTTTGCTGAGTATCAATGAGATGGGTTGAGTTGATCTTGAAGAAAAATAGGATAGGAGCGTCGAATCCTTGTGGAAGTGTAACAGATTCGGAATTTGTTACGCTTTGCATTCTTTCCTTCAATTGACGAAGTCCCCTATAGTCATTCTTGGGATAGAAATTGTTGACAGTTATATCCTTAGGCGTATAATAAGGGTTTCCCTTGAGCTTTCTCTTCTCCCATCCTTGTTTGCCGATGCCTATTGTAAGGCCTATGCTTGCATGAAGAAGGTTGTCACCCCAATGATTGTCTTGACCTATTCCATCCAAGCTTTTGCTTGTAGTTAAGCCACCAAGTTCTGCGGTTAGATATAGTCGGTTAGCAAAACGATAGTTGCACTCTAGGCCATAGTCAATGGAAAAGTGGGTCTTGCCTAGCGTCTTATGATGGATAACCCCTGCTCCTATATAAGGAATGAGATTCCATCGGGGCATACTTGAGTAGTCCTGGCGATGGAAAGAAGAGAGATTCAGCATGAAGTCTCCATGAAACGCCTGATACTTTTGCTTGGTTAGGTCGGATCCCTTCATTTCCAATCCTTGGAAGGATAGGCGAGTGCCAAAGAATGGTGAGTGCCATTTACCAAGAGAGAACTGAGTGGAAGGTGTTACTCTGTCAAAAAGGTCGCCACAACCTTGAGGTGAACCAATGAAAGCACTTGCGCCGAGTATAGCCGAAACGAACCAGTTATCCTGAATCTTTGATAGCTTGAAAGCTTCTTTCTGGAAGGAAGATGTTTCTTCTGCTTGTGTTTGTTCCGTAGGACTGTCTGTAGCGGCATAATTTGTCACGTATTTTTTTTCGTCCTCAGAAAATACCACTTGTGCCTGGGCAGACATAGTGGCCAGACAAAGTCCTAGAAATGATAGTTTAATTTTTTTCATTGTTACTAAATACTATATATAATAATGTGTTATTTGTGCTTTTTACATTTGCTCTGCCAGTTGGTCATAGCGGTAGAGCTTATAGCGAAGGATGATGCGTTCGCACTTCTTTACATAATCCTTATGGGTGGCGTAGCCTGCTGCCTTGATACTGGATAGCCAATTATGGAAATCCGTGGGTGCATATTGGCGGCATTTCTTATACCTTTCGCTCATGAGCAGCCGAGAATGATATTCAATGCTTTCTACAGCTGAGGAGAAGTTGCAGAACTTTTCCTGTGTCTTGTCATCGTCATGGAGACTATAGGGAAGGCCTTGCTTGAGCCAGCTCTGGCTAGCCTTGATGCCAAAGAAATTATGACCAGCTTGTGCCAGCTTACTGCTGCCCCATCCACTCTCAAAGGCCATTTGTGCCAGGATGACCGACGAAGGGATGCCGTATCTTTGTTGTTGGCGCATGGCAATGGTGGCATATTTTCCAATGAAATCCTCGGGGCTGAGTACTTTCTCTTGTTCCAGTCCCAGTGCCTCCACAGCCTTTTGCTTGGTGTCCCTGACAAAGGTGAGCAAGTAATATGGATTGTGGGACTTTCCCATGAGTCGGCTTGTTAAGTGCAAGTGTGGAGCCGTCGAACGCCCAGAAGAGCCGCTGATTCCTAGCACTTGGCCAGAATATACCCTTTCTCCCTCTTTAGCCCATATCTCTGATAGATGGCAATAACTGATGGTGTAGTTGCCAGCTTTCAAGGTGATGAAGTTACCGGATGCAGGGTCATATCCTGTTTTGGATATTTGCCCATCGAACATGGCGAAGACCTCCTCGTACTTGGCTGTGAGGTCGATGCCATTATGCATCTTTGGCTTACCTGTGAATGGGTCATTCCTCGTTCCATAGCCGGATGTGATGTGTATCGTTTTTAATGGATAGCTTACTGATAGGTATTTATCCAGCCAATAGTCTTCTTGGATGACTTTATCTTGGGCATGCAGACTTATGGGAAGCAAGCATACGAGTGCCATTGTTATCCTTCTTAAATCTCTTTTCATGTGTTACTTTTTTATGTAATTATGGTGCAAAGGTAAGGCGAATGAGCAAAACGGATGGTGTAAACACAATAGAAGTTTAATTTTAACATTTTTCGTGCTGTTTTGTCAAGAAAAACCAACGAAAGTGTTAAACTGGAGGTTTTATTTTGGAAACAGTGGCATTATCAAGATTTACCCTTACCTTTGCAGCCGAACAAATTCAAATAAGTATGACACAGGTAGAAAGATTTCAGGATAACGAGATTCCATTTGAGGTATTGGCTTCATTTGGATTAAGCAAAGAGATGGTGGAAGACCTTCCCATGAAGGTGTTGGAGAAGCTGCTCAGTGGGCAGCGCACTCCACTTCTACCGATTAGTATTCAGGATAAAACGGGTAAAAGTGTAAGTTCTTCGGCAAGACTTTCCCTGGTAAGAACAGAAGATGGCGTTGATGTCATGTTTATGCCTATTGGGGAAAGTTCCTTGCTCGAAACCTTTGACAATCAGCAGCAAGAGGCTCTCCGTAAAGGAAAGGTCTTATACTCTGAGGCAGACAATCTCTATTATCAGTTTGATGGTGCCACCCATCAGATTATTTCCATGCCATCGCATGTCATCCAGCATAACCTTGGTGTTTTGGGAAGGCAATTGGATATGGAAGATATTCAAAAAGAGGCGTTTCAATCTGGTGAGATTGTGATGCTAGAAAATGATGATGCGCAGTTCACCATAGGGCTTGACCTCACGCAGGATGTAGGCATCCGAATGGTGGTAGGTGATATGGAACGATGGAAAGAAGAGGCTTCTCAGGATGATTTTCCTCGTTATAGCTTTGGCATCAATGGTTGCTGGGTCAATGAAGGTCAACTTTCTTATGTTTATGAGGAGGACTATACCCAAGATATGCAGGATGCCTTAAAGGCGCAGGTAAATCAGGTTCGCTCGTCTGGTATGCATCGTTAGTATTTATCCATATACAGAAATAGGTATGATATTAAGTGGATTTCAAGAGGAGCAGCAACTCCTGGAGTGGTATGAAGAAGATACCATTACCGCTTTACAATACATAGAGCATCATTCTCTAGGGATGATTGAAAGATTCAAGCTCTGGTGCCAGCAAGAAGGAAAGTCGGAGGATGAGGAAACTGCCAAGGATTTCTTGGATGAGTATAATGGCTTGTTCTTGGATACTTTGGCAGTTACTAAGAAACAAGACGAAACTTCAGATACTCTAGACTTCAGTGATTGGCATGCCAATAAGCCGTTACTCAATGAACTATTTGAATCGCAGGAAGCCATTCGTATAACTCTCTGGCGATATAAGCATCCATTGTCTTTGGATAAAGATACATGCGCAAGCGAAGTCAGTGTATCCCACGATGACATTCATAAATGGTGGATGGTGGTGGATTTCTTAAACTATGCTCACCATGGCTCATTTAGTCCGATTAGATTGGATGAGGATGCTGTGGGAGAAGCTATTTGGGATGTTTGTGCAATTTTTTGTAGTTGAAGACACTGCTGTCCCGTTTAGAAATCGTCGGGCTTAAAAAGACTAGGATACCATAAAT
>ERZ808242.1652-NODE-1652-length-11628-cov-4.305452_pt1 | contig 11628 bp, 11 predicted proteins | sample MGYA00521244_ERZ808242 | MGnify/ENA primary metagenome ERZ808242 (study PRJEB31516, sample SAMN03275573) | gut metagenome | biome: mammalia-associated habitat; material: feces | host: Papio cynocephalus | place: Kenya | collected 2012-07-27 ... | reverse complement strand
CCGTATTTCAAGTTTTGAGGCAATGTATTATGCAAAATTTTGTTTCGTAGGCGTGACAGGTTCGAGTCCTGTCACACTAATATATCTTGAAATATATTCTATTTTAGTATATAATTGAAAAAAATGCAAGTGTTTTTATCAAGTGCATTAAAAACAGCATATTTTTAACCCCAAAACTGCATAGTATAATAATATATTATTTTTACGGAGGAAAAAACCTTGAAGATTAAAGACAGTTTTGATATTAAAAATATTTCCGGGGAAAACATAGTCGTATGCTCTGACAAAAGCTCAAATTTTAACAAGCTTATAAAGCTCAATTCAACAGCCGCCTTTTTATGGAGAGAACTTAAAGAGGGAGAAAAAACGGCTGAACAGCTATTTACCGCTTTAACCGACAATTTCACGATATCCTCGGTTTTGGCGCTTAATGAAATAGATATCTTTTTAAAAATCTTAAAAGAGAACGGAATACTTACCGAATGAAGAAACAAAAAAACGAATTAAAGTGGATTATTAACAACACAAAAAGCTTCTTTCCGCATATAGCGGCAATATCCGCGCTGAACATTGTCCTTTCATTGCTGCTTATCCTGCTTGCATATATCGGCAGCAATATTATTGACTCTAAAAGCGGATTTATTTCAAAATCCTTAATTGTAGCGGGAATTATTGTTTTGCAGATTGTTTTGCAGTTTTCTGTGTCCTATCTTTCCGCCTATTCATCGGGGAAAATAACCATAGCCTTGCGCGAGCATATTTTCTCGGAGCTTATAAAAAAAGAATACAGTCAGATTGAAAAAAATCACTCCGGCGATATTTTAAACCGAATGACAAACGATGTAGCGCAGACCGCGCGCGGAGCCGTTGAGCTGATTCCCGAAATCTGCACGGTGATGACAAAAATTGCCGCAGGTCTTTATGCTATTATAAAGCAAAACTACTTGCTTGCGGTTATAGTTGTTATTGTAGGCTTCTTTATCCCTCTCGCAGGGCGTTTTTTCAGCAAAAAATATAAGCTTTTACATAAAGAGGTATTAAGAACCGAAGGAAAAACAAGATCGTTTTATCAGGAATGCCTTGAAAATATAACCGTTATAAAATCCTTTTCCGGTAAAAAAACAATATCTAAAAAAGCAAACGGACTGATGACGGACAACCTAAGGCTGCGAATAAAACAGCGGATATATTCCTCCGCAATAAATTTAAGCCTATATGCCAGCTTTTCTTTAGGCTACTACGCTGTTATAATTTGGGCTGTAAGCACAGGTCTTTCTTACGGAACGATTTACTATCTACTTGAAATTATAACGATTTTAAGGTCTCCCCTGCAAAGCGTTTCGGGAATTCTCCCAAAATACTATTCTATGACCGCTTCCGCCGAAAGAATAATGGAAATTGATAAAAAGACGGACGAGCCACCGGCACTTCCCGAAGAGGAAATAAAAAAGCTGAAAGCGGAATTCAATTACATAATCTGTTCCCACCTAAGCTTTTCCTACGGGGATAAAAATGTTTTATCCGATTGCTCCTTTAAAATCAAAAAAGGAAGTCTCACGCTTTTCAGCGGTGAATCAGGCTGCGGAAAATCGACAATGTTCAAGCTTCTTTTAGGACTGTATACTCCAAGCCAAGGCGAGCTTTTCTTTGATAATTCCCGTTCGATTGACGCGTCGGTAAGACCGATGTTTTCCTATGTCCCTCAGGGCAATATGATAGTTTCGGGAACTATAAAAGAAAACATAACTCTATTTAACAGCGAAATCGAAGAAGAAAAAATAATAAAGGCGGCAAAAATCGCAGAGATATATGATTTGATTTCTTCTCTGCCCGACGGATTTGAAACAGCTCTTACAGAGCGCGGCGGCGGACTGTCAGAAGGACAAATTCAAAGGCTTGCCATAGCGAGAGCCCTTTTGTTTGACGCACCTATTCTGCTTTTGGACGAATCGACCTCAGCTCTTGACAGAAGCACCGAAATAAAAATTCTTAATAATATAAAAAGCTTAACGGATAAAACCGTGCTTTTCATAACACACCGCAAAACCGATAATATCAATCCGGATAAAATCTTAAGATTTGAAAACGGTAATATTACAGAAGAAAAAGGAGAAATTTAAATGAACATCTGGCATGACATCAATCCGAAAAGAATAACAAGCGATGATTTTATGGCGGTTATCGAAATCGGAAAAGGCAGTAAATGTAAATACGAGCTTGACAAGGAAACGGGAGTTTTAAGACTAGACCGAATTCTTTACACCTCTACAAGATATCCTGCAAACTACGGATTTATTCCGAGAACCTATGCCGACGACCTTGATCCGCTTGATGTTTTGGTTCTTTGCTCAGAAACCCTTTATCCTATGACAACCGTAAGGTGCTATCCGATAGGCGTTATTTCAATGATCGATAACGGAAGAAATGACGAAAAGATAATCGCAATTCCTTTTAATGACCCAACATATAATTCTTATACCGATATTTCTCAAATTCCTAAGCACATTTTTGAAGAAATGTCTCACTTCTTCAGGGTTTACAAGGAGCTTGAAAACAAGGAAACCGCGGTAAACGAGGTTATGGACGCAAATGCCGCAAAAGAAGTTATTCAAAAAGCCATTGACGGATATATTGAAAATTACTGCAAATAATTTATATTTTAAAGGATAAAAAAATCGGTTGCCCAAAAGGCAACCGATTTAATTTATTTATCTTATTAAGCCTTACCAACAGATCCGAAAAGCTCCATTTTTTCTTTAACGGTAGCTTTGATTGCTTCAAATCCGGGGGCTAATACCTTACGGGGGTCAAAGCCCTTGCCTACAAGGTCCTTGCCCTCTTCAAAATACTTACGGGTAGCCTCTGTAAAGCTTATTTGGCACTCGGTGTTAACATTTATCTTTGATACACCGAGAGAAATTGCCTTTTTAATCATGTCAGCAGGAATTCCTGTGCCGCCGTGAAGAACCAAAGGCATTGTGCCTGTAAGCTCCTGAATTGCAGCAAGAGTATCAAAACGAAGTCCTGTCCAGTTAGCAGGGTATTTACCGTGAATATTACCGATACCTGCGGCAAGCATTGTAACTCCGAGGTCGGCAATCATTTTGCATTCCTTAGGATCTGCAACCTCTCCGCCGCCGATTACGCCGTCCTCTTCTCCGCCGATAGCTCCGACCTCAGCTTCAAGAGAAAGACCTAAATCATTGCAAATTCCGACTAATTCCTTAGTCTTTTCGATGTTCTCCTCGATAGGATAATGCGAACCGTCAAACATGATTGAAGAAAATCCTGCTTCAATGCACTTTTTGGCGCCTTCATAGCTGCCGTGGTCAAGGTGAAGAGCAACCGGAACGGTGATATTAAGCTCCTCAAGCATTCCGTTAACCATTCCTACAACAGTTTTATATCCTGCCATATATTTCCCTGCTCCCTCGGAAACACCGAGAATTACAGGAGAATTAAGCTCCTGAGCAGTTAAAAGAATGGCTTTTGTCCATTCAAGATTGTTGATGTTGAACTGGCCAACGGCATATTTGCCTGCTTTTGCCTTTGTTAACATTTCTTTTGCTGAAACCAACATGATTTAAACCTCCGTTTATTTTTTTATAGTTTTATTTTATATCATTTTTTATATAAAATCAAGATTAAACTAAAATTTTATTCAAATCCGGATCGGGTTCGATATGTTCGGGCTTGGTTTCCAATAATTTCGGGTCAGCCATATATTTTTTAAGCTTTCTGAATGCGAGCGCAAAGTAGCTTCCCGAACAAATTCTTTCGTCCATAACAATTCCGTAAGGCATGCATTTTTCGAAAACAATTTCCCCATGCTTTTTCTTAGGCACTTCTCTTGTGTTTCCCATTGTTATACCGATACTTGTTGTTCCGAACTCATAAACATGATGATAAATATGATTTGTTCTTATAGAAGCAAGATTTGATATCAGCAAGCTTGCATGAAACGGCGACATATCAATAATCTTTTTCGGCAAAAGTCCGTGCTTATCAAGAAATTTGAAAAATCCGACGCCCAAAGGCAAAACCCCTGGAATTCCCAAAAGAATTTTAATCATTTTTTCCGTTCCGTTGTTATCGGGAGCATTTCTGTTTTCGTCAACATAGCTGTTTATAATATTGTTGACATCAATAACGGTATTATCAAGCTTAAAATACATTTTCGACATCGTTCCGTGATCCATCTGTCCTGCTTTTAAGACTACCATGGAAACCGCAAGCTCGTTTCTTGCATACGGCTTTCTGTTGACAATAAATCTGTTAAGGAGCGGAAACTCCGCAACTGTTCTGACATAAGCCGCAAGAAAAACCGCCATGTGGCTGATGCTTATCCCCTGCTTGCGCTTTTCATTGATATAATCCTGAACCGGTTCAATAGGAATATCAATTGTGACCATGTTCATGGAATCAATTCTTTTATCCATTATATATGCCGCAACTGTATACATAGGATCGGTTTTCTTGACTCTTACTCCGTCTTTGCGCATAGTGCACCCCCATAAAATAACCTAAAATATATTTTATCATATTTTTTAAAACTATACAACAGTTTTATTTTTATCAAAGGTCTCCCTTTGAGCTCGCCTTTAAATAAGCGTTTATAAATCCGTCAAGATCGCCGTCCATAACAGCGTTAATATTGCCTGATTCAAAGCTCGTTCTGTGGTCCTTTACCATAGTATAGGGCATAAATACGTATGACCTTATCTGCGAGCCCCAAGCGATTTCTTTCTGTACGCCCTTTATATCCTCTATTTTTTCAAGATGCTCTTTTTCCTTTATTTCAAGAAGCTTTGATTTAAGCATTTTAAGAGCCTGATCCTTGTTCTGGAACTGACTGCGCTCATTCTGACAGGCAACAACTATTCCCGTAGGAATATGTGTAAGTCTTACAGCAGAAGAGGTTTTATTGATATGCTGACCGCCCGCGCCCGAGGAGCGGAAAACATCCATTTTAATATCCTCGTCCTTTATTTCTATATCGACATCATCGGAAATCTCGGGCATAACCTCAATTGAGGCAAAAGAAGTGTGCCTTCTTCCCGAAGCGTCAAACGGGGAAACGCGCACAAGTCGGTGTACTCCCGATTCGCTCTTTAAATAACCGTAAGCGTTTTCGCCCTCGATAAGCACTGTTGCGCTTTTAAGGCCGGCTTCGTCGCCGTCAAGAAAGTCGAGAACCTTGACATTGAAGCCGTGGCGCTCGCCCCATCTTGTATACATTCTTACAAGCATCTGCACCCAGTCCATAGCCTCTGTACCGCCGGCACCTGCATGAAAGGTAAGAATAGCATTATTTGCGTCATATTCACCCGTAAGCAGGGTTTGAAGTCTAAGAGAAGCAAGCGATTTTTCAAGCTCGTCAATAGAAGAGGTAATTTCGTCAACCAAGGATAAATCTCCCTCTTCGTCGCCCATATCTATAAGCACCGACAGATCCTCATACTGAGAAACAATTGCGTCATAGGTTTCAACCTTGTTTTTAAGCTTACCCGTACGCTGTAAAACCGCCTGCGAATTTTCGATATCATCCCAAAATCCGTCCGCCGCGGCTTTTAATTCAAGCTCTTCTATTTCTCTTTTGAGCTTATCGTAACCAATAGCGTCCTTTAAATCCCTGACCTCCTGCTCATTTGCGGTAAGTCTTGCTTTTAACTGCTCAAATTCAAGCATAAATTTCTCCCTTTTTAAAAATTAAATTGTAAGAATATAAGCGTGCCATTCGTCACGCGTCATTTTTTTAACAATTTTAAATCCGAACTTTTCAATTGCATTCTCAATATCACATGCTCTTATATCAATAATACCCGAAATTATAAACTTCGTATTTTCATGCATATATTCCTTGACATTTTTAAACAGTCTTATTATAACATCGGCAACGATATTAGCGCAGATAATATCATATTTGCCTGAAATTTTATCCGCAAGGTCGCCTACAGTAAATTTACATTTATCGGAGACTTTGTTTCTTTCGGCATTATTTATCGCCGTTTTAACCGAAAGCTCGTCGATATCAACGCCTTCGGCGCTCTTTGCTCCCAAAAGAACAGCCGCAATTGAAAGAATTCCGCTGCCCGTTCCGATATCAAGAACAGTTTCTCCCCCTTTTATTATGCTTTCCAAAGCTTCCATGCAAAGAGAGGTAGTAGCATGAGTGCCCGTCCCGAAAGCGGTTCCGGGGTCTAAGCTTATAACGCTTCTGTCCTTAAACCCGTCGGCATTTTCCCAGCTCGGGCAAACCGCAAGCTTATTTCCGACCTTAAAGGCTTTAAAATACTTTTTCCAGTTTTCGTTCCAATCGGTATCGTCGACCGTTTCGCTGTTTATTTCAAATGAAATACCAGCCGCATTCATTCTTTCCTTCAAAAAAGCGATTGCTTCGAGGGCATTTTCTTCTTTGGAAATATAAAGGTGAATTACGGAATGCGTTCTGTCCTTATCGATAAGCTCCTCGTCTATTAAATCAATATGAGCTATTTCAAGGGCGTCCTCCTCAAGATTAGAATAGTCCTCAATGTAAATTCCGTAAGGAACGGTCATATTTGCTATAGCGGCAGCTTCATCGGTTTTGTCCGACGGAACGGTCGCTTTTATTTCAGTCCAATCCATAAATGCTTTTAATAACCTCTTCTGTTTTTTCTTTTGTTTCGCTTGCAGTTCCCTGTCTTATTCCGTTTCTTCCGCCACCTCTTATGTTAAGCTGAGAAGAAACTTTTTTAAAGTCCTCCGCAAGACTGTTTTCTTCGCCGCAAACTGCAAATGAATATGAATTTTCCGATTTTGAAAAAATCCATACCGAATGCTTTAAGCTTTTATATGCAAAATCAGCCATAAGCTGTAAAGTCTTCATATCCGAGTTTTCTTCAAAGTAAATTCTGCAGTTTTTATCAAGATTTTTGATTTTTTCAAATGTTAATTCGGATTTAAGATTTTTGATTTTTAATTCCGCAAGATTTAACTTTTCAGATAAGGAAATCACGGATTTTGCGGCAGTTTCCTGCTTTGAAGAAAGCAGATTTGAAATGCTTTTTATGTTCTCGTATTTATCGCGGTAATCGTTAAGCGCAAATTCTCCGCATTTCATATAAATCCGTGTGCCGCCTCTAAGCTTTTCGAAATCAAGAAGCTTTATAATCCCGATTTCTCCGGTTTTGCTTACATGCGGCGCACAGCAGGCACAGCGGTCAATTCCTTCTATTTCAACTATGCGCAGTTTTCCGTCAATTTCCTTTTTGCTTCGGTATTCAAGGGCTTCAAGCTCTTTTTCGTCGGGGAAATAAGCCTTGACCTTTAAATTGCTCCAAACCGCTTCGTTCGCCTCATATTCTGTCTCATCCAAGGTCTTCCGGTCGACAAGACCGTTAATATCAAGCGTTACAACATCTTCACCGAGGTGAAAGCCGACATTGTCAAATCCGAATTTCTTATGAAAAATCCCGGATACGATATGCTCGCCCGAATGATTTTGCATAAACGCAAACCGTCTTTTAAAATCAAGCGAGCCAAAAACGCTTTTATTTATTTCAAGCGGTAAATCCGTAAAATGAACGATTTCGCCGTTTTCTATAACGGTGTCTGAAACTTTAGCCTCGCCTATTTTCCCTATGTCGCCGTACTGTCCGCCGCCCTCGGGAAAAAACGCAGTCTTATCAAGAATAATCTTATATTTATCATCCGATTTTTCGCATGACAAAACTTTAGCTTCAAACTGCGATAAATGCGAATCGGATTCAAATAGCTTTTCTGTTCTCATTTAAACCTCGCCTGAATGATATGTGCCGCTTTATAAATATCTCCGCCGCCCATGGTGATCACAAGGTCGCCTTCTTTTGCGGTCTTTAAAATCGTATCCGCGATATTTTCGAACCCGTCAACAACAACCGCGTCGCTAAGCTTATTTGCAATATCCTCGGATTTAATGCCGAAGGTGTTTTTCTCGCGAGAGCCCATAATCGGCGTCATAATAACCTTGTCGGCTATCGACAGCGCTTTGATAAAATCGTCTTTCAAAAGCGCGGTGCGCGAGAATGTAAACGGCTGAAATACCGCTATTACCCTGTTATAGTCAAGTTCCTTTGCGGCAGAAAGCGTAGCCTTTATCTCGGTCGGGTGGTGGGCGTAATCATCCGCCAAAGTAAACCCGCTGTAAACGCCCAAAAATTCAAATCTTCTGCCCGCGCCCGTAAACTTACTTACGGCGTCTGCAATGCCCTCGGCGCTCACACCCTCATTATAGCAAACCGCAAAAGCCGCAAGTCCGTTTAAAACATTGTGGCGCCCGGGTATATGCATTTGCATTCTTCCAAGCTTTTCTCCTTTATGAATAACATCAAAGCAAAAGCCGTATTTCCCGCTTTCGATATTATCCGCATAAAAATCATTGGTGCTTTCAAAGCCGAATGTGATTTTTTGAGCCTTAATATCATCAGCCGCCTTAACGCAAAGCTTATCGTCCCCGTTATAATAGCAGGTTTTTGACATTGCGATAAATTTATGGAAAGACAGAACTAAATTGTCCATGGTCTTAAAATAATCAAGGTGGTCGTTATCAATATTCAAAAGTACAGAAACATCGGGAGACATCTGCAAAAAAGTATCCACAAATTCGCAGGACTCGCAAACTAAGGTCTGCGAGGAGCCGACTGTTCCGTTTGAATTTATAAGCGGAAGCTTTCCGCCGATAACTGCGCTCGGTTCTCTCTTGTTTAAAATCAGAATTTGTGTTATCATAGAGGTAACGGTGGTTTTGCCGTGAGTTCCGCAAACGCCTATAACATTATCATAATGCCTTGTAAGCGCGCCTAAAAGATGCGAGCGCTCCATAAGAGGAATTCCCTGCTCCTTTGCGGCGACAATTTCGGGATTATCCTGAGATATAGCGGCAGAATATACGACAAGCTGAGCGTCCTTGATATTGTCCGCATTATGACCCATAAAAACCTTTATTCCGAGGCTTTTAACCCTTTCGAGCGGATCGCTTTCATTATTATCGGAGCCTGTAAGCTCATATCCTTTTGAATGAAGAATTTCCGCAAGCGGACACATTCCGCTTCCGCCTATGCCTATCATGTGAACTCTTTTAATACCGGTAAGAATTTTATCCTCTTCGCGAAGCTGTTTCATTATTAAAACCTCTTTAGAAAATTTTTACACACATAATATATTATACAACATTTGATTGGAAAAATAAACCCTTTTATTTTATGCAGGAGTAGAAAATGAAAATTATTTTGCCCAAAGAAGTTAAAAAAATACTGTCTGTCCTGAATCAAAGCGGATTTGAGACTTATATTGTCGGCGGATGCGTCCGCGATATCCTTATGGGAAAGGCTCCGCACGACTTTGATATTACAACCTCTGCAACACCTGAGCAAATCAAGTCTCTTTTTAATAAAACCGCAGATACCGGAATTAAGCACGGAACGGTAACGGTAATAGAAAACGGCATACCTTTTGAGGTGACAACTTTCAGGACAGAATCGGGATATACCGACCTTAGAAGACCCGACAAGGTTTATTTTGTAAAGGATATTAAAAAGGATTTATCGCGCCGCGATTTTACAATGAACGCAATAGCCTGTTCTTTAAACGGCGAGATTACCGACCCGTTCGGCGGTCAGACAGATATAATAAACAAGGTTATAAAAACAGTCGGTGATCCTTATAAAAGGTTTTCTGAGGACGCTTTAAGAATTTTAAGGCTTTTCAGATTTTCCTCGGCTCTTGATTTTTCGCCCGAAAAAAACACCTTGAATGCGGCGCTTACGCTGACAAATGAGCTTAATAAAATCAGCACCGAAAGAATTGTAAGCGAGCTCAAAAAAACGGTCTGCTCGGATTCCCCCGAAAATTCAATGCCGCTTTTTGAAACAAAAGCGCTTTCGTTTTTAGGAATAGAAAACTGCCCGAAGCTTGATAATCTAAAGCATATAAGAAAAAATACGGAGCTTAGAATGTTTGTGTTTTTAAAGTTAAGCACAAAAAATGTTTATAAAACTTCAAAAGAACTTAAACTAAGCCGCAAAGAAACCGACAAAATAAGCGACCTTTTATATATTGAAGAAAATCTGAAATCGGAAGAAAAAGCCGATATAAAAACAGTTCTGTCAAAATTAAAATATCCCGAAATTTTTGATGACTTTATTGATTACGCAAAAATTTATTCGCGCTTTAACAGCGAAAAATTAAAAGCAAATTACAATGAGATTTTAAATAATAAAGAGCCTTATAAAATAAGCGACCTTGCTGTAGACGGCAGTTTTATAACTGCTTTCGGGATAAGCGGACAAGAGGTAGGAAACGAGCTTTACAGACTGCTTAGAATGGTTATCAAGAATCCCGAGCTCAACCGAAAAGAATTACTGCTTAAAATGATAAATAAGGGTAACTAAAAATAAATATGCGCCATAGAATGTATTGAAACCTTCTTACGGCGCATATTTTTTTATTTGGGTGGTTGTTTAAAATGAAAGTTTTACTTATAGGAGGAGACAAACGCTCCGAATTCGCTGAAAAAGAATTCAGAGACGCAGGTTTTGAAACAGAGACCTTGGGGCTTCATACAAATGATAACGGAAATATAAACAAAGCAGATATTATAGTTCTGCCCGTCCCCACTACAAGAGACGGCGAAAATATTTTTTGCCCGCTTACAAAAAGAGTAATTCCGCTTGAAAGCTTAGACGGAATTTGTAAAAATACACTTATATTTTCTTCGCTCTACGGCGCTGAAAAAGAAAATTTCACCGACATTTGCGCTCTTGACGAATTTGCTCAGATGAACGCTGTTCCGACAGCCGAGGGCGCAATAGCATACGCTGTTTTAAATACAGGCTTTACACTTCTTAATTCAAAAATCTTGATTATCGGAAACGGCAGGATAGGAAAAGCCTTAAGAGAAAGACTTAAAGCATTCGGCGCTGATATAACCGTAAGCGCAAGAAAGCTTAAGGATTTTGCCGAAATAAATGCAAGCGGCTGTAAATATACCGAAACCAAAAAAGTTCCCGATTTAATTGATAACTACGATTTGATTTTCAATACCGCAGATACAAAGCTTTTTGAATATGAAAAGCTTTGTAAATCGGATATAACCTTAATCGACCTTTCAACTCTCGGCTGCTGCGACAGCTACGGCGGCAGAATTCAAAAGCTCCCCGGACTTCCTGGGAAAACCTCGCCCGAGACAGCAGGAAAAATAATAGCTCAAACCGTTATCGGGCAATTAAAATTACGGAGGGAAAAAAATTGAATAAAATAAATATAGGATACGCCTTCTGCGGCTCCTTTTGTACTATAAAAAAATCGCTTGAATCGCTCGAAAAGCTCGCCCAAAACGATGTAAATATTATCCCGATTATGTCGCAAATCGTTTATTCAACAGACACAAGATTCATTAAAGCCGACGAATTAAAGGAAAAAGTCGAAGCGATATGCGGCAATAAAATCATTCATGATATTGCCTCTGCCGAGCCGATAGGTCCTAAAGACCTGCTCGATATTATAATCGTTTCTCCCTGCACGGGAAATACAGCGGCAAAAATCGCAATGGGAATAACCGATACGCCCGTTACAATGGCGGTAAAGGCGCACCTGAGAAACAATAAGCCC
>ERZ808242.1650-NODE-1650-length-11637-cov-8.425747_pt1 | contig 11637 bp, 14 predicted proteins | sample MGYA00521244_ERZ808242 | MGnify/ENA primary metagenome ERZ808242 (study PRJEB31516, sample SAMN03275573) | gut metagenome | biome: mammalia-associated habitat; material: feces | host: Papio cynocephalus | place: Kenya | collected 2012-07-27 ... | reverse complement strand
CCAAGACAGCGGCCGACGCTCCGAGCAGAACCATGTTGGCGCTCCGCGGTGATCCTGTCTGTTTTGCGATCTCGTCACAGTCAAGGGTGATCACGTTGCCGACTCTCTGAAGTTCGGAAGTAATTTCCTCGACAGGAGGATAATTCGGGATATTCACAAACGGGGTTGAATTGGTGACGATCCAGCCGTCCTTTGAGAGCCACGGCAGGTAGCGGAGAGCCTCCATCGGCTCCAGAGAGAGGATGAGGTCGCACTCACCTTTAGGGATCAGATCGCTCCAGATCCGTCCGGTGCTGATGCGAAGGTTGCTCTGCACGTCGCCACCCCTCTGGCTCATGCCGTGCACCTCAGCCTGTTTCAGATGAAGGTTCTGGTCAAGCGCCGCCCAACCGATCACAGTCGCGATAGAGAGGATCCCCTGTCCGCCGACTCCTGATAGAATAATATCTTTCTTTGCCATATCAATTATGCTTTTTTGTTGGCCGCTGCATGACGCTTAGCTGTCTGAATGCATTCACGGCGGCAGATGATGACAGAGACACCGCTGTAGTTGATCTCCTCGTGGATAACTTTCTCCATGCCGGGATAGTTCTTCGGAAGAGGGATGATCGTCCTGATGTGCTCCGGCTCCACACCAAGGCCCTTACAGATCTCCTCAAGCCTGCCCGTTCCGGCGGAGTCCTGTCCTCCGGTCATGCCGGTCGTCAGATTGTCGGAAATGCAGACCGTGACACTGGCTCCGGCGTTGACACAGTCCAGAAGGCCGGTCATTCCGCTGTGGGTGAAAGTCGAGTCACCGATCACCGCCACAGCCGGCCACACACCCGAATTGGCCGCACCGAGAGCCATCGTGACGGATGCTCCCATCTCCACACAGGTCTGGAACGAGTTGAACGGCGGCATATACCCAAGCGTGTAACAGCCGATGTCGCTGAACACGCGAGCCGTAGGAGCATATTCCTTAAGGGCCACATTAAGTGCGGTGTAGAAGTCGCGATGACCGCAGCCCTGGCAAAGCGCCGGCGGACGCGGAACCGCCACCTTTGATTTTGAATATGCCTCCACAGGCGGCAGGCCAAGGGCTTCGCGCACGCAGTCCGGTGTGAGTTCGCCGGTTCTCGGGAGAGTTCCGTCAAGACGGCCAAGGATCTTTGTCCATCTTCTGTCCTCCGGATCGTAAAGGATTCCGCGCAGCCTCTCCTCGATAAGTGGCTGTCCTTCCTCCAGCACGAGAATCGCGTCGCAGGAAGCCGCCATCTCCCGAGCCAAAGCCTTCGGGAATGGGTAACGTGTCACCTTGAGGGCCGGATAAGGGCATCCGTCCGGAAAATTCTCCATCAGATAGTTCCAGGCTATCCCGCAAGCTATGATTCCCATCCTGTGGTTATGCCCCTCGAAGTAACAGTTGTCATTCGAGGCCACGGAATCTTTCTCGAATGACAGCACATCGTCAGCCAACTGCCTGACACGCTTCCTGGCGTTGGCCGGCAAAGTCACCCAGTTTTTCTCGTGAACCTCATCAGGAAAATGCACCTCGTTCTCACGCCTTGTCTCCCCGGTCTCCACCACAGCCCTGGAATGTGCCATGCGGGTCGTCAGGCGCATAAGCACAGGAATATGGTTGGTTTCGGAATAGTCAAAAGCCTCACGCACCATGTCGTAGGCCTCCTGCTGATTTGACGGCTCGAAGCACGGCATCATGGCGAAGTCAGCGTAAAACCTCGAATCCTGCTCGTTTTGGGAGGAGTGCTGGGACGGATCGTCACAGGCCACGACCACAAGACCTCCGTTGGCCCCTGTCACAGCCGAATTGACAAACGCGTCCGCACAGACATTCATCCCGACGTGCTTCATGCACACAAGAGCGCGTTTTCCCGAATATGAAACGCCAAGCGCGGACTCCATCGCCGTCTTCTCGTTCGAAGACCAGTCGCAATGGATTCCGCGCTCTTTTGTTAAAGGATGGGATTGGATATATTCAGTTATTTCAGTCGAAGGCGTGCCCGGGTACGCATAAACTCCGGAAAGTCCGGCGTGCAGAGCCCCCAACGCCAAAGCCTCATCACCCAATAGAAGTTTCTTTTCCGACATAACTCGTAGCGATTTACATTTATTGTGTTATTTCGGCTACAAGTTACGAAAAATCTCAAATATTCAAAAATTTCTTTCAGTTCTCAACAACCATTTCAATTTATCGGCAATTTGTTAATTCGGCATTCATTCTCTGCCCCACGACTCTCAATATATCCCCTTCGCCGAGCGGTTCATAGGCCCCGTCCTTGGCCTCGAAGATTATTGTTCCGGATTCAAGGGATTCCGAATTGTGCCAAACGTTCACAGGAACAACGCAGATCGGCACCGGATCCCCCGCCCTATAGACAACCGACTCCGTGACATTTCCGTCGTTGTCATAGAACTTCTGGCGTATCGCCCCACGGATCACAACCACCGTCTCCGATGACATCCTGTGCCGATGCACCGGCACCTCCGTCCCCGGCTCCATGGCGTTCAGCATCCTCTGCGACCCATCCTCCGCCGAATTCCGCAGATCATAATTCATCCTAAGCCTCGGCGACCTCTTCGCCTGAGCCGTCAAGTTATCAAGCAATGTAGAATCAATCAGCATAATCACTCCTCCAAAATCAATTATCAACGCCACAAAGATACAAAAAGGTCCTGATTACAACGTAAGTCCCACACCTAAAGGCATCTTATTAACAAATTATCGTCACTTCACTGAAATTATCAGACTGAAAATTTCAAAACATCTTCAGGAAGGAATACGCTGGCAGCATCAGCATTCTTAGGCGGCACTTTAGTAAAAAGGACCACATGTACGGCCTGTGCCTTCTTCACAAACGGAAGGTGAGGAATTATCGCCTGAAGCCTGGAGGTCAGAGCGGCGGCATCCTCCGTTCCGGTCCATTTGCACTCTCCGACAAGGATGTGCTTTCTATCCAATGATTCAGCGACAACATCAAGCTCAACCATTCGCCCAGTATTGTCATTGCCTGTGAATATCTTTCCCCACCAGCGGGAAGCCTTGTTGTAAATGACACCATCGATATCCCTTCCACTCACATATTTCCGGCACATCAACTCCCAATACTCACTGGTAAAAGATGAAAACTGCTTTTTGATCATTGACAGGACCGCATCCTCCGCTCCAACCTCAAGTAACGAAGCATACGGGGAGACAAATCTAAAGTGAAACCGTAACAAAGGGTCCGTAATGAAATAAAGTCCCTTCTTGCTGTTCTTCTCGTTCTCACCATATGGAATCTCCCGACGCACATACCCTAAATCCCTAAGTTTCTTAAGTGGCTCCGTTATTTCGCTCGCAGGTTTGCCGGCCCGGGACGCTATCTCGGACAGTTTGTTGGCGCCGTCTCCGATTATCGACAGCAAAGTCATGGACTGGACCGTGTCACGCATGTCATCCCGAAGCAACCTTTGCGGCTCCTCCTGCAGAATTCCTTGAGTGTCCAGAAGCAATTTTCTTATCGCCGTCTCACAGTCAGGATAGTCATTCCGCAATTCCCAATATCTGGGGATTCCTCCCCAGACGGAATATTCCTTGACAGCATGCTCTGCATCACAATTCAGTGCTTCGGGGACATATTCCGCAGGAATCGGAGAGAGTTTTATGATCTCATCAGCAAGTCCGTACAACGGTGATTTCTTGTCCAAGACGTAACTGTACATCATCTGCTGCGATGAGCCACACAGGATAAGATTAAACTTGAAGATACGGAAATTGAGCAGCTTCTGAATGACAGACGGCAATGAAGGACAACTTTTGACCATGTAGGGAAACTCATCGAGGCAGACTGTCACCCTTGACATCAGTTGGTTGTTGAGTGCCCGGAACAATGTCTCCCAATCAGGATAAACCACCTTGTCGAAACCATCCACACTTCTGGACACTATGCGAGAGAACAAGACCCTCTGATTCTGCTCCGAAGTCTGGTCACTCAAGAAGTAGAAATCCCGGCCTAAGTCCATCACATTCTTTATGAGTGAAGATTTCCCTATTCGTCTCCGCCCATAAACCACGATGAATTGGCTGCCAGACCTCTTCAAAGCCTCTTTAAGCCGCGCCATGTCAGCCCTTCTGTCGATAAATTTATTGAATAGCATATAGTTTCAAATATCTTCCACAAAGATAATCTTTTTCAAAGATATTTCAAAGCCCCCCCCACAAACAGACACTCGGCATCATCTACGAACTGTTGAAAGATGAGATTTAAGCCCGTCACTTCTTGAGAGACGACAAATACTCCTCATGCAGATGATAATACTTCTTCATGAACATGACATAAGCCACGCCCAGCACCACCAAAGCCCCGGTCAGATAAAGCCAATGCGCCAGCGGTGTGTCAGGAATCAGGAATATGAAGCCGAGAGAGACAGCCAGCTGAAGCGCCATATAAATCGCCGACACCAGTGGATGGCTCATCCTCAATTCATTGGCCATCAGCTGATAGGCGTGTTTGCGATGAGCCTCGCCAAGGTTCTCGTGCAGCATGATGCGGTGGCAGATGGTAAGGCAACCGTCCACGCCATAGACCAACAGGAAGATCAGCCAGGTGATGTCGCCGGTACGCGCGATGAGCATTCCGACGGCAAACAGGACGATGAACGCCATCCCTACACTTCCCACATCCCCGGCAAAGCACTTGGCCTTGCCACGCGAGCGGAAATTGAAGAACGAGAACACCAGCACCGCCAGCACCATCACGATGAGAAACGACGGCTCGACAAACCCTGTCCGCATATTCATGATTGCCAATGGAACAAGCACCGCAAGTGAATACCCGGCCGTGATGCCATTGATCCCGTCCATGAAATTGTAGATGTTCGTCGCCCCGACGCAGACAATCAGAGCGACGACGACGAACAAGATTTTCGCCAACAAACTCTCTCCGAACGCAAAGGCACCTGACCCGCCAAGGAATATCTGCCCTGTCATCAGCCCCATCGCCACGAACTGCACGACAAGCCGCACCGAATCCGGAAGCGAATGAATGTCATCGATGAAGCTGATTCCAGCCGCAAGCGTCACCGCCGCAAGGAACAGCGGATAATGGAACCCGAAGAACGCGCACCAGATCCACACACCAAGCAGGAATATGACTCCCCCGCCCCGAAGCACCACACTGGAATGTGACGACCTCTCGTTAGGTTTGTCAATGATGTTGAAGCGTGCCGCCAGCCGGAAGTACCCCACCTCCAACACAAAAAGCAGCACGGCAATCACGCCGTACAGCAAATATTCATTCATATTTTTTTGATTATTAAAGTCCTATGGTCACCGCCGCCCACACATCAGAGCAATCCCTTGATGCCAGCCAAGCGGATTCCTATATTTCCAGTATTTTGTAAATATGGCGGCAAATCGCCCTTTACAGAACACCCCAGAGTGCTTATGAATATGCCACCTATGGTGCCGGGAAGCATCAGCGGCATCTCCACCAGCCCCACACAAGCATAGAGCCCCACCCGTCTGCTGCCATTTTTCCAATCATTTTATCCTTTTGTAACTGCTCAGTTTCCCTGGTGCCTCTGGTGGATGGAGTCTTTCAGGAGGTCAAGCAAGTCTATGCTCCGCTCTGGTGACTGACGCTCGTCAGCCTTCTTGAGGACACTGTATTCCTTCTGGCCTCGGCGTGAATACTGCATGAATTTCTCATAGTCATACCTTTCCTCCTCACTGAACTTCTTCATTGAACGACCGCGGCCGTTCTGGTTGTAACGCTTGAACGCGAACGCGTAGTTGATTGTTGGTTCTTCTTTCATCTTTGACTTAGATTTATGTTCGGGACAAAGATGACCAGACTTAATCAGAACTCAATGCGGAAAAGTGGACGCGTACGGATCCAAAATTTGACCACTAACCACTAACAATTATAAAAATTGATATCGGACAATAAGGAAAACTCGTGTTCAAGTTCTTTTCTATTATTGACACCTGTCTTGAAAATCAATGATGCATAAGTCACTGTTCCATCAATAAGACAGTTGGCCTCTAACTTTGACAACTCGTTTCGAGAAAATTCATTAAACCATTTATTGAACAATCTCCTACGGCAGGCCTGCCTACCATCCAAGATATCACAAATAGTAATTAACGCATCATTATGCAAAATGAAAAACTTCCAGATAATAAAGAGGATAGTGTTTCTAACTTTATTGTCGCTTCCATTTCTATGGTTAGAATCATCTGCCCTATCAATGTTCATCATATACACATCAACAGACAAGAACTCTGAAATCGTAGGATATTTTATAAAAGTGATGAAATAAGTATTGCCAGAATCTGTCTTGAAACTGTAACCATATTCACAATCAAATATATCATAATGGTTTGGCAAACCGAATCGAATCATCCTTAAATCCTCTAATCGTTCCCTTCTCACGAATGTAGTCACTGATAGCCTTTTTATCAGCCATCATTTTTCTGAATGTGTTCTTTACACTTTCAATATCTTTCTGCGTTCCGTTTGCCATATTCATACAACTATGACTTAATACAAAGATAAGTAATATCAACTTATTATGCAAATACTAATCAATTCGACCAATTTGACCATCAATGTAATTAAATATGTTGCAGTCTATTAGCTATCATCTTTCAACTCCTCCAGACGCTCCTCAAGGTCGCTTATCTTCTTGTCCCTCTTCGCCAGCGCCTTGTTCTTATCTCGGATGATGCGGTCCTTCCTTGACAACTCTGATTCATTTTCTGCTATGGTGGACGCATTCTTGGCCAAGGCAGCGTCCTTTTCTGCAATGATGCGATCCTTCTCCTCCAAGGCGCGGGCCTTCTCGTCCCTGTCATTCTTCACATGCCTCAGTTCAAGGAATATGTTCTCCTTGTTCCGAGAGATAAACGCTATCAAGTGGTTCAGCTGTTCGTCCGTCATGTTCGCGCAATAGTCATAGACCTCCGGAGCGGTTTCCAGCATATGCTCGAACTCCAGCAGCTCGTCCTGCGACAGAACCGCCAGTATTGAAGCCAAGCGGGCATATAAGGACAATCTCCAAGACCATGAGGAACCCACTCGCTCTGGTATTCAACATAGAATCTCTCCAAGTCTTCGCCGCTGTACATTACTCTCGTTTTTCCGGCTAAGGTAACGGGATTTTCTGCGGGTCCAAAATTTGACCACTAACAAGCGGATCCCTATATTTCCAGTATTTTGTAAATATGGCGGCAAATCGCCCTTTACAGAACACCCCAGAGTGCTTATGAATATGCCACCTATGGTGCCGGGAAGCATCAGCGGCATCTCCACCAGCCCCACACAAGCATAGAGCCCCACCCGTCTGCCGCCATTTTACCAATCATGTTATCCTTTTGTAACCGCTCAGGTTCCCTGGCCATAGGCCGTCGGCCCTGCCCACCTCAATAATGATTGAGACAAAGATGCTATGCCTTCGCCCGCATCGTCATCCCACGCGGCACCCACTCGCCCTGGTACTCACCATAGAATCTCTCCAAGTCTTCGCTGCTGTACATCCCTCTCGTCTTTCCGGCTAAGGTAACGGGATTTTCTGCGGGTCCAAAATTTGACCACTAACGGAACCAACCGTCTATTTATCTTTTCTCTGATCCTTGCTTTTAGACTCAAGGTCTTTTTTCATCACATTCCGGCCAGTCAAGAATAGACCGACAACGACAACCATTGTCACACTTAGAAAAGATGCGGCAAAAGTAGTCATGCGTAATTTAACAGCAAAGAATATCGCCACCGCGACACAAAGAAAGACTATTATAAATCCAAAAATCTGGCCTCGTTTGCTTTGTACTGTTTGACTGCCAACAACTTTAGTTTCCAAGGTCATTCTGTGTTCCTGTTGTTTTTCAGCCATTTTCAAAATCCTATCAGCCGAGCCAGGAAGGATTTCCTCATAACGTGCCAAAGATTCCGGCGGAGGTATTGGGCCTGAATACATCTCCTCTCGGATAATTGTCAGAGCCTCCTTGACATCCTTTTTCCGGCTTTCAGGAACGGCATCCAAGATTACCTTATCTGGGCTTTCATGTTCTTCGGTATGATTGTTCCCTGCAACCAATCTACCCTCTTGAATAGTTTTTTCACTCATAATAATCTAATTTTGGTCACTTCATCACTGAATACAAATCCTGACCGACTACGCCAAAGTCAGACTCTAACGCCGTTCTATCAGCAGCTTCTGCTGACGAGGATTCATTATAGGAATAATAAGGAGAGAATATTCCCAAAAGGTCTCCCATTCCGATCAGAAATGATCCCCTCGCGAAAAGATAATCTGTTCTATAAAATGACTTTTTCATACAAAAAAACATTTACGGACAAATATACAAATTTCAGGCTAAACTTTAACAATAATAACAATCACACCAATGTCCGGGAACCTCTGAAACTTGGCATTATTATATCACAACCTATACCACCCCTTGATTTCCGTTTGATAGTTCTTTGTCTCTTGATCATTTACAGTCCATTCACAGTCAAACTTTGATATGAGCAGATTAACCGTAGATTTCAAACATGCAATAACCTCTTTCACGAGTTTCGGCAACTCTACATTAAATGTCTTCTGACAGTCAGAATAAAACATCCTCCTCTGCTTGCAACACACTAGCCTTCCACTATTTGTCATATCAGGGAAAAATATCTCGTTTTCAACTTTTTCACCAATCAGCCCATGATATAGGAAGTAATGAAAATCAAGTGACCCGTTGTGTACAATCTCGTCCCTGAGACTCTCAATCTGCCTCACACATGTCATTTCATTATTACTGAATAGTGTTCCTTCGATTCTCAACGCATCATTTAACGGAGTCTTCTTACCGTATGTTATATTAGAACTTCTTAACGAAGGATAGTGCTCAAACGACACTTTATGCATTTCTTGAAGTTCATAGGCAACCTTCGTTATTAGGTCAAAGCTTGAAGCAAGAGTTATTATCAAAGAGTGAATATAAGAATACACGTCTATTCCATCAGAATCTATTCCAAAAACAAATTCCTCATATTCATCAACATGGCGGTTTAACTTGGGCGTAAGATACTCAAATATCCTATTCATCAGATGGTTGATTACCTGAGTTCTATTCTGAAAAGCAGACATCAACATTTCGCAATCATAATAATAAAGAAATTTGTTAGTCAACTCATTATCATTTTGCTTAATTTTTTTCTCAAAATCAAGCTGAGACATTACCCCCTCCTGACTATGGCCTGCCTCCCTCACCCACAATGGAACCCAAGGAACTAAGTTGTAATAATCAATACCCTTAAAGACATTTTTGGTGATAACTTCATGAAGTGATACCTCGGCAATATTTAGATTCAACAGGCTATTATAAATTATTTGGCCCTCATCATCGTAAAATGTGTATTCCGACGTAGTCTTTTCGAATGACTTCCGCGAACGTCTCATAAGAATATCCGCCAGCTTTTCCATAATTCACGCTCAATCGTTTCAGAGATCTCATACCCTGAAATTCTCCAGCACGTCCAGGGGCTCCCAATTCAGTTCTTTCCGAGCTTTTTCATTGCTGAAGGTAAGGCTTTGGGTCATCTTTTCCAATTTATAACTATTGATAGGCGCCCTATTGCCCAAAAGATCGCCGACCTTGGCCATGCACCATGCCATCCAGTATGGGATTGAAAGAGGTTTGTGCTTGCCCAATTGCCTCGCGACCGAGACGGATAACTCTCCGAATGACGGCTGCCTGGAGTCACAGACATTGTACACGCCTCCCTTCAACTCCAGTTTTGGCAATATGTTGGCTATGTCCTCCGCCATCAAAATGCTCTTGACAACCTTCCCACCAGCGATATTCATATAGAATCCTTTACGGATGCCATTGACCATCGCTCCAAGGTTGCCTGGCGCACCTTTTCCGGCAAGAAGTGAAGGGCGAAGTATCCCAAGAACCACATTATTGTCCTTGCACCATTCCGTTAAATATTTCTCCGCCATAATCTTACTCTTGGCATATGGGCTATCACCATTCAGAGGATGCCCCTCAGTGATCAATTCTCCAGACTCACACCCGTACACGGCGACAGTACTGATGAATATCAAAGCCTTCGGCACTCCCACTTTCTCAAGTCCCGCACACAAATTAACCGTTCCTTGATAGTTCACGTCAAAGAATGCCTGTTTTTCCGCCTCCGTCCTAGGCACCACATGAGCCTTTCCGCAAGCATGAAGCACGACATCATAGCGCTCCGGAAGAACAGGTACCTCCTTAGCCAAATTCGCTTTGACATCATCAACTGAGGCGATGCCACAAGTTGTCACCACATACGAATTGTCAAGCACAGGCCTTGCGTTTCTGCCCAAAAAGCCTGTGCCACCAGTAAACAACAATTTTTCCATTATATTGTTTTCAAGAATTTATCCAAAATTGTTTTTTCTGAATATTTCGTCTCCGCCAGCGCGCGAGCCCTTTTCCCCATTTCCTCCAGACAATTTCTGTCCCACTCATCAGGCCATCCACAATAACCAATCCGATTTTCCCGAACCAACAAATCAATCTCACTGCCTTTGGGTCCAAAGAAAAGGATAGGCCTGCCAGATGAAAGAATATTATACGTCTTACTTGGCACCCCCAAGCCGTACATTCCTTCCTGCAATGCCACCAAAGACATATCGCACGCCGCCAAGACATTATTCTGTTGAGACCTGAAATATGGCCCGTGAAAGAAAACATTATCGCTCTTCTTTTCTTTGAATTTTTCTTCCATCGCACCTGTGCCATATAAATGCAACTCTATGTCGTCCGGCAAATCCTCGATCACTTTTTCCAGCCCCTGAACCCGCCCAATGTTGCCGGCATATTCAAGAATAATCTTTCCGTCAGGAAATGGTTGAGGTTTAATATTGATAACATCAGCCCAATTCTCAATGACAGTTATCTTCATGTCCTGATTATACCGACTCACTTTGCGGCTCAGCACCTCCTTCATATCACGCCCCAAAGCAATCAGTTGATCCGCACTGGCGTAGGCCTTGTCAAATATGCGCTTGAACATTCCAAAGAAAGGCAGCGTCAAACCAGCCGGGCGGGTATTCTCCGGGAACACATCATGAACAAGAATATTCAGTTCAAATCCAATTCTCCTTTTAAGCCAAGCCATCAAAGGCACCATCGGAGCAGGATTTGTCACCATCAAGACTTTGTCTCCATCATGCACATATTTCCGCACCAACGACATCATCCTTTTACTCATAAGCAAAAATGACATCGCTTTCCCCACAGCCGTGTTTTTATCCAAGCCCGCCCCTTCGGCACGATGCACCTCTATGCCCTCGTGAAGTTCGAACTTGTGCTCAGTGTCTATTTTTTTTCGCTTATCATAGACCTTTGGCCCACATATCACTCCGACCGCATACTTCCGAGTCATAGCATTGGCTATCTCCCCCATAATATAACTTGTAGAAGTCTCGTCAGGCGGAAAGAGTTCTGTTACGATCCATAGTTTTTTGGGATTCATTTCTAGTATATTGTAACATCTAAACCTTTAATTTATGCAGGAAATTTTATATTTGTCATAATCAACGAAATTTGCATAACGGCTATGGCAAAGTACAGGAAACTACGTATAGTTCTCACGAAAGAGCAGCGTTCATCTT
>ERZ808242.1648-NODE-1648-length-11648-cov-3.899940_pt1 | contig 11648 bp, 12 predicted proteins | sample MGYA00521244_ERZ808242 | MGnify/ENA primary metagenome ERZ808242 (study PRJEB31516, sample SAMN03275573) | gut metagenome | biome: mammalia-associated habitat; material: feces | host: Papio cynocephalus | place: Kenya | collected 2012-07-27 ... | reverse complement strand
AAAACTCAGAAAATCGAAAAAGTTTTGCTGAACTGGGCGTGATTGGTCCAGGGGAAGAATACCGGTTGGCCCATTTCGACCGACGAGCGAGTGCAAAAAAAACGGGCAAAAAGTTAGGTCAACTTCGGGTCATATGACCCGAAGTTGCTAGAGGTATGCGAATAGGTTGTGAAAACGATATGGTTTGTGGGGTAACTCCGAACTTTTCGAAAGTGCCGATTTTCCGGGTCATATTTAATTTTGCAAAAAAAGTTCAAAAAACAGGGATTATCCTTCGGAACGGCGCAACCTGCTACAGCAGAGAGCCACGGCAGTTTGGGCAGAGGCGAGATGACGGTATATTCTGCCAGCCCTCTCATCGTCTGAATCATCAAGATGGGAGCAATCGTCTTGATCGATCCCGGCAGTCTTGCGTTTCGGAATGTTTTGCCATAACGCAAAATGAATTTTTTGGAGGAGTCGGGATTACGCCTTGCGAAGAAGTAATCTATGTGAGAGGGCTGGCGAACGAGGTTCCGGCATTGGTCATATCGTTCGCCCTTGCCTATCAGCCGATTGACTTGCTGAAAGAAAAGGCCGAAATCAAATTCTCCCATATTGGTCATATCGTTGTTGACAAAACACAAATAAAAAGCTATTATTTCAGTATGAACTGGAGCATCCAGAAATCGAAAACAAGAAAGGAAACGAACATGAAAAAGATAATTGCACTCGGTCTTGCTTTTTCTATAGCCCTCTCTCTTGCGGGATGTGCCTCCAACCGTGGCAGTTCTGCGACAATCAGCACAGCGGCTACAGAAACCACAATCTCTGCGGAGGTGAGCGCGGAAGGCTCCCGGAAAGGTACGGCAGCGGACACCGCCCTCAACGGCGATAAGACGCTCACCAGCGCGGAGGCCAATCTGTACACCACTACTGAGTCGAACGGTTACACCTACGTCTGCGATGAGTACGGCGTTTACGCAAACGGCTATCACCTGAGCGAGAACGGCGATATTTGCAGAACCAACGGCACTGTCATGGTTGCCGCCGGGGATGTTGTCTCCGTGGACAAGATCCGCAGCCTTGATTTCTCTCTGAATGACTATAATGTGACCCTGGAGGCAAGGGAAGTTGCTGTCAACGACAACCAATATGTCACCGAGGTCCGGCAGTATGGCGTTTATCCCAGGCTGACGCTCAACATTGGCCCCATCGAAGCAAAACGGAAGGTCGTCCTGATTCACACCTCCGACTGGGCCTCTCTGAATGTTGCCGAGAAGGCGAAGTCCAACGAGGGCATCATCGTCACGGAGCCTGATTTCTACGTTCCCAAAGAGTATACCGCCGTTGACTTTGGTGATAAATTGACTCTGGACATTACCTTCAACGCGAATCACCCTGGAACCTACAAGGTCTATGCCGAGACCCTGGATGGTACTGTAGTCGCAGAGGCCAGTGTCCATATCGGAAATGGCAGTCTGAATGAGTATTATCCGCCCGATAGACACCTGAACGATATCGCCGACGGCACTCCAGATTTCAGCGCCCACACCCACGAGTATGTGGCTGTAACGATTCCTGCCACCGAGAACTCCAAGGGGTATACCCAGTACACCTGTAGGATCTGCGGCGAGTCCTACACCGCTGATTACACGGCCAAGATCCCTGCCAGCACCAACGGCAGCGTGGCGCACATCCACTCCTATGTGGCGACCGTGGTTCCCGCCACCAGCACCACGCCTGGTTACACCCGGCACACCTGCTCCTGCGGCGACACTTATGACGACAACTATGTGCCCGCCGGTACGGCTGGCGGCAGCTCTATTATCGGCGGCTGATCCTGACGACAAATAGAATACTGCGAGCAGGAACAACTTTGGGTCATTTTGCCCCAAAGTTGTTTCCATATGTGCGCCCATATTCTTAATACCGCAAGTCTGTAGCGGCGTAAACAGGGGAGAATCCGTGTGCCGGACCGGTGTGCGCGGTCCTTGGGAAGGCGATCGGGAGCAGAATGTTTTTGAGAATGTACTTCGTTTGATTTGCAAAAAATCGGTTGTGATGCTATAATAAAGAAAAACAACAAGGAGAACTGCAACATGAAAAAGAAGATTTGTTTGATTCTGGCGGTTGTTTTGGTTTTTGGGATGGCTGCCTGCGGGAAGGGAAAGGCTCCTGCGACCGAGCCTGCAACTGAGGCGACTTCGGAGGCTGCCACCGAGGCGACTACCGAAGCTACCACGGAAGCTACGACCGAGCCGACCACGGAAGCAACGACCGAACCTACTACCGCACCTACCACGGCCCCCACGACTCCTCCTGAGCCAGAGTACGAGATTGGCAAGATCATCAATGCTCGGACAGTAAACGTGCGTAATGCTCCCGGAACGAACAGTAAGATTGTTGGTTTCAAGTCCAACGGCGAAACCGTGAAGGTTTACGAAACAAGGACCGTCGGAGGTGTAAAGTGGGGCAAGATCTCCTACACCGACGAATGGTGGATCTGCCTGGATTATGTTTCCCTTGACAAGGAAAACGGCGGCTACACGGAACCGGCGACGGAACCCACCACAGCTCCGACTACTGAGCAAACGGAGATCCCCGTTCCTACCGCTCCCGCTGCGAAGCCTACCGAGCCGACCAGCGCCACGGAGCCGGTTACGAATCCTACTCAGCCCACGACTCCTGCGCCGACCCAGCCCACGACTCCTGCGCCGACTCAGCCCGCGCACGTTCACTCCTGGACTACCGTGCATCACGACGAGGTCGGGCATTATGAGGATGTTGTGATTCAGGAGGCGTATGATGAACAAGTTGGCAAGGGGCAAGAGGTGTGCAATGTGTGTGGCGCACGGTTCAGCGACGTAACATCTGTTGGAATGCACATTATTGAAAAACATGACAGTTTCGGCAGTTATCGCCACGAATCATGGTATGAAACAATCCATCATGATGCTGTAACAGAAAGGCGCTACATTGTTGATTCTGCTGCCTATGATGAGCGAGTGTGCAGCGAGTGTGGGGCAAAGGGTTAAACCCATGAATACCAGAAACAGGCTCCAAATTATATGGAGCCTGTTTCTTTTATGCTGATGCACAATTTTGCGAAAGCACATCAATGTTGACTAAACACAAAAAAGACTAATAAAAGTGTTGACTAAAGACAAAAAACAAATTATAATGACTCGTGAACAAAATTTGAAGGAGGAGACTCAATGATTCAAAAAGTAAGCCCCCATTTGAAACGGGTTCTTGCAATGTGTCTGGTCTTGTGCCTGCTGATGGGAAATGTCCCTATCAACGCTCTTGCTGAAGAACCTGGTACAACCACGGAAGCCGTTGCGGGAACCATGACAGGTGGAGCTTCCGCTGACAACAAAACAGAAGCGGAAAAGCAAAATACGCAGGAGCCGGATACTTCCGTCTCTGCGGAAACACCGCCCCGGAACGATGGGGCAGAGGCCGAGAAACCCAATTCTTCTCAGCAGCCATCTGCGGAAAACCCGGAAGATGCTGCGCAGCCCTCTGAGGATACTGCGGATCCTGCCGAGCCGTCTGCCGACGCTTCTGAGAAAACCACCGCACCCGAAGGAACTGCTTCCGACGCATCCGTCATCGGCGCGCCCGCTTCTGATGGCTCTGACGATGCGGATTTCGGGGAAATGACCCCGGAGCAGGAAGCGGAGCTGAAGAAGTCTCTGGAAGCGGCTGGCATTGATACCAGCGACCTGGATCTCCGCAGTCTGACTCCGGAAGATATCCAGATGCTGCTGAATGACCCTTCCTATGCCATCAGCGTCTTCGCCAATGGCCCTACCGGCGGCTGGGTAAACTACTCAAGCGTATCCTGTATCCGGGCAACCGGAGGGCGAGTACCCGGCATCGGTGCATCCCCGGATGGCGCATTGACCTATCACGCATGGGATCCAAACGGAAACCCTTCCATGGACGACTTTGCGACCTGCCTGGAAAGCGATCGGCTTTGGAGGTCCGGTGATAACCAGTGGAAATGGGCGGAAGTAAAAGCGGACGGACGCGGAGACGAGTCTCCTACCAGTGGTTGGTCGAGCCTCAGCGATGAAACAAGACAGCGGCTGGTCCTTCTGGCTCACTACGGCCTGGGCGGCGGTGCGTCCAAGTTCTCCAGCGCTGACGGAAGCGTATATGCCGCAATGCAGCTGGTGGCTTGGCAGTGGATCAACGGCAGAAGCACGGGAGATTACACCAGCCACTATTCCAGCCATGTTCAGGCCCTTGCTGACGAGCTTTGCAGCTACGTTTCCAACAACCCTGATAAGATCGACGCATCTCAGTCTACCGTGTACCTGGTTTGGCCGAACAAGCAGACCCTGTACAGCGGCAGATATGTGTGGGGCCAGAGCCTGATGAAGCCTGCCACGGTAGTATACGAAGGTCCCACTACCGGCATGTTCTCTCTCCGCAAGGTATCTGCAAACGACTCCGTGCGGGCTATGAAGCAGCCCGTCCGTGACCGCTTCCTGGCGAAGCTGACGGCAAGGGACGCTTACTATCTCTTCCTGCACGCGGAGAAGTCCGTCATTGCTCCCATGGACAAAGAAGCTGTTCTGACCGGAAAGCAGATTGGCGACCTGTGCTGCGACGCAAGGAGCTGGGACTATCCCGATACCTCCCGCCTGGAGAAGGCAGCCGCGTACCTGTCTGATCTGGCCCAGGGAATGCAGGGAGAGCAAAAGGCAGCGGAGCAGATCCGGCTGTCTCTGCAAGGCCGTAAAGGTCAGCCCATCTTCATCAACGAGAATGACGCACCCGACGCACATTGCTACATCAATGCCCCTGCGAGCGGCAATGGCAAGCCTCTCTGGGCAGAAATCGACCACCTGATCGTCGCGCCCTGCGGTATCATCCACATCGAAACCAAGACGCGGAGAGGGGAGCCTCACGTCCACGGCAATGGCAGCTACTACTTCCTGACCGGCAACGGTACGGAAAAGGCCGCCGATTCCATGCAAGTCACCCGCCACGATAACGTGATCCGCATGGTCGTGGGCGACATTCCCCGGTACTCCATTGTTTGCTTTGCGGACGACAGCAATCAGAACATCATCTACGACGACGGTGTGAAGCCTGAATACGTCCAATTCGCAACCCTGCCGGAGCTGTCCACCGTCCTGGATCGCCTTTTGGCGGACAAGACCAAGGATTGCCTGACCGCAGAAGATGTTAAGGCCGTCGCCCGGAGGCTCCGCAGCGCAAGAAAGTCCTATTAGGTGATCGCGTTTGTAAGTGGGATTTGCTGATTCCCGCGGGAAGCTCCGCGCGCAGTCCAATGCCCTGCGGGTGCTGGTGGAGTGCGGCGGGAACGAGCGGATTGCCCGGCTGCGCACTGCCCCGGCCTTGCAGCAGAAAACGGGGCTTCACCGGCTGATGCAGGAGATGGTCGCGGACTATAACATGCAGGAATCCAGCGCCCGTGAGGTCTGCGAGGCGGTGTGGGTGGCGTTCTGCGGAAGCGCTTGTCCGCTGCCGCCTGCTGAGCCAACGGTGCAGCAGCCCCGCAGGGAAACGTCGCCGCAGAAAACACAGCCGGAACCGAAGCCAAAGCCGCCGGAACCCAAACCCCAGCCGGTGCAAAAACCGCAGCCAATGCAAAAACCGGAACCGGTACGAAAGCCACAACCGATGCAAAAACCCCAGCCGCCGAAAAATCCGCAGCAGGATGAAATCTTCTCGTGGCCGGAATTTTATGTCACGGAGGAAGAAGCAAAATACGGCGGGAAGATCAGGACCTACTTTCAGGACCGGCCTGAAATGCATACGCTGCCTTCTTATCGTGAGATACAGCCCCACAAACGGGGTGACGGCGTAAGAATTTCATCGGGCGTGTATTTGGATCATAATAAGTATTGGAAATATTCCGATGGCGTCCTGCGGGCGTATTTACGCGGGGGATGGATAAGAGATTTCCTGGGAGATGTATTTGATGAAGTGAAGTGGTTTTTCTTGCCAATTCTGATAATGGTTGTATACGGCTTTATCGCGAAAGCGAAGACAGGCGTTTTTCCGGAGCTGCCATTTCTTGCCCCCTTTGCGCTGACACCCTCCATTCATCTGTACAAACCTTCCGGATGGTTTGGTTGGTTGTATTTCTGTTTGCTGCTTGTTGTAAATATTGCTGAGCTGATTTATATTTTAGCTCAGTCATCGCTTACCATTGGGGACATAAAGAAAGCGCGAAATGAGTTACAGCGTCGTAAGACTCTGTAGCAAAGCATAAAAATCGGAAAGGAGAGATAAAGAATGACAGCAACAGAAGTCCTGCGAACTATCTGTGACCGGCAGGGTGCGGATGTCCTGTCGGACGGGGAGCGGCTGCTTAGCTTCTTTGACGACTATTCCCGTGGAAAGCTGCGCCCACAGGCTGATGCGCTGCGTGCGCTGGTGGAATGCGGCGGCAACAAGCGCTTTGCCCAGCTGCGCACCGCCCCGCCCCTGCGGCAAAAGGCGGAGCTGCACTGGCTGGTGCAGAAGTTGGCTGCGGAGTACAGTATGCATGAGACCATGGCAAGGGAAATCTGCGGCGCGGTATGGGAGGCGTTCTGTGGAACGAAGGCACCCCTGAGCCAGATATCAGAGTCGGTCGTGAAGCCCGCCCCGGAGGAAGCAAAAGAAAAACCGAAAACCGTCGGCCAGCCGACGCCCCGTGAAGCAGAGCCAAAGGCAATCGACCCGGCAATACCACCGGAGAATCCCATGCCGATTTTATCGAAACCGAAGCGGGAATTCGCCCGTCAGTTGAAGCAAAAAAGCAGGTTCGTCCTGTGTATGCTGGCAGCCGGTATATCGGGAGCGATTGGCTCAATCGTGATAGGAATAATGGGAGTCTGGCTTCTGATAACATCGGAAGGCGTCCGGACAGGGGACATACCTTTCGTGCTGTTCTTCCTGTGGCTCGGAATCGTGACTGTACGGCGGGTAGTGAAAATATGGCAGGAAAAGACCGGCGGTAAGACGATTTCCCGGTGGCAGGAAAAATGGTCCAGACTGGCAATGCTCTTTCATGGAATAGGAGTTGTTCTATTCATCATCCTTATTGTTGATACGAAAGGGGCTGGGATGACTTGGGGGAGTTGGCTGCTCTTTTTTTCATGGCTATTGAATGCCGCTTTCAACATATACTGGCATGTTTGTTTTATATATGACAACGATGTGCAGCCACGAAAAAAAGGTCGGAAGGGAGCTTGAGATCATGACGGCAACGGAAGTCCTGCGAACCATCTGTGACCGGCAGGGCGTGGATGTTTTATCGGACGGGAAGCAGCTGTTGGGGTTGTTTGAGGACTATTCCCGTGGGAAGCTGCGTCCACAGGCTCACGCCTTGCGGGTGCTGGTGGAGTGCGGCGGGAATAAGCGCATGTAGCGCCCAGAGATATGCCCGGGCTGGTCATGGGTACGCCCCGCTTCATGGCGCCGGAGATCGTCCGGGGCGAGGAAAAACCCTCCCGGCACACGGATCAGTTCTCTTTGGCCGTGCTGCTGTTTTACATCTTCATGGTGGCGCATCCGCTGGACGGAAAGCGGGAAGCCCGGATCAAGTGCTACGACATCCCCGCCCAGAACAAGCTCTACGGCACAGACCCGCTGTTCATTTTTGACCCCGACAACGATGACAACCGGCCTGAACCCGGCGTTCATGACAACGCCATGGTCTATTGGCCGATATATCCACAGGAGCTGCGGGACTTGTTCACCGAGTCCTTTACCGTGGGGCTGATGAATCACAACAAGCGGGTGGCTGAGAACCGGTGGATGACGGTGCTGGGCAATATGCTGAACGGCATCGTTCACTGCCCCAAGTGCGGCATGGAGGTGTTCTTCGACAATGCCAGCCCCAGAGCTTCCCGGTGCTGGCACTGCAAGAGCGTTGTGCCCATGCCGCCGGTGCTGGCCATCGGAAAACGGGGGCAGCGGCGGCTGCTGCTGCGGCCGGACGCGGCTCTGCCGTCCTATCAGGTCGACGGCAAATATGACGTGGAGACCACGGTTGGCAGGGTGGTGCGCAACCCCCAAAACCCCGCCGCGCTGGGTCTGCGCAATGAAAGCAATGACAACTGGACGTACATCAAAACGGACGGTTCTCACCTGGTGGTGGCTCCCGGAAAGACTGCGGGCGCTGCCAGAGGCGCAAAGATTGACTTCGGTAAGGAAACCGGAGAATTTCAATATTAAATTAAATCAGGAGGAATTACAAAATGGAACTGAAAAGACCCGGCGGAGAACTGGCCAACCGGCCGCTGCATTTTTTCTGGGTGGTGGACTGCTCCGGCTCCATGGGCGGCGACAAGATCGACACTGTCAACCATGCCATTCAGGAATGCATCCAGCCCATGCGGGACGAGGCCGCAGGCAACCCCAACGCACAGCTCTTTATCCGTACGCTGAAATTTTCCGGAGGCGCGTCCTGGGTGACGCCGGAGCCTGTCCCCATCGAGGAATTTGAGTGGACAGATCTGGACACCGACGGTATTACCGATCTGGGCAAGGCGCTGGACATGGTGGCCGACCAGCTGGAAATGCCCCCCATGCCCGCCCGTGCGCTGCCCCCTGTGATTGTGCTGCTGTCCGACGGATACCCCACGGACGACTGGAAGCGTCCCCTGGAGCGGCTGCAGAAGCTGCCTTGGGGCAAGAAAGCCGTCAAGATCGCCATTGCCATTGGCAGCAAGGCGGACAAGGGCGTGCTGGAGACCTTTACCGGCAACCCGGAGACGGTTCTCTCTGCCGATAACCGGGATACTCTGGTGCACCTGATCAAGTGGGCGTCTACTGCCGCTGCCGCCGTATCCCAGCCCGCCAGTGTTCCCGTCGAGGAAATGTCCGACGGCCAGAATTACCTGCTGACGCCCCCTCCCGTCCTTGATGAGATCCAGCCGGACAATGCCGCAGAACCGGAGAGCGCCGAGGATGTGTGGTAAGGGGCATACGGGAGGTATCCTATGGAGCCAGTTGTGATCAAAGCGTGCGCTCGGGGCTACAGCCACATCCATTCCGGGCAGGAATGCCAGGACAGCTATAAAGACAAGAAGCTGTCGGACGGGGCGTTGCTGCTCGCCGTGGCGGACGGCCATGGCAGCAAATCCTGCCCCTACAGCAAAGACGGGTCGGAAATTGCGGTAGACGTGTTCTGTGAGACAATTTCGGAGCTGTATGCCCAGAGGTGCGACAACCGGGACGAGCTGATCCACTGTCTGAATCAGGACGGCAGTGTGTGGCTGGCACAGGTGATAGAGCGGAGGTGGAAGGACCGCGTTTACGACAAACACTGTAACGAGTCGCGTGACCCCATCTTCAACAAAGACGACAAGTGGGAGCGTCTTTCCGCCCTCTACCGGATGTACGGCTCCACGCTTCTGGGAATGCTCATTGCGCCGGACTTTGTATTCGTCTTCCAGCTGGGAGACGGAGACATGGTTCGTGTAGACGACGAGGGGGTTCACAGCCTGGTGGAAGCGGACAAGCTGCTGGGGGTGGAATCGGATTCCCTGTGCAGTCAGTACGCCTGGAGGAAGGCTGTCAGCAACCTGTACCGCCGGGAGTGGGACAGGGGAATGCCTTATCTTTTCCAGCTGTCCACCGACGGCTTTGCCAACAGCTTCGTTTCCGACGAGGCATTCCACAAGACCTGCATGGAGTATTTTGAATTGCTGAAGCAGTACGGCGCGGAAGCGGTGCGGGCAAATCTGGAGAGCTGGCTTTCGGAGACCAGCCGTTTAGGCTGCGGCGACGACACCACTGCCGTGATCGCCTACTTTTCGGAGGAGCCGCCGGAGACACCCCCGGACGAGGAAGATTTGATCGATAAAACCGAGGAGCCCGTCAGCGGGGAGGAAATACCTGCGCAGACGGTTTTGGTGGAACAGGAGAACGAATATGAGAGCAACGGTGATCTTACAGAAATGCCCGAAGGTGAACAAACCCTTTGGAGTCCGTCTTCAGATGATGGACAATGGGGAATGGTACAGGACATGGGCTTTTCCGATTGACGAAAAGCGCGCCGCAGGGGAGGGCTATCAGAAAAATCGTATTGAGAGCGGTCTTCCGGAAACAGCCGATTACCCCGGCTGTCCCTACTGTGGAGAAAAAGGTTTTTTCTATGACGGCAACTGCGGTAAAATAAGCTGCTACCACGGGGAAAACCCCTTCACTTGTCCCTGGTGCGAGCGAACCTACACGGAATTTTCGACGATAGACAAAGTACCCTGCGAGGGCGGGGACATTTAACCGCCGGAGTATAGCCGGTCAGTCAATGTAACACAGCCCCCTCTGCTGTATTTATGCGGAATACAGCAGAGGGGGCAACTGTATGAATGCCGTCATGACGATAATTGGATATCCCGTAAAGCGATGTTAGTGCCGGCCTTATTTCTCAATATAAGTTTATTTTTCACCGAAAAATCCAGATATTCTATTGAAAAATAAACCATCCCGCGCTATGATATGAGCAAGTGAACAGATATGACCATATGGAGAAGTTGCCGTCGGGCGGCTTTTTGAAGGGGTGACGGTTAGTGCGCCCTAACTCCATGAATCGGAGGTTGAAGGCGAATGGAGCATTTGGAACGGAAAGCATACATACGGGATTGCATGCTGGGCGCTCTCGGTGCGTTTTTGATGCTGGTGGGGGGAGCTGTGCCTGAGCGTGATTCCGGCAAACCCAAGCGACAGTGGACTGTTTCTGCGGGAAGCGTATCGGCTATCTGTGGAAAAATCTGGGCTACACGGTGGTGCTCTGGACGGCGGCGCTGGGGGCAGTTCCCGACAGCATTTACGAAGCGGCGCGGGTGGACGGCGCAAGCGATATGCAAAGCTTTTTCTACATGACCCTGCCCAATCTGAAGGGTTACGCCTACTCCATCGGCGTGCTGTCACTGCTGAATTCCTTCAAGGTGTTCCGGGAAGTGTGGCTCGTGGCGGGGGATTATCCCCAGGAGCGGATGTATCTGGTGCAGCACCTCTATAATAACTGGTTCCGTGATTTGGACGACGACAAAATCGCCGCCGCTTCCGTGATGGTGAGCGTGGTGGTGTTTGGGCTGATCGCGCTGCTGCGGCGCAGCTGGAGGGAAGAAGAGTAGAAATGAAAAAGATCATCCTGTTTTTGCTGCTGGCGCTGGTGGCGTTATGTCTGCTTTTGCCGATTTGGATCGCCGTGACCGGCACGTTTTCGGCGAATTGGGAGCTGAAGGAGAGTCTGCGTCCCGTTCTGGCGGACGGCGAGGGCTTCGCCCGGTGGACAGTGCTGCCCCGAAGCCAGACGCTTCGTTCGCTGGTGCAGGTGCTGCTGGATAGCCCGAACTTTTTCCCCGTGTTTTGGAATTCTGGTCGCCATCGCCGCGGGAACGCTGCTGGGGCAGTTCCTCTTTGCGGTCCCGGCAGGGTGGGCGCTGGCGAAGCTCCATCTGCCGGGAGAAAAGCAGCTGGGCGGGCTGTATAAGAAAAGCGCCTACCGTTTCCGATAGACGCTTTCGTGTTCAAATGGTGTTTACAGGAATTTTTTCACGACCCGCATATAATCACGTTTCCCGTTGAAAATTGCCATTATATTGGCTGTGTTCGTTTCTTTTTCATACAGGTAGAAAAGAAGATAATCCTTGTGGACGAGGAAACGATAACCGCTGCTCTTTAGT
>ERZ808242.1647-NODE-1647-length-11653-cov-4.170288_pt1 | contig 11653 bp, 11 predicted proteins | sample MGYA00521244_ERZ808242 | MGnify/ENA primary metagenome ERZ808242 (study PRJEB31516, sample SAMN03275573) | gut metagenome | biome: mammalia-associated habitat; material: feces | host: Papio cynocephalus | place: Kenya | collected 2012-07-27 ... | reverse complement strand
GCAGCCTCATAATAGCTCGACAAACGTACTTTTCTGTGGTACAGTATGAAATAAGTCATGGTCTTGCCCAGATGGACAGGGTAAGAACGAAGTACAGCACCACAGAGCGCTGTCCTAAATTATGGGGGAAGCTGAGTAGAAAGTAATAAGCTATCATAGTTATGATGCTTGGAATAATCCAGAACAGGGAATCGTGCAAGGTGGAATTGTACGATTCCCTAATTTTTTAGGATGTTTATTTGAATCTTGAGAATGCCACTTAATCAACAGAAAATGCACACTTTTGTCAATTTTGTGTTGGGATAGACTTGTAGAAACTGTTCACGTGCGCAAAGCTGCGGAGGAAAATTTATGTGGCATGTAGAAACCGATTTTTTTGCGTTGGCGGTCTTCCTGATTATGTTTATCAAGGAGTATGGACTGCGAAAAGAACGTAGATTAAAACAAAGGACCGGGATAATCCGGCAGGACATCCGGAGTGATGCCTTTTATCTGGTTCTGATCTTCAGTATGGTAAGTGCGCTGATCGATATCATATCATCATCAGCCATGAATGGTGCGAAGAACTGGTGGTTCTATGAGATTGCAATGACGATCTATGTAGTCAGTATGCCTTTGCTGGCAGCAACGTGGGTGGGATATGCATATGTCCTGATCCATCAGGATGCCACACCTGAAAAACTCCGGAAAGGGTTATCTGTTATGCTGATTCCTTATATAGTCTACGCCTGTCTGGTGGTCAGCAATCCGGTTACAAATCTTTTTTTCAAACTTTCCAAAACAATGGAATATAAACGGGGCATACTGTTTATGCCGGTCGGAGTAGGTTCTATCATGCTGTATTCCGGGATGGGGTTATTGCTTGTGCTTATCTATTGGAAGCGTATCACCCCTCGTTTTCATGCCATTCTGCTTACGACATTTTTTGCGATCACAGCTGCATTTACATGGGTGCAGCTTGCCCATCCGGGCTGGCTGATCATCAATGCAAGCTATGCGGTCATTTATGTCTGGTGTGATGTGGCGATCGAAGACCAGTGCAGAAGAGCATTGTATCAGGAGATCAGCCGGAAGAATGAAGAACTGAAAGTGGCTGCAGATAAGGCAGAAGCCGCAGCACATGCAAAAACCGAATTTTTATCCAGGATGAGCCATGATATCCGGACACCGATGAATGCGATCATAGGGCTGACACATCTGGCGAAAACCGAAGAAAATATACAGACGATCCGGGAGGATCTGAACAAAATAGATTCTTCCAGCAAATTCCTGCTGGGGCTGATCAATGACATACTGGATCTGAGCAAAATAGAAAATGGTGAAATGACACTGCATGAAGGACCGTTTACCAGAGAAGAGTTTCAGAATTCCATTCAGACGGTCATAAAACCTCTGATTGATGAAAAGCAGATCGATTTTATATTTGAAATGAGATGTGGTGTGGACTGTATTAAGGTAGACAGACTGCGCTTTTCACAGATTTTCTTTAACTTGTTGTCCAATGCGGCAAAATTCACGCCGACAGGCGGAACGATTGAGTTTATATCAGAACGGATCCATCCGGAAGGAGAAACAGAGGGAAAAGTCGGAATGCGCATGTATGTCCGGGATAACGGGATCGGTATGAGCAAAGAATTTCAGAAGCATATGTACGATCCGTTTTTGCAGGAACGATCGGAACTGGGAGACCGTGCAAGAGGAACCGGTCTGGGACTTCCGATCGTAAAGAGCCTTGTAGAAGCAATGAATGGCACGATAAAGGTGACGAGTGAACTGGGAAAAGGAACGGAATTTGTCATAGAAATGCTGGTAGAACTTGCCGAAAGACCACGAAAAGAACAGGATGTCAGCACCGGTAAGGACGGACTGAAGGATATGCACATTCTTCTGGTAGAAGATAACGAGCTGAATATCTATGTGGCAAAGGCAATCCTGGAGCAGTTTGCCTGTGTGGTATATGTTGCAAACAACGGACAGGAGGCTGTCACAAAATTTGCGGAATCCACAGAAGCCTTTTATGACATAGTATTAATGGATGTCCACATGCCTGTCATGAATGGAATGGAGGCAACGAAGCGGATCAGAGAGTTGGGCAGAAAGGATGCAAAGGCAGTTCCGATCATTGCCATGACAGCGGATGCGTTTGACGAGGAAAAAAAGGAGATCCTGCAGGCGGGCATGACCTGCCATATGCCAAAACCGATCGATCCGCCGCTTTTGTACCAGACCCTTTTGCAATATAAGAAATGCTGATCGTGGGGCGGTGGTTAATCGCTATCTTTCATCAGCTCCGGAACAAGATTGCTGTAGTATGCTGTCCTGCCGGCTAAAACATCATCATAGAAGCTTTGCTTCCAGTCTATATAAGCAACTGATTTCTGCAGTTCTTCTATAGACGAAAGCAAGGCTTCTTTTTTCTTCTCTAAAATGATCTTGCGTTGCGGAATGGAACTTTCACCCTGCAGACAAAGTGCAAGGTATTCTTTCATTTCCGAGATACTCATGCCACAACCCTTCAGACAATTCAGGCTGTTGATCCATTTAATATCATGTTCATCAAAGATACGGTAATTACGTTTGTCCCGCTTCACATTCGGGATCAGCCCCTCATTGCAGTAAAATTTCAGGTTTTCATAAGTCATTCCTGTCTGCTGACAGGCTTCTTTCATGGAATACATATGATTGCTCCTTTCTGTGACATGATCGTGATCAGAAGGTTCCTGTCAGGTTCACATTATTTTCACAAAAAAACACTTGACCGGTAGTTACTACCGACTGATACGATCGTATCATAAAAAACAACCAATAACAAGTAAGGAGGACAAACAATGGAATATGTAACTTTAAACAATGGTGTAAAAATGCCGGTTTTAGGATATGGCGTTTATCAGGTGACCAAAGAGGAGTGCAAAAGATGTGTTCTGGATGCTTTAAAGGTAGGATACAGAGCGATCGATACGGCGCAGAGCTATTTTAATGAAGAGGAAGTTGGAGAAGCGATCGCAGAATCCGGTATTCCGCGGGAAGAGATTTTCCTGACAACAAAGGTATGGATAGAACACTACGGATATGAACAGGCAAAAGCCTCTGTTTTGGAATCCATGAGAAAGCTGAAAACAGATTATCTGGATCTGGTACTGTTACATCAGCCATTCTCAGATGCATACGGTGCTTATCGTGCACTGGAAGAACTGTACGAAGCAGGTAAGATCAGAGCGATCGGTATTTCTAATTTTTATGTTGACAGAATGGTTGATTTTGCATCCTTTAACCGGATCAAACCGATGATCAACCAGGTAGAAACACATATTTTCAATCAGCAGAAGGAAATGAAAGAATGGGCAGACAAATATGATATCCGGCTGGAAGCATGGGCTCCGTTCGGGGAAGGCAGAGGTGGTACATTTGATAACCCGGTCGTTGCAGAGATCGCGAAGAAGTATGGAAAGACACCTGCCCAGGTGATGTTGCGCTGGCACATCCAGAGAGGCGTTGTAGTAATCCCAAAATCCACACATATAGAAAGAATGGAAGAGAACTTTAATGTCTTTGATTTTAGTTTGTCAGAGGACGATATGCAGAAGATCGCAGAGCTGGATAAAGCAGAAAGTGCATTCTTCTCTCATCAGGATCCGAACATGGTAGAGTGGTTCGTGAAGATGGTGGAAGAAAGAAAAAAGAACCATGACAGTGCGAAAGAAAAGAAAAACTGGTAAGAAGCAATGAAAAAGTGGTTATGTACAGTGTTGGCAGTGAGCATACTCACAGGCATATTGACAGGCTGCGGCAGTACTTCCGGTCAGGAGGAGGCAGATACAGCAGGAACAGGTGACTGGCAGGATGGACAGAGATTCAGCTCGGCTGCAGATGAACAGGATGTAAAGGACTGGGTTTACTCTTTAAATATTATGAAAAAAACTGACAAATAAGTTCACAAAATCTTCACAAAAAAATTAGCACTCACCTCTTGACAGTGCTAATAATAGGTGTTATAACGATTATAGAACAAAGGAAGAGGAATAAAAAGAAAGAAAAGTTCCAGAACTTCCGGTTCTGACCTGACATCAAAACAAATGGTTTTATGTATAGAAAGGATGGATGACTTATGTTGATGCCTAGTATTTTTGGAAACGATTTATTTGGAGATTTCTTCGAGGATCCTTGGTTTGACAATAAGGATTTCAAGAATATGGAAAAGAAGCTGTACGGACACAGAGCTAAAAATGTGATGAGTACAGATATTAAGGAACTGGATGACGGATATGAGCTTGAGATCGACCTTCCGGGATTTAAGAAAGACGAGATCAAGGCAAGCGTTGAGAACGGTTATCTGACCATCAGCGCAGCAAGAGGTCTTGATGAGGATGAGAAGGATAAGAAATCCGGCAAATACATCCGCCGTGAACGTTATGCAGGTGCTTGCGAACGTAGCTTCTATGTTGGCGAAGATGTCAAACAGGAAGATATCAAAGCTTCCTTCCAGCATGGTATCTTAAAGCTCTTCGTTCCTAAGAAAGAAGCAAAACCTGCTGTAGAAGACAAAGGTTATATTGCAATTGAAGGATGATAAGTCAGCGAAAAGTGCCCCGGAGCGATCCGGGGCATTTTTTATATGATAGGAAATTCCTATTATATAAAAAATGATTGAGCAATATATTGCAAAAAGTAAGTGATATTCTGTTAAAAAGAATCTTTACAGAAAAAAAGAAATTCTGTAAAATACCCCTGTATTGAAAAGAATATTGGGCAAAACAGCCGAAAGACTGTGACGCAAAGCTATAGGGCCTGTAAGATGGCAGCCAGCTGCCTTTTGACAAAAGATGTTATGTTGGAGAACGAGCGTACTGCTTTGCCCTTTATTGTGTAAAGTAGTACGCTTATATTTTAGTAAGGGATAATGCAATGAGAAGTGAAATATTTCAAACGGAGTCTATACCGTTCGAGGAAGAGAATCTATATGCCGGAGATATCCGTGCAGTTGGAGAGAAAAGTCTTGCTGCGATGAGCCATGCCATAGAAAATTGTTACGCAGTCGGTGTCGTGAGCGGCTATTATGATGAAAAACTCTCTATTTTATCTGCCAGCCGTTTTTTCCTGAAAAACCTGAATTATGAATTTGAGGAAATGATGGAAAAAACAGGTGGTTCATTATTAGAGCTGATCTTTGAAGAGGACAGAGCGTTGTTTTCTCTTGCACGTTTTATACAGGTGCAGGAACGCGGAGAATGTCGTATGATCACGAAGGATGGCAATCTTCTGGATATGCAGCTCTACAAGGAGGATTCTGTTGACACAGACGGCAGACCGATCTGGGTGCTTGCAGTCAGGCTGAACTGGGAAAGCTACAACATGACACTGGTAAACAGCGTGATCAAGTCCGGTTCCTGGTATTTTGACTGTGATGAAAACAGTGAGATCACAAGGGTTGTATGGGGACGACGGTTCCGGGAGATGCTTGGCTATCACAGTGTGATCGATTTCCCAAATAAACTGTCTTCATGGTCTGATCTTCTGCATCCGGATGATAAGGAACATACATTACATGCGCTGATGCTGGCACTTGAGGATAAGACCGGCTTTAATAAATATAATGTGGAATATCGTATGAAAATGCGGGACGGAAGCTATGAATGGTTTCGTGCCAACGCAGAAGTCAGCAGGCGTATTGATGGCAGTGCCCGCAGAATTATTGGCATTTTCGTCAATATCAATGCAGAGAAGCAGGCAGAGATAGAGAGACAGAACTACTACAGCCTGCGGGCAAAAAATGAAGAAATGGATCAGGTCATCCAGTCCCTGATCCGGCTGGTGAACCGTTTTGTGATCTGTAATCTGGATACGGATACCTACCAGTATTATGAAATGGAGCATGCAGAGACCATTTTTGAAAAGAACGGTGGATATACTAACTGGGTCAGTCATATGGCAGAATACTGTATTCCGCAGGCTGCGGACGAAAGACTGGAAGATTATTTGTCTGTGGCTAACTTACAAAGTGAGCTGAAAACAACGAATGATGTGATCCAGTTTGAATACAGTATGCCAGGGGAGAATAAGTATAAACGGATGATAGTGCTTCCACATGCATGGAAGGATGGACGTCTGACGCATGTGCTTCTGGTAGCCCGGGATATCACGGCGGAAAAAGAGGCGGAGATCAAATCCAGACAGGCACTGAAGGATGCATTTGATGCAGCAACAAAAGCCAGCAGGGCAAAGACGGAGTTCCTGGCAAATATGTCCCATGATATCAGGACGCCAATGAATGCCATTGTCGGTATGACTGCCATTGCGGGCGCCAATATCGATCAGAAAGAAAAGGTGATAGACTGTCTTTCCACGATCACGCAGTCCAGCAGACATTTGCTGGGGCTGATCAATGAAGTACTTGATATGAGCAGGATAGAGAGTGGCAATGTTTCTCTGACGGAGGAAGAATTTAATCTGTCTGAGCTGACTGACAACCTGATCGCCATGGTGAAAGATTCCCTAACAGCACATCATCACCAGTTTGAGATGCATCTTCGCCGGATCGAGCATGAAAATGTACGTGGAGACAGTCTGCGGATCCAGCAGGTATTTACGAATATCATGAGTAACGCCATTAAGTACACGCCGGATGGTGGAAAGATCCTCTTTTCGATTGAAGAAAAGCAGACGGGACATAAGGATATCGGCTGTTATGAGTTTATTGTGGAAGATAACGGGATTGGTATGAGCGAGGACTTTTTGAAAGTCATATTTGAACCGTTTACAAGAGTGGATGATAAGAGGACTTCCCGGATCCAGGGAACGGGTCTGGGGATGGCAATCACCCAAAATATCGTGTCGATGATGGGCGGGCATATCAAGGTGGAAAGTAAACTGGGGAAAGGAAGCCGCTTTATTGTCGATATTTTCCTGAAACTACAGGAAGAACAAAACGAAAAAATCAAGGAACTGACGGATCTTCCCGTGCTTGTGGTAGACGATGACCATGTCTGCTGTGAAGGAACCGTTGCCATCCTGCAGGATATCGGGATCAAAGGGGAATGGGTGGATTCCGGTATTCGGGCGATCGAAAGAGTAAAGGAACGCCATGCATGTATGAATGATTATTTTGCAATCATTATGGACTGGCAGATGCCGGGCATGGACGGCATTGAAGCAACCAGACGGATCCGGAAGATCGTCGGACATGAGGTCACGATCATTGTAATGTCCGCTTATGATTATGCAGAGATCGAGGAAGAGGCGAAGGCAGCAGGTGTGGATGCCTTTATCACGAAGCCGATGTTTAAATCGAAGATCTCCAGAGCACTGCATGATATTGTACGGGGAACACACCAGAGGGCAGATACTTATCTGGATGGGATCCGCAAGAGCAATTATACGGGAAAAAGAATTCTGCTGGTTGAGGATAACGAGCTGAACAGTGAAATCGCAAAAGAGATCATTGAGATGACCGGTGCAACGGTGGAAACGGTGGTGGACGGGCAGGAAGCGATCACAAGAATAGAAAAAGTGGAGGATGGTTACTACTCCCTTGTATTCATGGATATCCAGATGCCAAAGATCAACGGATATCAGGCGGCAACTGCGATCCGTGCGATGGAAAGGGAATGGACCGGAAAGCTTCCGATCATTGCCATGACGGCGAATGCTTTTACCGAAGACGTGGTCATGGCAAAGGCTGCGGGTATGAACGAGCATGTAGCAAAACCACTGGATATGAACAAGCTTTGCGAAGTACTGAAAAGATGGATGTAAGAGGCTTGTATTTTCAGACAATATATGATACACTATGGAAACAAAAGCGCATAAGATATGAAATGAATTTCAAAGAGGAAATTCCCCTGGGGGGAGTTTCCTCTTTCTTTGTAGTGAGGATGCTGCGAAAGCAGCATGATTTTCGGGTAGTGAGTTCATTTGGATACAGATTTGCGCAAGAAGGAGGAAAATTATGAAAAAGAAAGTACTTGGTTTATTATTGGCTGTTATGACAGCAGCAATGCTGACAGCCTGCGGAAGCAGCAGGGAGGCAGATACGGGCGCAGCAGCAGAAAGCACAGATGCAGCAACGGATGCAGCTACAGATACTGCAGAAGGCAGCAGCGCAGAAAAGAAAGTTTTAAAGGTAGCAATGGAATGTGGGTATGCACCGTATAACTGGACACAGGCAGATGATTCCAACGGTGCTGTAAAGATCAATGACAGCTCTGATTATGCTTATGGCTACGATGTCATGATGGCAAAGAAAATTGCAGATGCACTTGGTTATGAGCTTCAGATTGTCAAACTGGACTGGGATTCTTTAGTACCGGCTGTACAGTCCGGAACAGTTGACTGTGTCATCGCAGGACAGTCTATTACGTCAGAACGTCTGCAGATGGTAGATTTCTCACAGCCTTATTACTATGCTTCCATTGTCGGACTTGTAAAGAGTGACGGACAGTATGCGGATGCCAAGGGCGTTGCAGATCTTGCAGGCGCAACCTGTACTTCACAGCTCGGTACAGTATGGTATGATGTCTGCCTGCCACAGATCAAGGATGCCAATATCCAGCCTGCACAGGAATCTGCTCCGGCGATGCTGGTTGCACTGGAAAGCGCACGTACAGACCTTGTAGTAACAGATATGCCGACTGCAAAGGCAGCAGTTGTTGCTTATCCGGATCTGAAGCTTCTTGATTTCACGGATTCCGATGACAATTTCCAGGTTTCCGATGAGGAGATCAACATCGGTATTTCCGTAAAGAAAGGAAATACAGAACTTTTAGATGGTATCAACTCTGTTCTTTCCACGATGACAACAGATGATTTTGATGCCATGATGAACGAGGCAATTTCTGTCCAGCCATTATCTGAATAAAACAGGAATTTTTATCCGGATATATGGGGAGGACTTCCTAAAGGAGTAATACAATGATTTCCGAAATGAACTTTTTTGAACGTATTGTTTATATTTTGCAAAACTATGGCATCTCCTATTTGAAAGGAGCGGGCACAACGCTTCTCATCGCACTTGTTTCCACGGCGATCGGCTGTGTGATCGGTTTTGCGGTCGGTATTGTACAGACGATACCGGTAGATAAAAAAAGGGATGGGATCGGCAAGAGGTTTCTGCTGGGACTTGTCAAGGTGATCCTGAAAGCCTATGTGGAGATCTTCCGTGGTACACCAATGATCGTACAGGCAGTCTTCATTTACTTTGGATTGTCACAGATGTGTAATATCCAGCTCGGTATGTGGCAGGCGGCATTTCTGGTTGTTTCCATCAATACCGGTGCTTATATGGCGGAATCTGTCAGAGGCGGTATCATCTCTGTTGATCCGGGTCAGATGGAAGGGGCAAAGGCGATCGGTATGACACATGTGCAGGCAATGCTCAAGGTCATCCTGCCGCAGGCGTTCCGTAATATCATTCCGCAGATCGGCAATAACTTTATCATCAACATCAAGGACACTTCTGTCCTGTCAGTCATCAGTATTGTGGATCTGTTCTTTGTTCATAAAAGCGTGGCAGGTGCTCTGTACACCTATTTTGAATCCGCAACGATCGTCATGTGTATTTATCTGACAATGACACTTGTTTCTTCAAGGCTGCTGGCTCTCTGGGAAAGAAAGCTGGATGGAGATGACAATTACGAGCTGGTTGATGTTATGGATATCGGAAATCAGATGCGTGTTTCAGGAAGGGGGAGAGCATAATGGATACAGAAAAAGTGTTGCAGATCTCTCATCTGGAAAAGTCCTTCGGAACACATGAGGTTTTGCGGGATATCGATTTCACGGTCAACAAAGGAGAGGCAATTTCCATCATTGGACCTTCCGGATCCGGGAAATCTACGCTGCTTCGCTGTGTCAACCTGCTGGAGACACCGACAGGCGGCAATATTTATTACCATGGAAAAGATATTACAGATGCAAAAATGAACATTCCGTCTTACAGAGAACATGTGGGAATGGTTTTTCAGAATTTTAATCTGTTTGCCAATATGACAGTGCTGGAGAACTGCATGACAGGCCCTGTTACCGTCGCAAAAAAGAGCAAAAAGGAAGCCAGAGAGCTTGCACTCAGATTTTTGGAGAAGGTGGGCATGGAGCAGTATATCAATGCCAAGCCACGCCAGTTATCGGGGGGACAGAAGCAGCGTGTTGCCATAGCGCGTGCGCTTGCCATGGAACCGGAGGTGCTCTTATTTGATGAGCCGACGAGTGCACTTGACCCACAGATGGTCGGAGAAGTGCTTTCCGTTATGTCCACACTTGCAAAAGAAGGCATGACAATGCTTGTTGTCACACACGAAATGGCATTTGCCAAAGAGGTTTCCGATAAGGTTATCTTTATGGCAGACGGCGTGATCGTGGAAGAGGGTTCAAGCAGTGATATTTTCGAGCATGCAAAGCAGGAACAGACAAAAGAATTCCTGAACCGGTTTCATACGAAACTCTGATCGGGAAAAAACAGAATAAACAATCACTGACAAGGAGTTTTGCCGGACAGATAAATGTACCGGCAAAGCTCCTTTTTCGTGCACTTATCTTGTGCGTGCGCGTGTAAGGTGGTATACTGGGTTTTGATATATTTCGGACTTTTTGACGGGTAGAAAGGGAAGAATATGGGGCAGTTTTTGATCGTATCAAAGGTGGACCGGCTGGCTGACTATTGTCAGATCGCACAGTCTTACCAGGTTGGTTTTGAATATAATGACTTTTATGATCCGGCTGTATTGTCTGATACAGAGCGCCTTGACGGAATCTGGCAGCAGTACGGTGCCTGCGGGCGGCCGGCGGTCTGCACGATGCACGGCGCCTTTCTGGATGTGACGGTATTCAGCGCGGATCCGAAGATCAGAGAGGTTTCCGAGCTGCGGATGCTGCAGAGTATGCAGCAGGCAGAAAGAGGAAGGGTGGCAGGTGTGGTATTCCATACCAATATCAATCCGTTTTTAAATGACCCGTCTTACATACAGAATGCAGTTTCCATGACAGGTGATTTTGTGGAAAAGCTGCTTTTGCAGTTCCCGCATCTGTCAATCTACATGGAAAATATGTTTGATGACAGCCCGGACATGCTGCGGATGCTTTCTGAACGACTATATAAGTATCCGAATTACGGCGTCTGTCTGGATTATGCGCATGCGTCCCTTTCCCAGACAAAGATCGATACCTGGGTGGAGATGCTGGCACCGTATGTCAGACACGTACATATCAACGATCATGACGGAAAACATGATCTGCATCTTGCCGTTGGCAGTGGTGTGACAGACTGGAAAAAGTTTGCGGGATTTTATGAAAAATATTTCAGCAGTCTGACTGTGCTTGTAGAGACAACCAGACCGGACTGGCAGAAGCAGTCCCTTGATTATCTGATACAGCTTGGAGTGAAATAATATGAAGAATCAGAATGCAGATGCACTATTGGAAAGCATCTTTTACTATATGAACCAGCTTTTTGAAAAAAGAGATTTTACAAGTACGATTGAGATCCTCACCAATCTGGGACGTACCCTCGTGCAGTCGGACAGAGCCTCTTTCTGGTTCTGGGACCGGAAGTCACATCAGTACTGGACGCTTGCTGCAGTCGGAAATGAGCGGATCGTTGTACCGGAAAACACGGGGATCGTCGGTGTGACAATGCAGGAAAACCGCCCGGTCGTGCTGAATGAGC
>ERZ808242.1646-NODE-1646-length-11682-cov-10.897652_pt1 | contig 11682 bp, 6 predicted proteins | sample MGYA00521244_ERZ808242 | MGnify/ENA primary metagenome ERZ808242 (study PRJEB31516, sample SAMN03275573) | gut metagenome | biome: mammalia-associated habitat; material: feces | host: Papio cynocephalus | place: Kenya | collected 2012-07-27 ... | reverse complement strand
AGGATATTATGAGATCAACTTCAATATCCTGACAGGTGAGTACTCTGTTGAGGAATACACTCCTACTACCAAGAAGATGACGCTCAATGGTACCACAACCGTTGATTTCAACGATGGCGCTGGTGCACAACCTGCACAGATTTGCTTGGCAGGAGAAGGTCTCCCAGGCGCAGGCAACTGGACAACCAACCAGAACGATGGTGCATTCATTCTGAATCAGGATGCCAACAATCCATACCGCCTCTATCGTGAAATGAACCTCAAGGCTGGAGACGAAGTGGCATTCACCATTAGCCAGACACACTGGTGGGGCTGGTGGCCAAAGCCATACTGGCGTTTCGACGGTTCCGATGAGAACGAGGCTAACAAACTGAACGGCGGCGACAACATGAAGAAGATGAAGGTTCCTGCAACAGGCAAGTATCTCTTCGAGTTCGACTACGCTCTCTTGCGCTCTCGCATCATCCCTGTGAAATAGAAGTAAACACGCGTAAAAGAAAACAACATTCATTCATCGAATATTTAAACATAAGAGACAATGAAAAAAAGATATTTTGCTACAGCCCTAGCTACCTGCATCGCCATGGCAGTAAACGCCCAGAGCATAAAGGTGACAGGTACAATCGTAGATAGCAACAACGAACCAGTAATCGGCGCATACGTAAAGGTGAAAGGCTCCAACAAGGGAGCCGTCACCGACCTGGATGGTCATTACATCATCGACGCCGACAAGAACGCAACCCTCGTATTCTCTTACGTGGGTATGACAAACCAAGAAATCAAGGTGGGCAACCGTTCTCAGATAAACATCACTCTGAAGGATGATGCCAACGACTTGAACGAGGTGGTAGTCATCGGTTATGGTCAGGTAAAGAAGGGAGACCTCACCAGCTCTATCTCAGCCATCAAGGGCGACAAGTTGGAAAAGCTCTCTACGGGTAACGTGATGAACGCCCTGCAGGGTCAGGTGAACGGTGTGCAGATTAGTGGTGCCGGTAGCCCTGGCGCTACCCCACGTGTCATCATCCGTGGTGTAACTACCGTAAACGGTTCCGACCCTCTCTATGTAGTGGATGGTATGCCTGTGGGCACCAACATCAACTTCCTTAACCAGAACGACATCGAGAGCATGCAGGTTTTGAAGGATGCCTCTGCATCTGCCATTTATGGTACACGTGCTTCGAATGGTGTCATCTTGATTACCACCAAGAAGGGAAAGAAGGGCGATGCCAAGTTTAATGTCACTGCTACCGTAGGTCTTCAGACCTTGAAGAAGCAGAAGATGGCAGACTCTCAGGAGTACAAGCAGGTATTCGATGCCCGTTACACCAACGATGGCAACGTATCTCCATTCAAGGGCAGTGCCGACACTTACACAGACTGGTGGAAAGAGTGTTTCAACGATGTAGCCGTACAGCAGAACTATGACCTCAACTTCTCTGGCGGCACAGACAAGCTCATCTACTCTGGTAGCATCGGTTACTACAAGCAGGACTCACAGTACAAGGTAGGACAATGGCAGAAGCTCTCAGCCCGCTTCTCTACTGAATATAACTTCAATAAGATTGTCAAGGCGGGTGTTGACTTCACTCCTCGTTACGAGCAGTGGGATGATACTCCAAACTTGATGGGAGCCATCATGGCTATGGATCCAAGTACTCCTATTATGCGTAATAAGAGTGAGTGGACCAGCAATCCTTACAGCAACTATGAGCGTTCACACAACAACCAAGAGTACAACCCTGTGGCTAGCATGGCACGTATGGACTCTGGTGCCAGCGAATATGGATTGCTCGCCACCCCATACGTAAGCCTCACTCCTATCAAGGGCTTGACCATCAAGTCACAGTTTGGTATGAATGCTCGCTTCCGCAGAACAGATTCGTTTAACGTCAACTTCTTCATCGACAACTTGGAGCAGAATGAAAACAACAACGCTACTCGCAAGATGGAGAACTGGGTAGATTGGAACTGGACCAACACCGTGAACTATATGACTACCATCAACAAGAAGCATAATCTGAATGTGATGGGCGGTTACACGATGGAACGTTTCCAGGACTATTGGGCACAGGCATACTCAGAGAGTATTCCTAACAACGATGAGACAATGCGCTATCCAAGCTCAGGCACCAAGAATCCTGCTGCCACAGGTACAGACAGCTTCACATCCTTGATTTCATACCTCGGACGTGTGATGTACAACTACGCTGAGAAGTATTATCTGACAGCTTCCATCCGTATGGATGGTTCTTCCAAGTTCTCCAAGGACAACAAGTGGGCTACATTCCCATCTGTATCCGCTGCATACCGCTTGACCGGCGAAGAGTTTATGAAGAACCAAAAGGTGTTCGACGACATCAAGATTCGTGCAGGTTGGGGTAAGGTAGGAAACCAGAACATCGATAACTCTGCATATCTCAGCTCTATCGGTACAACCGATTATGTGCTTGGTAACAATCGAATCATCGGTTCTACCGTAAGTGGCATCGGTAACAGCAACTTGAAATGGGAGACTGTGGAAGACTGGAACGTAGGTCTCGACCTCGCACTTCTCCAGAGCCGATTGAAGGTTACAGCCGACTACTTCGAGAAGACCTCTCACGATATGTTGATGAAGAAGGACAACCTCCTTATCCTCGGTTACCCAATGTGGAACGGACAAATGTGGGAGAACGTAGGTAAGATGAAGGCTACAGGTTGGGAACTTGGCATCAACTGGAACGACCAGATACAAGACTTCACTTATGGCGTAGGTTTGAACCTCTCACAGGTAAAGAACAAGGCGTTGAAGTTGAACGGTGACTACATCTGGACAGGTGGATTCAGCGGCGACTATATCGTACGCAATGCCGAAGGCGAATCATTGAGCCAGTTCTGGGGTTACAAGACCGCAGGTATCTTCCAGAACGAAACCGAAGTAAAGAGCTATACCAACGAGCATGGCGTAGCCTTGCAGCCAAACGCACAGCCTGGCGACCTTCGCTTCGTAGATTTGAACCACGATGGAGTCATCGACAGCAATGACAAGACCCATATCGGTAATCCATTCCCAGACTTGATGGTAGGTTTCAATGTGAATGCAGCCTGGAAGGGCATCGACTTCGTAGCTAACTTCTACGGAACCATCGGTAACGACATCTACAACCTCAACAAGGGTCGCTATGCAGGAACCGACGGTCAGAATGTATATGCAGGCACATACAACAAGACTTGGAGAACCGACAACACGGGAGCAGAGTTCCCTCGACTCTCAGTGAACGACTCCAACATGAACTACAAGCGAGTAAGCGACTTCTTCGTAGAGGATGGCTCATACTTCCGTTGCAAATTGCTCCAGGTGGGCTACACCTTGCCAAAGCAGTGGTTCAACAACAAGCTCAACTTGCGCCTCTCATTCTCAGCCCAGAATCTCTTCACCATCACAAGCTATTCGGGTGCAGACCCAGAGACAGCTTCCATGGGTAATAGCGTAACAGAGGCAGGTATCGACTACAGCGGATATCCTAACCCACGTACTTTCCTCTTCGGACTGAACATGAGCTTCTAATATATATTAAGGTACGCGCGTACATTATATTATATATACATATAATCATTAAAATAAGAAATTAGATTATGAAAAGATATATCATAGGTTTGACCTTGGCTTCAGCCTTGACCATGGGCATGACATCTTGCTCAGACTTCCTCGACGAGCCTATCCGTGGTCAGCAAGACATGTCCAACTACTTCACCACTGAGGAAGAATGCGAAAAGCAAATCACTGGTTGCTACAACTTCCTCGACGGTCGTGACTGGTGGCAGATTTATAAGTTCTACAACATGTGCAATATGACCACTGATGATTGCTGGATGGGCAACACTACACAGGACCCAGGCGACTATCGACCAGCCGCACAGTTTACAGGTAACACCATCGACTTGGGTGGTGCTTGCCAAAACTTCTGGCAGTATCGCTACAAGGGTATCACCCAGTGCAACATCGCCATCAACAAGATACCACAAGTTACATTCAATGATGAGAAACTACAGAAGCGACTCATCGCAGAAGCCAAGTTCCTGCGTGGTTTCTACTATTTCGACTTGGTGAAAAACTTCGGCGGTCTTCCAATGGTACTCGACCTCTTGATGCCTTCTGAGGTACAGGGCATTACTCGTTCTTCCAAGGAAGATACTTATGCCCAGATAGAGCAAGACTTGAAGGATGCTATTGCCGACCTCCCAAAGAAGTCGGAGTATAGCGATGCGGACAAGGGACGTGCCACCAGTGGTGCAGCCAAGGCTTATCTTGCAAAAGTTTATCTCTATCAGGAAAAGTATGCAGAAGCTGAGCCTCTCTTGCAGGAGCTTACCTGCCGTGGTGCTTACGCTAGCGGTACACCTGAGTATAAGTTGCTGGACGACTTTAGCAAGGTATGGAACATCGACTACAACAATAGCGACGAGGGTATCTTCGAAATCCAGTGTAATGACGATACACAGTACGCTCTCGGTGAGCGTTACTCTGTGGTCGTAGGTTCTCGCGATGACTCCGGTTGGTCTTGGGGTCTCCCTACCAGCGACTTGGAGAACGCCTTCAAGAATGCCGGCGACGAGATTCGCTTACGCTACACCATCCTTCATGATGGTCAGACCGACGTGCCTGGCGATGATACATGGAACGAGGCTAATCCTTATCCTATCTCTGCTAGCAAACACAAGTCTGGTCGTTGCAACATGAAGCTCTATATCCCTGTAGCCAAGCGTCCAAGCCCATACGATGCTGCTCACAACCCATTGAACATCCGCTTGATGCGCTATGCAGAGGTATTGCTGATGTATGCCGAGGTAGAGAACGCACTCAACCATGACAGCGAAGCACAGTGGGCACTCAACCAAGTTCGTGAGCGTGTACAACTTCCTGATGTAACCGCCACAGGCAAAGCCCTTCGTGATGCCATCCGTACCGAGCGTCGCTTGGAGTTGGCATTGGAGGGAACTCGCCTCGACGACATCCGCCGCTGGAAGATGGATGACGGCAAGACGATGATGGAACATCTCTTCGGTCCTAACGGAACATTCGTGAAATACAACACCGAGAAATCCACCGACCCATACGAGACAACCAACCAGCAGGAGAACAGCAACAAGGGCATCAACTTCCAGGCTCCTCGCGACCTGCTCTATGCCATCCCTAACTCAGAGATTACGATGAGCAACGGAACCATCAAGCAGAACGAGGGTTACAATTAAGCCCTGAAGTTAGACAAGAATAGAAATAAATCAACTATTCAGTATAATTTAGGTTATGAAACTATCAAGGGGGCAGGACAAGCAATTGCCCTGCCCCTTATCTTTTATCGCATTGTTTTCCTATCAGCAGAAAACAATTTTCCGCTAACAATCATTCAAACAAAAACCACAAATGAGAAAATCATCCATCTTCTGTCTTATGACAGCCTTGTTGATTACCGCCAACTTGCGAGCGCAATCATCATACACTGTCAATATCAATCCCAATATCAGCTATCAAACGATAGCCGACTTCGGTGCCAGCGACTGTTGGACAGCCGACTTTGTGGGCAAATATTTCAGTAACTCGGAAAAGGAGAAATCAGCCAAATGGCTCTTTAGCCAAGAAATGGATGCCAACGGAAACCCAGAGGGAATAGGTCTCTCGTTGTGGCGCATCAATCTTGGAGCTGGGTCTGCCGAACAAGGTGACCCAAGCGGAATCACCGACATCACCAGACGTGGCTACTGCTATCTCGACAGCAAAGGCAACTATGACTGGAGCAAGTGCGCTGGACAACAATACTTCATGCAACAAGCCAAGAGTTACGGCGTAGAGCATTTTCTACTATTCTCCAACTCAGCTCCCGTGCAGTTCACCAAGAATGGCAAGGCTTGTGCTGACAAGAATGTGAAAGGTTCCAATTTGAGCGAGAACCACTATGGCGATTTCGCCAACTTCCTCACGACAACCACGAAGCACTTCTTCGACGAAGGCTACAACATAACACTCATAGACCCCGTGAACGAGCCACAATATGACTGGACAGACGGTCAAGAAGGCTCACCTTGGACCAACGAGTGCATCGCCAAGCTCGCACGAGAACTGGACAAAAGTATCACAGCGCAAAGCATCTCCACACAAATTCTATTGCCAGAGGCTTGCCAATGGAAGGCTCTCTACATGGATGAAACCGAGAAGAGAGCAAACAACCAGATAGAGGCATTCTTCAATCCAGCAAACACAGAGACCTACATCGGTGACTTAAGAAATTTGAAGAAAGCTGTAGCAGGACATAGCTATTGGACTTTTGGAACCAATGCAGACCTCAAGGATGTTCGCCAAAACGTATGGAACAAAGCAAAAGAGTACGGTCTGGAGGTGTATCAGACAGAATGGAGTATGCTCGACAATGCCCCATCAGCCTCAGCGGGATTCCCAACAAGCTACGATGCAGCCAGCTATATGGACATCGCTCTCTATATGGGCAAGCTCATCCACTGCGATCTCACTTTCGGCAATATGTCTTCCTGGAACTATTGGACAGCATTCGCACAAGAGAAATACAATCAGAAGAATCGCTTCTATCTGTTGCGCATGAACGCACAAGGTGACAACGGCAATGAAAGCTACGGCGATATAACCCTGGGTGGGACCATCTCAGACAACCCAAACCTTTGGGTCTTGGGAAATTATAGCCGTTTCATACGTCCTGGTTACAAGCGCATCGACCTGACTACCAACAAGGAAGAAGACCTCAACAAACTGTTGGGTTCCGCTTATCTCTCTCCTGATGGGAAACGTCTAGTCATGGTTTATGTCAATATGATGGATACACAGAACAGTGTACGCATCAACGTGGATGGACAAGCCACAGCTAAGGACATCAACCTCTACCGTACATCTGAAAAAGAAAACTTGAAGCATATCAACAGCACATACAGCCTTGGCAAACTGATAGCAATCCCTGCCAAGAGTGTGGTGACCATCGTTGCCGACTTCACTGATGCCATCAGCACCGGTATCAACCATACTACCACAGTGGCAAGAAATCACGATGACGCCATCTACAGTATCGAGGGAAAGAAAATGCGTAGCAAAGGCGAATCCTCGGAAGGACTCCCACAAGGAATCTACATCAAGAACGGAAAGAAAATGATTATCAAATAAAACAAACATTGCGTATGAATCGTAACAACATGAAATATTTCGCCATTTCGGCTCTATTGGTGGGCAGCCTAACGCCATTGGCAGCCCAAGAGAAACCGACACAATACACCATCCTCACCCACTCGCCCGAGCAGCACATCCAGCATTTCGGGGCAAGCGATGCATGGAGTATGCAGTTTATCGGTCTGTGGCCCGAAAAGCAACAAGAACAGATAGCCGACTGGCTATTCTCTACCGAAAACGATGCACAGGGAAAACCAAAGGGCATCGGTCTCTCCATCTGGAGATTCAACCTTGGAGCTGGCAGCGAGGAGCAAGGAGACTCGGCACAGATACAACCTGGCACTCGCACACAATGTTTCCTCAATGCCGACGGCACTTACGACTGGAGCAAACAAGCCGGACAGCGCCGTTTCCTGAAGCTTGCCAAACAGCGTGGCGTGCCATACATTCTTGCCTTTTGCAACTCTGCTCCCGTATTCTACACACAGAATGGACTTGCCACCAACACCGGACGTGGCGGAACCATCAACCTAAAGGGAGATTGCTACGGCAAGTTTGGCAAGTTCATCGCAACATCACTCAAAGGCATCGAGGAGCATGATGGAATCCACATCAATTACATCAGTCCCATCAATGAACCTGACGGGCATTGGAACTGGCTCGGCCCGAAACAAGAGGGAAGCCCTGCCACCAACCGTGAGCTTGCCAAGGTAGCAAAGGAAGTAAGCAAGGCATTGGTAAAAAACAAGATGAACACAGAGATTCTCATCAATGAGTCGAGCGACTACCGATGCTTGCTTGGTACTCATGAGACCGACTGGCAACGAGGTTACGAAATCAACTCATTCTTTACCAAAGATAGCACCCAAACCTATCTTGGAAACGTAAAGCAAGTAATGCCTCTCATCGGTGCACATAGCTATTGGACTAACACGCCCATCCCATATATGAGAGAAATTCGCCAAAAGGTGCGTGAGGCTTGCCAAGAGAAAAACATCAAGTTCTGGCAAACAGAAATATGCATCATGGGCAACGACGAAGAAATTGGCGGTGGCACTCCATACGACTTTTCGATGAAGACGGCACTCTATGTGGCTCGTGTCATCCACCACGACTTGGTATATGCCAATGCCGAGAGTTGGAGCTGGTGGCGTGCAGCTGGCGGCGACTATCGTGACGGACTTATCCGCATCTATAGCAAAGATGGCTGGAAGAGCGGTTGGGCTGTAGATTCCAAGTTGATGTGGGCTTTAGGTAACTACTCTCGCTTCATTCGTCCAGGAGCACAACGCTTCGACATCGCTACTCTCTCACCCGATGGAAAGCCATTGGAGGAAGGTTACAACGACCCATACGGAGTCATGTGCTCAGCCTACAAGAATGCAGACAACAAGTGGGTCATCGTAGCCATCAACTATGCAGAGGAAGTGAAGCCGGTGAAATTTCAGTTAGACAATCAGGAGCAAAAGACATGGCAAATGTATCGCACCAGTGATATTTCGTCAGAAAGTTTGGCTCCCGTTGGAGAATGTAATGGTACTACCGACCTAGCTCCACGTAGTATTACAACTTTCATACAGAAATAGACCATTTTACTTTCATATTTCACCAAATTAACAAATAATCCCCTTTATTGAACGATATTTATCCATCAGTAAGGGGATTATTTCGTAAATTTGCAACCAGAATAACTTTTCCACAAAGATATACATTGGAAATAAAAGTTACTTATCTACAAAGATATACTTGGAAATAAAAAAGAATAACTATATGAAATTATCAACTTCTATCAAGACCATCGCCTTTGCCTCCATCCTGGCAATGGCTCCAGCGCAGATGATGGCGGCCCAGAAAGGGGGCACCTTCACCACGGGCGACAAGACGTTCTTGCTCAACGGCAAGCCTTTCGTGGTGAAGGCTGCCGAGTTGCATTACCCTCGCATTCCTCGTGCCTATTGGGAACATCGCATCAAAATGTGCAAGGCTTTGGGCATGAACACCGTCTGCCTCTATGTGTTCTGGAACATCCATGAGCAGCAGGAAGGCAAGTTCGACTTCACAGGCAACAACGATGTGGCTGCCTTCTGCCGCCTTTGTCAGAAGAACGGTATGTATGTCATCGTTCGCCCGGGTCCATACGTTTGCGCCGAGTGGGAAATGGGCGGTCTGCCTTGGTGGTTGCTCAAGAAGAAGGACATCCGCCTGCGTGAACAAGACCCTTACTTCATGCAACGTGTGGAGATATTCGAGAAGGAGGTGGGCAAGCAGCTCGCTCCACTCACCATCCAGAACGGTGGACCTATCATCATGGTACAGGTGGAGAACGAGTATGGCTCTTATGGCAAAGACAAGCCTTACGTGAGTGCCATTCGTGACATCGTGAAGAAGAGCGGCTTCGACAAGGTGAGCCTCTTCCAGTGCGACTGGTCAAGCAACTTCCTCAACAATGGTCTCGACGACCTCACCTGGACGATGAACTTCGGAACGGGTGCCAACATCGACGAGCAATTCAAGCGTCTCGGCGAAGTTCGTCCGAATGCGCCTAAGATGTGTTCTGAGTTCTGGAGCGGTTGGTTCGACAAATGGGGAGCACGCCACGAAACCCGACCAGCCAAGGATATGGTGGAAGGAATGGACGAAATGCTGAGCAAAGGCATCAGCTTCTCGCTCTACATGACCCACGGAGGCACGAGCTTCGGTCATTGGGCAGGAGCCAATAGTCCTGGTTTCCAACCCGACGTAACCAGCTACGACTACGATGCGCCTATCAACGAATGGGGACTCGCCACACCAAAGTATTACGAGCTACAAAAAATGATGGCGAAATATACCAATGGCAAGAAGTTGCCAGCCGTGCCTAAGGCTCCAATGGGCATCATCAAGGTACCAGAGTTCAAGTTTACGGAATACAAGCCGCTGAGCTATGGCATCGGCAATGCCAAGGAGAGCAACGCCCCACTAAGTTTCGAGGATATGGACATGGGTTGGGGAACGATGGTTTATGAAACCACAGTACCAGCCATCGAGGGTACATCCACCCTCACGGGCGAGTTCCACGACTTCGCCCAAGTTTATGTCAACGGAAAGTATGTAGGAAAGATAGACCGAGTGAAGAACGAGAAGTCGCTCGAATTGCCAGCGATGCCTCAAGGCGCCAACCTCACCATCGTGGTAGAAGGAATGGGACGCATCAACTTCGGCAGAGCCATCAAGGACTACAAGGGCATCATAGGCAACGTAACGATTTCTTCCCAGAAGGAGAACTGCGAAGTAGCCCTCACTCCTACCCTCTGGAGCAACAGCACCATCGCCGACGATTACAAGACAGCAGTCAACGCCCTCGCCACTCCAACCAACAAGATGCGTGGCTTGCAGAGCAAGGCGGGCTACTACCGTGGCTACTTTAACATTAATAAGGTGGGCGATACCTTCCTCAACATGGAGGCATTCGGCAAGGGACAAGTCTATGTCAATGGTCACGCCCTCGGTCGCTTCTGGCAGATAGGTCCTCAGCAGACACTTTACCTGCCAGGCTGCTGGTTGAAGAAAGGCAAGAACGAGGTTATCGTGCTCGACGTGGTGGGTCCGAAGACTAGCATCAACGGCAAGGCTAGCGCCATCGACAAGAGCGGCAACCTCATCCCTACCGCCTTCTGCCAAGACCATCCGGAGTTGGATAAATTAAATTTGGAGAAGAGCAACAAGCACAACGAGCCAGGCCATCGTATGGACCTGAATTCAGATACCCCAGCACTCAAAGGCGAACTGAAGGCAGGCAACGGTTGGCAAACCATCAAGCTCGACAAGCCTGTAACAGGCCGCTACTTCGCCATCCAGGCAGAGAGCAGCCAGAGCGGCGACAGCCAAATAGCCATCGCCGAGGTTTACTTGCAGGATGCACAGGGCAACCGCATCGACCGCAACAACTGGGTGGCTTACTATGCCGACAGCGAGAAGGGCAACTCTACGCTCGACAAGATGTTCGACCTTCAGGAGAGCACCTACTGGCAGACCGAGAAGGGAGCCAACTTCCCTCACCTCGGCATCGTGGATATGGGCAAGGAGGTTACCATCTCTGCCTTCGAATATCTGCCACGTGCCGAACAAGGTGCACCGGGTAGCGTAAAGGCTTTCAAGCTCTACATCAAGAAATAATAAGAAGAAACTAGTAGTTTAGATTGTTCATAGGTTTTTTAGAAACATAAGCATAAGTATTAAGTTTAAAATCATCAAAAACTATTAGAGAATAGAAAGTTAGTTAGATTGTAGAAAGAGGCAGATGGGAATCTGCCTCTTTTTTCTTATTTAGAATGCTCTGGATTCTTATTTAGGACTTTTGGGATTCTTATTTAGAATGTCCAAAAGATAAGTTTTTGTTTTTTTATACATTGATTTTCTAATATCTGAATTCTTTTCCGTACCTTTGCACTCACATAACTAATACATACAACATTTATGCTGACAGATATTGAAATAGCAAAATCAGTTAAGTTGCGCCCTATCAACGAGGTGGC
>ERZ808242.1642-NODE-1642-length-11695-cov-3.357216_pt1 | contig 11695 bp, 6 predicted proteins | sample MGYA00521244_ERZ808242 | MGnify/ENA primary metagenome ERZ808242 (study PRJEB31516, sample SAMN03275573) | gut metagenome | biome: mammalia-associated habitat; material: feces | host: Papio cynocephalus | place: Kenya | collected 2012-07-27 ... | reverse complement strand
ACAATAAGGTGCCATGCCTTTATATTTTCCGTGCAGGACACGCCCGTTTCCCGCCAGAATACCGCAAACATGTGTGCCATGTCCTGTCTCATCATATGGTAATTGATATTTATTGGTAAAATCACGAAATGCCCTGATTTGATCTTTCAGATCTTCATGTGGAAAAATGCCGGAATCCAAGACTCCGACACCGATATGATAACCGGTCAGCTGTTCCTGTTCTGCCCGGCTGTAATGAATTTGTTTTCTGACCCTGTTCACAAAAAAACTCCCGGCTTTTTCTTTTATCATATGCCGGGAGTTTTTTTATGTTATGGCGGCGGGAAAAATGCACGCATTTATGCTCTTTTATTTTACGATCGTTTTTTTGCGGTACAAAACCAGTAGCATGCCAATACAGAATAACAGGATCACGCCTGCTGTTTTCGGATCAAAACGATCCCCCGTATCCGGAGAAGCATCCTTTCTGAGAAGTGCCTCACTTTCCTGTCGGATCGTCTGCGCCGCATCACCGATCCCCGCATAAATACCATACGCGGAAAAATGGCTTGTATGTACTGTCAGATAAGAAACATCACCATCCTGTGATTTTATTCCGTAACACAGTTCCAGTTCCTCATCCTCATTCAGTGTTACCACACAGATATCCTGCTCCTTTAATGTATCTGAGATTGGAATTTTCAGTGTTACCTGATCTTTTCCGAAAGTACTGATCGGAATATTGGTTTTCTTCTCCACAAGTTTCAGATCAAATGTGGTAAGCTGTCCTGCCACCGGGCTGCCATACTGTGCAGTCACTGCATCTGTCAGCTTTTTCTGGGCATCGGCATCGGTATTGACAAGCAGGCGGAAGCCCTCTGTGTCATCCCGGACATCTGCCCGGATCAGTGACGCATTCGGATATGCGGATTCATCAAGTACCACTGTATTTGCAGTATCTGCCCCGCTGCTATCCTGTGCTGTATCCTGTGTGCTTCCAGCTGTATTACCTGTCTGTGCGGTACTCTGTGTATTTCCTGTCGTATCAGTTGTTCCCGTACTGTTTTGTGTATCGGTGCTTCCTGTCTGATCAACAATCTGGTCTGCGAACAGATCCGTTTCATAATCTGAAATACTGCCAAGTGCCGGCGGTAATGTAATACCTGCCAGTTCTCCGTCTGACCAGTCTGAAACTGTCTCATAAGCAGAAAATGCATCCGCATCTGCACCGGTCAGTGTATAAACCGTATCCCCGGCTTTGACGGTTGCAGGGATTTCCACCAGCTTCTGTGCATCTGGCTCCAGTGTACAATACCGCACTTTTGCGGTGCCTGCGCCTGTCGGAGAGATCACAAGTCCGCGGAAGCCCAGATACCGCTGATCCAGGATCGTATCTTTACAGCCTTTCACATACGGATCGATCACCGCTGTCTCCACACCATCAAATGCCATGCTGCGCAGATCCGCATTGTCCAGTCTGGTTGCTGTCTTTTCAAAAGAAAGCGTCGGTAAACTTTCCCCCTCGAATACTACTGCCTGCGCACCTGTATTCTGGTAAGCCCCAAGACCGATCTCTTTTACCTGCGCCCCAATATTGATCTCAGCCAGCGGACAGCCAAGAAATGCCCGGTCTTTGATCTTTTGGATATTATCTCCACCTGTCAGCTTCTCCAGAAACGTGCAGCCGGAAAATGCTTCTTCCCCGATCTCTGTCATGGAAGCCGGAAAATTCACCCATGTCAGCTCCGTGTGTCCGGAAAATACGCCGCTTGCAATTTTTTTCACTCCGTCCGGAATGGAAATACTGCTTTTATCCCCACGATATGCCAGCAGGATCCCGTCTCCGACGATCAGATAATCATCTCCCGTTCCCACAAGCCAGTTTTCCAGATATGGTGTTTTGGAAAAAGCTTCAGGCTCTATCACACTGACTGATGACGGGATCTCCACATCCGTCAGGTCATCACAATGATAAAATGCACCATAACCGATCTTTTGCAGTCCGTCCGGCATTAAAATGCCCTGCAGGGAGCTTCTTGCAAAAGCAAAATCTCCAATTTCCGTAACTGCAGGTAACTCCTGCATAGCAAGAGACTGATCCTGATAATATTGTTTGATCTTTACCTTATCCTGTGAAATATCATCCAGCAGTTCATAGTTTTTCTCTTCAGCCGGTTCTGCTTCCTGTTTGTTTTCTTCTACCTTTGGGTCCATCATTACAACTGCCTGATTTTGTACGATCCTTGTTTTCCCCAGTACAGAAGACGGATCATTGGCATAATACTTTGTGACATCCAGATTGGAAACATCAGCCGGATGATTGACATCATAGTCACCGGATGCTGTACTGTTTCCGGATACTGCCGAAGTCTCTTCTTCCGCATCCTGCTTATTATAAAAATTGCCGACAGCCACATCATCCTGCAGCATGGCAGACACTGTCTGGTTTTTCTGTCTTTCCTGTTCAAAGGTCTGCGCTGCACTGTCATCCTCTGCCTGGATCTTCAGATTATCGCAGCCATCGAATGCCGTGTCATGGATCGTTGTCACAGATGGCGGGATTGTCACATTGCCCAGATTTATGCAGTTTTCAAATGCCTTTGCCGCGATCTTCCGGACAGAATACGGAATAGAAACCTTCTGCAGATTGGTACAGTTAGAAAATGCATATTCCGGTATCTCACCCAGATTCGGAGATAAGGTAACCTCCTTTAAATAGGTCTGTCCCCAGAATGCATATCGTTCAATATCTGTTACCGTTGTCGGCATATTTAATGTTTCTGCTTCCCTGCCCGGCATAACCTCGATCAGCTTTGTCTGATCTCTGTCATATAAAACGCCATCAACATAAGAAAACAGTGGATTTTTTCCTATATCGACCGATTTCAGAGCCGTATCACCTGAAAAAACACCTGCACCGATCGTTTCCAGTGTCTTTGGCAGGGTAAACCCGGACAAAGAACTACAACCGGCAAAAGCACCGCTTTCGATCGCGGTAAGACCGTCCGACAAAGATACTTCTTTCAGATTGGTACAGTTACGAAAAGCACCTTCCCCGATCTTTTCCACGGAGGATGGGATATAAACTTTTGAAATACCGTTCTGATCCGCAAACGCCTCCGGTGCAATTTCTTTTATCCCGGCAGGAACAGACACAGCCGAAGCTGTGCCTGTATAATGGATGAGCGTATCTCCATCCCTTTCAAAATCTGCAGTTGCGCTCGTTGCCTCCAAAACAGGCAACGGGATCTGGGTCAGTACGATGGCAAGCACCATCAGTATGACACCGATTACTTTTTTTCCGTATTTTTTCATTCGATCACTTTTACTACCTTATTTTTTGAACCTTTTGCAAAGAACAACAGAATGGACAACAGTGCAAGACCCATTGCCAGGAACCACTTTGGATGGATCGGGTCACCGGTCTTTGGTGTCGCATCGCTGATCTCTGCCTGTGTCAGATTATTTGTCTCCACATAAATGGCATATGGAGAAAAATGTGTTGCATTAAAGGAAATGCAAGGTACATTATCGATCGTCAGCAGTCTGGATCCAAGTTTTTCAAAGACACCGTTATTGACCGCACCGGCCTTATTATTGCCTGCATAACCTGCAAGCGCATCCGGGATCGGCATTGTTACTGTAACGGTAATTCCTGTTGTATCTGCGATCTTTGTCGTTCCAGTTGAATCATACAGACTGATATCCATTGCAAAATATTTCAGGTCATCCAGTGATCCGTAAGAAGCAAGCAATGCCTTTTCCACTGCATCCTTTGCCTCATCACTGTCAGAGATTTTGATCACAAAGTTATCATTGGAGCCAGATACCGTTGCAGAAACAAGTCCTCTGTTGGAAATACCCGATTTGGTCACTTCCACTCTTGTATTTCCTGTGGATGCATTCGGCCGTCTGTTTACCGTATTGCTGCTGACACTGCCATTCCGGTTTGCAACAGCCGCTGTTCCGTTTTTAGCGGTCGCCGTCGGTTTCGGCGAAGCTGTTGCTGTTCCGGCATTATTGCCCTTGTTACCGCTTCCGCTGTTATTTGTATTGCCGTTATTCGTATTTCCCTTGGTTGTATCGGAGGAAATATCACCTGTTCCGCTGTCTCCCGTCGATGCTGTTCCTTTTTTGTAAAGAGCCGTGACAGTCAGGTTACTTGTAACAGGAACAGAGGTATAATTGGACGGTGACCATGTTGTAAAGGTGTAGCCTTTTCTGGTCGGTGTTACATTTGTTGCTGCCGGGCAGCTTCCGCTTGCAATGATCTGGGTATCCAGTACACTTCCGTCATAGTCCACAAACGTAACCGTATAACTTGTTCCTGTTGCGTTATTGCCGCCGTTGTTATTTCCGTTATTATTGTTTCCGTTATTTCCATTATTATTGTCATCATCGCCGGCATTGGGATTTTCCACATAATATGCCTTGACGATCATATCACCGGTCACTGCGATCGTTGCAAAGTTGGACGGGGACCAGTAGCTGAACTTGTAGCCTTTTCTGGTCGGTGTTACGGACGGCGTTGTCGGATAACTGCCCTCCTGCAGATACTGCGTATCCCATGTATACAATCCATCATAATCCTGGAAGACGACAGAGTAATACCCTTCGATCGGTGCTGTATTATCAGGCTCATAAATCGCCTGCGTTGTAATATCTTCCCTGACATTTGTAAAGTCTTTTGTCCAGCCTGTCAGTACATAGCCCTTTCTCTCCACACGAGGTGCATCCGCACTGGCGCCGCTGTTGACAACCTGCGTCTTTAACACATAACCATCCCAGTCAAGGAATGTAACCGTATAGGTCTTGGAATAGGTCTCTGCGGTAATACCATCCTTATCATCACAATACCAGTAAGCAGGGCTGTCTTCCTCGCACTGTACGGTAAGCCCCTGGATATAGTTGACATTTCCCGCGCCGTCATCTGTTATGAAGGCTTCATCATCGATAGACTGCACGCTGCCCGGAATACGGATCGTGGAAAGTGCGGTGTTACGGAATGCATATTTACCGATCCTCTTTACGGAATCGGACAGGCTGCAATAGTAAAGCTGCGAGGCACCGTCAAAGCAGTAGTCCGGAATCAGTGTTGTATCCACTTCATCCAGATATGCCTCTCTGATACCGGTACAATTCTGGAATGCACAAGGGGCAATGTCCGTAATTCCTGCAAGCTCTGAAGAACTGAGCTTGGAAGCGCCGATCTTAATACCTCTTGACTCTAAACATTCTACCACGCCGATTCTGTTGCCACTGCCATCTATGCTGCAGAGCAGACCGTCAGCACAGGCATATCCGCCCGGTGACGTAAATCCGACATCCGTAAGCTCCTTACAGCCCGCAAACGGTACTTCTGTAAAAGTGCTGACCGTCCCCGGTAATGTTACTTCCGTTAAAGCGGTACAATTATTGAAAGCGCGTTTTCCGATCACTTCTCCGCCGTCCGCACCACTCTCATTCATAATAAACGTCTTCAGACTCGTACAGCCATCGAACTCCTGATCCGGGATCTCTGTCACCGTATCTAAGATCACACTCTGTACAGCCGTATTATTCTGGAACAGATCATCTTTCAGAGCTGTAACTCCATCCGGTACATGTACATGATATACAGCGTCAATAACACCCTGCTCTTCTTCCGTCAGGTCGATCGCCGCATCCGGATTGTTCAGATTATTTCTGTATTTACTGTTTGCACTTGCAACAATATCATTTTCTTCCTGCTGCGTACGGACATATTTACTGTTTCCTGTATAGGTACTTAAACTGTAGCTTCCGTTTCCTTTTAACTGATCTTCCGTCGGAACGCCGACAAGCATCGGTGTTGCGGATTCGATCTCATTGGTATTGGCATTTTTCTTCACAACAAGCTGGATCTGCAGATTCTGTGGGAAGTCGCTGCAATATCTGATATACTGCGTCGGTGCGGATGGTGCGTTATAGTTGTTTGCCGTGCTCATGGCATAGGTGAACGGAACACTTGTAGAAGAAATATCACCGATAAAGCACAGATTTTCCTCCGGAACACCGTCTCCGTTTTTATCCACATCTGCGAGAGTCACGCCTGTCTTGAATGCATCCTGCCCGATCTGCTGCAGGGAAGCTGCATTGTCAAACTTGACGGTACGGAGCGAAGTACAGCCGGAAAATGCATTGGCATCGATAGATGATACAGACGCCGGAATATACAGATACTTGATATCCGTATTGTTCTGGAAAGTATCTCTTGCGATCCGTGATACATGGTATTTTGCAATATTATCCGGAATGATAACATTACTGCCATCACCATCCTTTTTTTCAAAACGGATCAGCTCGTTGCTTTCATTGACGCAGAATGCATAACCGTCTACGATCTTTTCATACCAGCCTACATAACCACTGTCCAGATAACCGAATGCCAGGTCATGTTTCTGCGTATAAGTATGCGCATAAGACTGGGAGTATGCAAGAATGCAGAACTGGTCGCTGACTTCATAGTCTCCTTCAAATGCTGAATTCTTACCCAGATTCTCACTGCTGAAAATATCTTTTCCGCCCGTATAAATATTGTCGTAACCACTTCCTGTATTGGCAGCGCAGCCACAATCGAGCTTCAGATCTCTTGCCGGAACCTTTACCGTATCAAGGCTGTTACAACCTGTTACATTATCATATTTGAAAATCTGATCCGTAGAGCCTGCATTGTTTGGCAGCCCCAGATAGGTCATGCTGCTGCAGCCATAGCAGGTATAATGTACACTGTCTATATTGCTGACACGCTCCGGGAATACAACCTGCGAAAGGGAAATACAGTTGTAAAACAGGCCGTTACCGATCGTTGTCAGGGAAGTATTGCCGTCATCACTGACACCGTTAATATTGATCGCTGTCAGGTTGGTACAGTCTTTAAAGCAATAATTTCCGAGTTTTGTTACCTGATCCGGTACCTTGACCGCACCAAGATAAGTACAGCCCGCAAAGGCATAATCGCCGATTTCCTTTAAGTTGGTCGGCTCCGTAAAATCAATGGTTGTCAGCTGGTTACAGTTCTGGAATGCATAATTACCGATACTGTTAACTCCGTTTTCAATCTTAACAGACTGCATCTGACAGCCTTTAAACGCATTGTTACCGATCGCAAGGATACGCTCCGGTACAACCAGGCTGGAGAAGTTGGTAGCACCTTCAAAGACACCTGCTCCATCATTTACATACTGTCCGTCCACACCATCCGAAGTCACATTGTTTAAATCCACTTCGTATCTGGTGCTGCCGATATACTGTACCGGTATGATCAACTGGTTACTTGCCGCAAAAGAAACCGTATTGCCTGAAACAATTTCCACATTGCCAAGTGCTGCGCCAGGTACCACATAAAGCTGCGTGCCCTGCCATGCGCCCTGTGTATCATAGGTACACGGAGAAAGGATCTGGTTCTGCGCCGGACTCACCAGTGCACCGTCTTCATCATAAACGGCATCTGCCGCTTCCTGTGATGTATAGAATAAAAACTCTCTTCTGTCATTTACAGCAATATAACTGCTTATGTCTTTATTATACAAAAATGCCGGCATATCATCCGGGATTTCCAATGTTGCCCCGGAAATGACGTTGTTCTGGTCATAATATACAATGACACCTGTCATAGAACCGCCGTTGCTTCCGTATGCGGCCCTGAAATTGCCGTCACCGCTGGCATATACCGGATAATTTCCCGTATTCGTATAAACAGGTATGTACGCATCCGGATTGGCTGTCGCCGCTGCAATCAGATCCGTCGGATCGGAATCCGCACGGGATTCCGGGATCGGAACCAGTGCTACAATGATCGCAGAGATCATCAGGATCGCGGAAAGCGTTCCCATCACAGCCCGTCTTATCCGGCTTCTTCCCATCTTCTTTGTTTTCTTTTTATGATTTGTCTTAGCCATTTTATTCTCCTCTTTACTTCAAAATCTATTGCACGCGCTTTGCCACAACGACAAAGCGTCCGTCACTTTCTTCATAATCGCAGGTAGACAACGTCAGAAGATGATCTCCGTACTGTGCTGTCACACCGGTATCGTACAATGCCATTTCCTGCATGCTTCGCATATCGGAGTCAAATTCCTGCTCCGATGCGGCGTCAATAAACTGGTAATACTTAAATGCGATCTCATCCTCTTTATAAATATGGGACATAAACGCATACATGACCTGATAGGTACCTTTTTCATAAATGGTATCAAACTGGATCAGCGGATGATCCTTATAATAAGACTCCGATTTATATTTATCCAGATTTCCGAACATATTTCCGGAACGCATATTGTGCCCGTATATAATAAAATTCGTGCTCGGCTCCACAATATCACAGGCACAGTCCAAAAACAAGGTACCGTTCTTGTCCTCCTCCTGATTGATATTATGATCCAGATAATATGCATTGTCCTCTGTCTGCATGACAGGGTAATCAATATTAGTATCGGCTATTTTCAGCCATCCGATTAGATTTTTATTCTGATTATATAAGCTTTTATATTCATCCAGCACAGTCAGCGTGATCTGCTGTCCGTCCGCATTCTCCTGAACCGTCTGTGTCTGTCCGTACATCCGGCTCACCGCAGTATCATTTTTCTTCTCGGTAAGCTGCATGGAAAGCTGCTGTGCTTTGAAGGAATCATAATAATAAAATCCGAAATATGCCAGACAGGCTATGGCAGCCACGACCAGAATCGCAGTCAGAAGTCTCCTTGCCCGAAGCTCTCCCCTGGTCAGTACCACTACTTTTCTGCGGCTTTTTTTCTTTGCCTTTTTATCGCTTCCTGCTGTTCTTTTTCTGTTTCTGCCGCGATTCTGACGCTGTCTTTCCTTTGCCCGCATAGCCAGCTCATATACTTCATCGTCAAACTTCCGGCCCTCTGCACCTGACAGATCATATTCACCGGACTGCAGCTTTGCATATAAAGCAAGCACATCCTCGTCCTTTGTCAGATCATATTTCCGTTTCAGTTCTTTTATCACATAGTTATCCATGATTTCTATTTTAACTTTATCCGGTCAGAAATTCAAGATTTCTGTCACACCTTTTCATGCTTTTCATAGTATAAAGCATAAATAACAATTTGGAGGCTCCTATATGAGTGAATTAACAGCTAGTCAGTGCGGATGCTGCGAACAGAAAAATAATGGCTGCGGAAGCTGGATCTGGATCCTGATCCTGTTATTCTGCTGTGGCGGATGTGACAACAATAACGGCTGCGGATGCGGTAACGGTGGATTCTTTGGCGGCGACAACAACTGCTGTGAATGGATCATCATTCTTCTGATCCTCTGCAACTGCTGCGGTAATAATTCTTTCTGCTAATATCATGCAGACAATAAAAAGGGGGCTCCGGCCTCCTTTTTTACTGTATAGGAAATTCCTTTGGAGCGCGAAAGACATATTCCGAAGGTCAGTGCATAAGATATACCGGAGGCTTCTATGGAATATAATGATACGATCCTGACATTTGATACTTTGTATACCACAAATGAGATCCAGCTTTTAAAGCTGGCACTCCCCCTGTTGTCTGTTCAGCTGCAGCCTGTTGCTGCCACGCTGATCAAAATGCGCGAACTGGAATACTGTCTTTCCCGCCTGCCCCATACGAAAATACAGGATTTTTCAATCGCGATAGACAGACTGGATACATTTTTTGACAGTGCCATGCCATTTTGCAACCAGCAGCAGAAAAAATTATTTTCCCAGCTCCGGCGGATGAAGCAGTCCATGAAGATGATGGAGAAAATGCAGACAATCCTGCAGATGCTTCCACCGGATGCCATGCCTTTCAGTGAAAACGGAAATACTGCTGATCCGGATGCACTCTCCCATATGTTTGAAATTTTTTCTGCCATGCAGCATATGTCCGGAACTGCATCTGATTCCGGCTCAGTGGATCCTGCCATGTCCGGGCAGCATACATCCGATAACAATTCCGCCATGGAATCCATCCTCGGTTCTATGCTTTCTCCTGCGCAAAAAGAAAGCTATCAACGATTTAAGGAGGCTTTTTCATCCAATGGCGAACAAAACATGGATGGCAGACCAGCGTCTGCATCAGATTGACCCACATAAACTGGAGTTTTTACAAAAGCTTGTTTTTGAAATGCAGGAACTTTCCGATCAGGATAAACTGCCTTTTCTGATGGCACTTGCCACAAGTACCAAAAAGCATCCTGTTAATTTTTCAAAGGAAGAGATCGAACTGCTGATCACAGTATTAAAGGAGTACAGCAGCGAGGAAGAAATGCAGAAAATGAATAAGGTGCTGGCGATGTTTCAGATGTAATGACATAAAAATTAAAAATAGATCCTGATCACATATAGACGCAATCACGTTTGACTACCTTGCGATTTGTAAAGCACATCTTGCACGCGCTCCAGCCACCAAAATGCGTGGTGGTCTCTACGCGCTGCAAGTGCTTTGCAAATCTCAGTCGTCTACACTATCGATTGCTTACTATATGTGATTCAGGATCTTTTATCATTCACCAATTACTCATTCATTAGTTTGGCTTTACTACGATGTTGATGATCTTGCCCGGTACATAGATCTCTTTTACGATCGTGCCTGCAAGTTTATCGCCGAGCGCCTCTTTACCTGCTGCAATGGCATCTTCCTTTGCAACTTCGGCCGGAACCTTTACAACAGTCTTTGTCTTACCGTTGATCTGGACTGCGATCTCGAGCTCATCATCTTTCATGGCATCTGCATCCGCACTTGGCCATGTTGTATGGAATACGGAATCAGTTTCACCAAGCTGTCTCCACAGTTCTTCTCCGAGATGTGGTGCAAACGGAGCGATCAGGACAACTGCAGTCTTTAAGGTTTCCTTATCGATGCCATCCTTCTTAGCCATCTCGATCATCTTGTTGTTGTATTCCATGAATCCGGAAATTACGGTATTCAGGCTGAATGTTTCCAGACGCTGTGTGATATCGTAAACCATCTTATGACGCAGTTTTACAGATTCTTTTGTCTCTGCAACACCTTTGTCTTTATTATCCATAACAAGGTTCCAGAATCTTGTGATAAATCTATAGATACCTTCGATTCCTCTGTCGTCCCAGATAGAATCCAGTTCCGGTGGTCCGATGAACAGTTCATACAGACGCAGTGCATCACAACCGTAATCACGGACGATATCATCCGGTGATACGATATTTCCGAGGGACTTACTCATCTTTGTTGCTGCGCCGGTTACTTTATCACGTCCGCAGACCATACCCTGGTTGAACAGCTTCTTGAATGGCTCATCAAAGTCGATCACACCGATATCATACAGGAACTTTGTATAGAATCTGGAGTAAAGCAGATGCAGTACCGCATGCTCTACACCACCGATATACATATCAACCGGCAGATACTTGTCTGCTTTTTCTTTGCTGACAAGCTCTTTGTCATTTTTGTTATCCACATAACGCAGGAAGTACCAGGAAGATCCTGCCCACTGCGGCATTGTATTTGTCTCACGCTTTGCAGGAGCACCACAGCAAGGACATGTTGTGTTGACCCAGTCTGTGATATCTGCCAGCGGTGATTCACCTGTTCCTGTCGGCTGGTAAGACTCTACCTCCGGCAGAAGTAACGGAAGCTGATCTTCCGGAACCGGAACCGCACCACATTTCGGGCAGTGTACGATCGGGATTGGCTCGCCCCAGTAACGCTGACGGGAGAATACCCAGTCACGCAGCTTGTAGTTG
>ERZ808242.1641-NODE-1641-length-11695-cov-18.915464_pt1 | contig 11695 bp, 8 predicted proteins | sample MGYA00521244_ERZ808242 | MGnify/ENA primary metagenome ERZ808242 (study PRJEB31516, sample SAMN03275573) | gut metagenome | biome: mammalia-associated habitat; material: feces | host: Papio cynocephalus | place: Kenya | collected 2012-07-27 ... | reverse complement strand
GCGGAATATCAAAACAAATACGAAGTTTTGTTTTGTATTCCCGAGTGCAGCCTACTTTATTAAAAGGTAGTGCGTCTTCACTTGTAAATATCAAATGTAGTACCTCAAAAACTACGAACGAAATGCCACAAAAACTATAAACGAAACACCACAAAAGTTAGTTCTAAAACACCACAAAAGTTAGCAATAAAACAGCACAATTCATAGCACTAAATCTCCACAAATATTAGTTTTTACTTTCAAATGTGACTGAATATCACTAACTTTGCACACATAATTAAGAATACGACTAAAACATGAGTTATTCACATAGAATTGCGGACATTCAACTGGCAGAACGTCTTGATGCTTTTGGGGCTATCCTAATTGAGGGGCCTAAGTGGTGCGGAAAGACGACAACTGCGGAGCAAATGAGCAAAAGCGTCATCAAGATGCAGGATACGGAGATGCAGGAAGAGTATGCTGCAACTGCCGCCTCAAAACCATCCTTGTTGTTGATGGGTGAGACACCTCGTCTTATAGATGAATGGCAGGATGCTCCTGTTCTTTGGGATGCCGTGCGAACCATGGTTGACAAGCGGCAAGTTCCAGGACAATTCATTCTTACAGGGTCTACTGTTGTTGATAGAAGTAAGATTCATCATTCTGGTACGGGTAGAATATCACGAATGAAGATGTTGCCTATGAGTTTGTGGGAATCGGGAGAGTCTAACGGAAAGATTTCCCTAAAGGATTTGTTCGATGATCAAGACTTGGACATAGATGGTATCACTTCTGATATGAAGATTGAAGACCTGATTTATGCAGCCTGCCGTGGCGGATGGCCTGCGTTTATCAATATGAAGAGTGATAAGGCCAAGTTGCTGATTGCACGCAACTATGTAGATGCTATCTGTCGGGACGATATCTCAAGAGTGGATGGTGTACAGAGGGATGAGCGGACTACTCGTGCAATATTGCGTTCGTATGCCCGTAACATCTCAACACTGGCAAAGAATACGGCTCTGTTAGCTGATGTAACTGCTTCCGGGGAAGTTTCACTTTCGATGAGTGCGTTTGAGGATTATGTAACTTCCCTTAATAAATTGTTTGTTATTGACAACATTGATGCGTGGTGTCCTGCAGTCCGGAGCAAGACAGCAATTCGAAGTGGTATAAAGCGGGCTTTCGTAGACCCATCCATTGCAATTGCTGCTTTAGGACTTTCTCCAGAAGCATTGATGACGCAGCTCAAGACCTTTGGTTTCATTTTTGAGCAAATGTGTGCACGAGATCTTCGGGCTTATACTCCAGGCTTTGGCAATCATTTGTCATATTATCGCGACCGCTATGGTCTGGAAGCCGACTTGGTGCTTCATCTTGATGATGGACGCTATGCTCTGATAGAGTGCAAACTTGGCAGCCGTGAAATAGAAGAAGGAGCCAAGCATCTTTTGGAAATTAAACGACTCATTCAAGTGCATAATGAGACAGAAAAGCAGGTGCCGCTACGCGAACCTGACTTGATGATTGTCATGACAGGTGGCAGCATGGCTTACACACGTCCAGACGGAGTAAAGGTAATACCGCTTGCTTGCTTGAAAGACTAAAAGAAACAGGCTATGGACAATATAAGTAAGGCCAAGGACTATCAAGAGTTTCTTGCTGGCATAAAAGAATTGGCAAAGGGACTGATGCAAATTCGTGAGAGAGCAGCCATAGAGTATGCTCCTATGGTGGAAGAGTTCTGCGCGAGGAAACACGCAACTGCAAATGAAGTAGGACGGATGCTTGACTATCTGTTTGAATTTGCCGATGACGAACGCATATTGCTTATGTACAGAAAAGTCTGCCGAAGATTCTTCTATGAATATCCCGAAACAATTAGCTTCTATATCATGGAGTACAGAAAGGAATATGACCGTGAAAGCCTTGTCGGTACCGAATATGAATATCTGCTTCATGAAGATGATGACTTATATGACGAAGTGTGTGTGAAACAAAACAATAAAACAGAATAAACTATGGGAACAGCATTACTGGCACTCTGCTTCTGCGCGTTGTCGCTCGTCCTTGCCTTGTTTGTGGGCGTATCGCCAATAAGCGGCAAGGCAAAGATTAGATTCATGTATGTTGGTGCTGCGCTGTCGTTGATGGCAGTGCCAATCATGAGCCATTACATTGCAGGGCTGAACGATATTGTGGACGAGCTACGCTATCAAGCCGTGCTGGTGTTCATCGTCGTTGTGTGTTGCTATTGCTTCGTCATGGCAAATATGGTGAAGTACAATGTCATGAAGAAAAAGGTGGCGGTACTTGAAGACACGGTGGAGAAACTCGAGCAGGAACGTGCAGCAGCAATGTCGCAAGCCGTGGATGAAGAGCAACAGCACAAAGTGCAAGAAGCACTCGATTGGTTTGCAGCGAAGATGAGCGTGTTCAGCAAAGAAGAACAAGATTCCATAAACGCCTGTGCCATAGCCTTTGCCGAACGTGACCAGATAGTAATACCTAAAGTCAGCATAGCCGTCAATGCCAAATGCAGCCAATCCGACCTCATGGCGTATGCCAGTTCCGCTTTCTTCAAGATAGGAAAGAAGCGAAAGGATATTGCACGGTTCCTCAGTGTTGTGTTCAAGGCATATTTTCCAGGCGGTGAGGGATTTGTGTATAAGAAGATGCCTGGAGTAAAACTATAAAGAACCTAATTATAATTTCAATATGAACGAAATAACTAATGATATGCAACCGACAAATTCCAATTTCTTTACGAATAGGAATGGTAACACTCTTATGAAAGAGTTTGAGGGTGTGTTACAACATAACAATCATATTAAGAATCTTGATGCTGTAGTTGGCTTTCTTCGTGCATCAGGATACTTTTCCTTGCGTCCATTCTTAGACCACATCAATAAGGTGCGAGTGCTTATTGGTATAGATGTCGACAAATATATAGCACAAGCTGCCAGCCAAGGGAAGATTTTCTTTGGTGCAGAAGAAGAAGTGAAAGAGGATTGCTTGCGTAAAATCCGTAAAGATATAGAGCGTTCTAACTACTCAAAGGAAGTTGAGAGTGGTATGCTTCAGATGGTTCAAGACCTTATAGACGGCAAACTTGAACTACGCGCTCATCCGTCAAAGAGAATACATGCAAAGTTGTATGTACTCTATCCTGATGATTTCAATCAGTATTCCCAAGGCATCGCTATAACCGGTTCAAGCAATTTATCTGGCAATGGACTTGGTATTTCGCAAGATAAGCAATATGAGTTCAATGTCAAGCTTGACCGATTTGATGATGTAAAATTTGCCAAAGACGAATTTGAATTGTTATGGAAAGAAGCTGAAGGTTGTGAGATTACCGCAGAAGATGTGAAAACGTCCATTGACAAGACCTATTTAAAAGGTGATGTTGCTCCATACGATTTGTACATCAAGATGCTTATGGAATACTTCTCAGATCGAGTATTGGCCACAGATGACAACAATCCGTTTGATATGCCTGAGGGATATACCAAGTATGATTACCAAATGGATGCTGTAGTGGAGGGATATCAGAAGCTCATTAAATATGATGGCTTTTTTCTTGCAGATGTCGTTGGTCTTGGTAAGACAGTTATTGCAACCATGATTGCAAAGAAGTTCTTGATAGAGAATGGACGTGATAAGACGAAGATTCTTGTTGTATATCCTCCAGCTGTAGAACAAAACTGGAAAGCGACCTTCAAAGATTTTGGGATAGACAAATATGCCAAATTTATTTCCAATGGAAGTTTAGCAAAGGTCCTTGATGAAGAGAACTACAACTATTGGAATGCTGATGAGTACGATTTAATATTGGTGGACGAGGCTCACAAGTTTCGTTCACACACTACAGCTGCGTTTGAACAACTGCAGGAAATTTGCAAGATGCCTCGCATAGAAAACGGAAATATTCCAGGATATAAGAAAAAAGTAATGCTCATTTCGGCAACACCAATGAACAATACGCCAGCCGACATTTACAATGAGATACAGCTGTTTCAAGACCCTCGACGTTGTACGATAGACGGAGTGGCAAACTTGACCGCATTCTTCTCTCCTCTTATCAAGGAGTTCCAACAATTAAGGAAAGACCCCAACTTTGATGTGACACAGTTTAAGAAGTTGGCCGAACATGTGCGCGACCGTGTTATAAAGCCTCTGACAGTTCGCCGCACAAGAACCGACATTGAAAGTGTAGCTCGTTATAACAAAGATGTAAATGGATTTCCAAAGGTTGAACGTCCTATCGAAAACAGATATGAACTGAATGAGCATTTGGCCAATCTGTTTGAAAGCGCAATGGAGACTCTTGACAAGAAATTGAGCTATGCTCGTTATCAGGCTATTGCTTATTTGAAACCAGAAGCAGCAAACGGCTTGTATGACAATGCCGAATTGATAAGCCGTAGCCTGGCTGGAATACGCAAGAATGGATTGGTAAAACGACTTGAAAGCAGTTTCTATGCTTTCCAAATATCGTTGAATAATTTCCGTCAAGCAAACCAAAACATGATAGACATGTTCAATCGCGACAAGGTATTCATTGCCCCAGACCTTGACATAAATAACTTGTTGGAAGCCGGACTTTCAGATGAAGAAATCGAAGAAAAATTAAACGCTAAAGCGGAGGAAAATCCCAAAAACTCTGTATTTAAGGCTGAAGATTTCGCCCCTGAGTATATCGAATTGTTGCAGCAAGACAAAGAGATACTCGAAAAAATGTACACGGAATGGGAAGGAATAACAGATGAAGACGATTCCAAGTTTGCAAAATTCAATGAACTGCTAAAACACGAGTTGTTTAAGAACGACCGTAATCCTGAGCAAAAGTTGGTGGTATTTTCTGAGTCTGTTGATACGGTTAAGTATCTCGAAAGACGCATTAACCGCAAGGACGTATTAGTCATCTCTGCAGACAATAGAAGCAAACTGTTCAAGACGATTCGAGAGAATTTTGACGCAAATTATAAAACAAAGCTCAATAAATACAATATAATCCTCACAACTGACGTTTTAGCAGAAGGAGTAAACTTGCATCGAGCCAACGTGATAGTCAACTACGATACACCTTGGAACAGTACACGCCTTATGCAGCGCATAGGCCGTGTGAACCGTATAGGTTCTTCGTCAAAGCACATATACAACTATGTGTTCTATCCTTCGCGTGAAGGTAATAGGGAAATCAATCTGAATCAAATAGCTTTGAGTAAGATACAAACATTCCACTCCACATTTGGCGAGGACAACCAGATCTACTCACAGGAGGAAATTCTTGATCGAGACCTTACCAAATTGTTTGATGAAGGCATGAGGCGGCAAAAGGAAGAAAGCAATCAAGAATTGCCATTCTATGAGGAACTACGGACTCTTTACAAGACAAATCGCAGGGAGTACAATCGCATAGAGAAACTGTCATTGCGTAGTAGAACCGGACGTGATACAAGACGGGTTGATGGTGTGACACTATCTGGAGACACGCTCGTGTTTCTCAAGACTAATTTCCGTAAGGTATTTTTCCTTGTGTCAGAAACAGCCAAGGAGTTGTCTGTGCTTGATGCTCTCAAATATTTCAAAGCAGATAAAGAGGAACAACCTGTGGAACGCATAGAGCAACATTATAAACATATCAATATGGCATTGCAAAAATTCCGTGCCATACAAGATGAGGAAATGCGCAACCAAGAAAATGCGCAAGATGCGCAAAATACGCTCGGTGCACAGGTCAGTACAGCAGTAAGCCTGTTAAACAACTTTCTACGTGAAATAGATGATAGCGATCTATATATGAAAATTGTTCAACTGAAGACGTTGGCAGAGCGTGGCGTTATCACCTACATTCCGAAACGTTTGCAGCGCATACAGAAAGATTTGCGCCGAACAAGTGGAAAGGCACGTATGACACACGATGAGGCTTTGGCTGAAATTATCGAAATGGCGAAAAAATACTCACCATACTTTATGGCACAAGAGTCTCAACTCAATGAGCTAGAGACCAATGCCGAAATAATATTATCAGAATCATTTAGATAAATTATATGAATTATAAGGAAGTCATAGAAGCAAAATACAATCGTGAAGCTTGGCAGCAGCTACTTCACGATATATTCCTCAACAAGGTGCAGTTCTACAACAGCACCAGTGAGGTAAAAGTAAATAGTAGACTTGCCAAAAGTGCGTTGTACATCGGAAGAATATCACTTTCTGATGGGGAGTCACTTGGCATCTATGAGGTGGAACTTGCCGATAAGGTGGACATAGAACGCAACAAGCGCGGCATACGAGATATGCTTACCAAAGATTGGAAGGATATGGGGCATGCAGGTGCATTCATGTTCTGTTATCGTAAGAACGAAAGCGTATTGCGCTTCTCTTATGTCAGCGAGACATGGGGATTCAACAAGAAGGGTGACTATGAGAAACTTTCAACTAATACCAAGCGATACACATATCTTCTTGGAGAAGGACGCGGATGTCGTACTGCCATTGAGCAGTTTTGCGCATTGAAAGAAAGCAAGCAGTCGCTTAGTGATGTAACCGCAGCCTTCTCTGTCGAGGCTCTAACCAAGCAATTCTATAAGGATTTGTTTGATTGGTACCAATGGGCTGTAGACCCTGCTTCTGGCGTGTATTTCCCTAACAATACATCTACCGAAGATGATGACCGGGAGGATATTGAAACAAAGATTATCCGCATGATAACCCGAATCATGTTTGTGTGGTTCATCAAGCAGAAAGACCTTGTGCCAGACAAAATATTTGATGCGGATTTCCTCAGCACGATATTGAAAGACTTTAACCCCGAAAGTAAGGAGGTTGGCAATTATTATAATGCCATCCTTCAAAACTTGTTCTTTGCCACGCTCAACCGAGCCATAGAGGACGAGCAGGGTAACAAACGTCGTTTTGCAACCAATGTGAAGAAAGACATCAAAACTCTTTACCGCTATCCAGAAATGTTCAAAATCAGTGAGGATGAGGTGGTAAAGATGTTCTCGGAGGTTCCTTTCCTCAATGGTGGTCTGTTTGAGTGTCTTGACAAGACAAAGACTATAGACGGGGTGGAACAGGCTTACAACTATGACGGTTTCAGTCGTAACGACAAGAAATTTGCTGATGGGCGCTACCGCAATCGTGCTGTTGTGCCGAATATTCTTTTCTTCGATGAGGAAAGAGGATTGATATCCATTCTCAGCCGCTATAATTTCACCATTGAAGAGAACTCGCCCGAAGAACAGCAAGTTGCACTTGACCCTGAGTTGCTTGGTAAAGTCTTTGAGAACCTTTTGGGTGCCTATAACCCTGAGACGAGAGAAACAGCACGCAATCAAAGTGGCTCATTCTACACGCCACGAGAGATTGTGAACTATATGGTTGACGAAAGTCTTATCTCTTACTTGGGTAACACAGCCTTTGTACGCTCGCTATTTTCACCAGAATTCAGTTACGATAAGACAAAAACGGATGAATACAAAGCTATAGCAGACAAACTGAAAGCCATCAAGATACTCGACCCTGCCTGTGGTTCGGGAGCGTTCCCTATGGGATTGCTTAACCGTATGATAGATATTCTTGGTCATATCTCTCCCGAAGAGAATACTTATGACTTGAAGTTGTCTATCATTGAGAACTGTATCTATGGCAGCGATATCCAAAGCATTGCGGCCCAAATCACTAAGCTCCGTTTCTTTATCTCGCTTATTTGTAATTGTGAGAAAGACGCCAGTAAGCCCAACTTTGGTATTCCTACCCTGCCAAATCTCGAAACAAAGTTTGTCGCTGCTAACTCGTTGATAGCCAAGAAACGACAGACATGTCATAGTTTGTTTGAAAATCCGGAAATAGAGCCTACCAAACAGGCCTTGACAGAAATTCGTCATGAACATTTTGCTGCAAAGACGGCAAACCGCAAAAGCACATTGCGCCAAAAAGACAAAGAACTTCGCGAGAAGCTGGCCCGACTGTTAGCAGAAGACAATGATTTTGCTCCAGCTGATGCAAAGCAGCTTGCGGACTGGAATCCATACGATCAAAATGCCGTTGCCGATTTCTTCGATCCTGAATGGATGTTTGGAGTCAGCGATGGCTTCGATATTGTTATCGGCAATCCACCGTACATCCAGCTTCAGAACGATGGCGGAAAATTGGCACAGTTGTATGCGGACTGTAATTATAAGACATTTGCGCGTACAGGCGATATCTATTGTCTGTTCTATGAGCGTGGTTATCAGCTTCTGAAGCCCAATGGCCATCTTTGCTATATCACGTCAAACAAGTGGATGCGTGCAGGCTATGGGGAAAAGACCCGTGATTTCTTTGCCAGGAATACCAATCCCATGCTCTTGATAGATTTTGCTGGTGTGAAAATCTTTGAGAGTGCAACCGTAGACACTAACATATTGCTCTTTGCTAAAGCAGCCAATGAACATAAGACATGGTGTGCTGTCACCAATAAGCAGAATAAGGATAGTGTAAAGAATTTGAGCGTTTTCGTGCAGCAGACTGGGACGGAGTGTGATTTCAGCGGCTCTGACTCATGGGTAATCCTCTCACCTATTGAGCAGAGCATCAAGCGGAAGATAGAAGCGGTAGGTACACCTCTGAAGGACTGGGATATAAACATCTATCGTGGTGTACTTACTGGTTATAACGAGGCTTTCATCATCTCAACGGAGAAACGTGAAGAGATTCTTGCCAATTGCCAGACAGAGGACGAGCGTAAGCGAACAGCTGAACTTATACGACCGATTCTCCGAGGCAGGGATATCAAGAGGTATGGGTATAACTGGGCAGGACTGTATCTGATAGCCACATTTCCATCACGTCACTATGACATAGAACAGTACCCAGCTGTGAAGAATTATCTTCTCTCGTTTGGTATTGAAAGGCTGGAGCAAACAGGCAAGGTACACAACGTGAATGGAGAAAAGATTAAGGCTCGTAAGAAGACTAACAATAAATGGTTTGAAACTCAGGATAGCATCAGCTATTGGGAGGATTTTTCTAAGCCAAAAATCATCTTCCAAGAGATTGTTCAAGAAAGTCAATTCTTTTACGATGCGGAAGGAACTTTCATGTGTAACGATACAAGCCGAATTATTGTAGGGAGAGACTTGCCATTTCTACTTGGAGTTTTCAATAGCAAATTGTTCTTTTATGCAATAAAACATTTCTACGGCGGGGGTGTTTTGGGAGAACATGGCATTCGCATGAAGCACACGTTCTTCCAAAACTTCCCATGTATTCCGTATAACTCTGCTATCAATAAATTAACTCAAGAACGAATCCAAAATGAGAGTGCAGAATGTGAGAACCAAGTAGAAAAAGAAATTTTCAATCTTTATGGCCTAACTCCACAGGAAATACGAGCGATAGAGGAATAGAGGTTTTATTCTATCTCTATGTATCCGACTGTATTGCGCTCTTCATCGGTCAGATTATACAAATCGAACAATAAATTGTCTATTTTTGTAGCTTGTTCCTTTGTGTAATCTGACTGAATAGTATTGATTTTGTCTCTGAACATTTCATTTGTGGAATCGGAAACTTGCATAACACGAATTTTATCAAAGAATATTTTCCTAAGTTCTCTTGTTCCACCTAATAATGTAATAAGTAACTTTGCACCACCAAATTCTTCATGGAGCATCATTTAGAGGGCTTGTCAACTACATTAATGACCGTCGCAAAAATGCAACATTAGTTGCTTCAAGCGACGGAGTCAATCTTACGAATAACCAAACCATAACAGATAGTTTCGTGATGCAAGCAGGTTTGAGTACTCGAACCAAGAAACCTGTAGGTCACTTTATCTTATCGTTTTCACCTAATGATTCGCTACGCATCAATGACAATCTGTTAGGGAAAATAGTCAATGATTACTTGAAGCGCATGGGATATGACGATAATCAATTCGTTGCATTTCGCCATTTCGACAAAGAACATCCACATGTTCATATCATGATTAATCGAGTAAACTTTAAAGGCAAATGTACCAAAGACTCGCATGAAAAAGACAAGAACATAAAAATATGTAAGGAATTGACTGAGCAATATGGCTTATATATCGCAAGAGGGAAAGAAGCTATCAAAGAAAGAAGACTTCGCTCGATGGATGCTATCCGTTATCAGATGTCGCATCAGGTGAGAGAATCGTTGCAAGCCTCTCGAAATTGGAAAGAATTTGAGAAAGAATTGTCAAAAGCAGGAATCCGTTTGCGCTTCCGATATAATACTAAGACAAACGGTATAGAAGGAATATCTTTCACTCTTGCCAAAGAAAATATCAGCAGCAAGATGAAACATGACATCTCTTATAGTGGCAAGCAATTGGATTCGTCACTCACTCTTGCATGTATTTGCAAGAAACTTGGCAACCCTATAGCTATCGTACATGAACAGGCAAGAGATATGTATGACGATGCTCGGCAAGAATGGTACGACACTCATAATGCCTACGAGGTAAGAGATATAGACAGAGTGTTCTCTGATTTCGATTTACGTTTCCCCTGGCAAGCCCAAGCAAGAATGTATGATGCCCCGCAGATGTGTGGCAACGAACAGACTTTGGAACAAGACTTCTTTGATGAATTGTACCAAGTTGCAGATGACGTTTCCGATATAGGCAAAGGAGCGATTCAAGTAGGACTCACTTCCCTTGGAGCCATTCTCTTTCCTCCATATCAACCTGCCATATCTGCAGGTGGTGGAAGTTCATCTTCCAAACTTGGTTGGGGAGACGATGACAAATACAAGAAAAAATATAGCAGTAGAAGTCGCAGCTTCGGAAGAGGCAGGCGTTAATCAAACTTATAAACATCAACAATATGGCTAAATCAAACGAACAATTAGAGGATATACTTGATGACTTGTCTGTCATCAAAAGCAATAATGCCACAACAGAACAGAGACTTGGTAATATCGAAACTCTATTGGCGAAGTTGGCAACGAAAGAGGATGTAGCACCAATAATCCCTGTTGCAAGCACCTCAGCAGCCTCCATTCCGTATGACGAGATAAAAAATGCTGTTCATGAAGAAATGGATAGTTACTATAACGCTATGTCTGATTCAGCAGAGCTTATATCGGATAAGACCCTCAAACGCCTGGGGACTATCTTCATTGAACTGTATGTTGAAGAAATAGAAAAATACTTGGAAAAAGACGAAAAAGAAAGAGAGTGCAAACGCAACGTGTATCTGCAAAAGCGAAAAGCGCAAGGCTTAATGACCATTGAGCAAGTGGCAGAATGGGCTCCACAATATTCGTTAGAAATCCAACGGACTATCCGTTACATCGGTATGAAAATTCTTGATGAGAATGAATCTGTAGAAAAAACACATGCGATTTTGAAGATATGGGGCGATGCCCTGCAAACCATCACAAGTCCTAAACCATCTCCTCCACCTACGCTGAAATCGTGGTGGCTCTACAGATGGAACAGATTCAAACAAATGACTGACAAATGGGGATTACTCCAATGGTATCTTGTCATTCTTGGCGTTATCGCCTGTGTTCTCTTTTCAGCTCTCTATCAAAGTCGGGTTATGGATCTCGACCGAACCAACCGCATCTTTTACAAGGAGGTTATCATGGATGAAAAGAGAAAGAAGGATTATAAAGAGTTGGATTCACTTATCCATTACCCCAGTTCGGGATAAGAGGTTTTGCAAAAGAGAAATATAAGGTCTTCAAA
>ERZ808242.1640-NODE-1640-length-11696-cov-4.905077_pt1 | contig 11696 bp, 13 predicted proteins | sample MGYA00521244_ERZ808242 | MGnify/ENA primary metagenome ERZ808242 (study PRJEB31516, sample SAMN03275573) | gut metagenome | biome: mammalia-associated habitat; material: feces | host: Papio cynocephalus | place: Kenya | collected 2012-07-27 ... | reverse complement strand
GCAGCAAGACGGTAGTAACCGTAGAAAAGCACAATATGCCGCAGAAAGGCATCATCCGCATTACCAAAAGCGGCGAGATTTTCTTCTCCGCTGTGGAAACAGACGGTGTATACAGCCTTGTGTTTGCGGATAAAAACCTCGCAGGGGCAACCTATGAAATCACCGCCGCCGAGGATATTATTACACCGGACGGCACTTTGCGCTACGCCAAAGGAACGGTCGTCGATACCGTAACCACCGATGAAAACGGCGCGGCGGAAAGCAAGGCGCTGTATCTTGGCAAGTATACCGTCAGAGAAACAAAAGCACCTTACGGCATGGTGCTGAACAACACTCCCAAGACTGTCGAGCTGACCTATGCGGGTGAAACCGTAGAGGTCACCGAAACCGCCGCCGAGTTTTACAATGAGCGCCAAAAGGCAGCTCTGTCCCTTGCCAAAATTCTCGGTAAGGACGACATTTTCAATATCGGGAATAACGGAGAAATCCTTTCGGTGCAGTTCGGGCTGTACGCTGCCGAGGATCTGTTTGCCGCAGACGGCTCATTCGTCCCGAAGGACGGACTGCTTGAAATCGCCAACTGCGACGAAAACGGAAATATCATCTTCAAGACAGATATTCCCATAGGCGCAAAGCTGTATGTAAAGGAAATTGCAACCGACAGCCATTATATCCTTTCGGACGAAAAGTACCCCGTGACCTTTGAGTACGCCGGACAGGATACCGCCCTTGTGGAGATCAAAGCAAACGGCGGCGAAGCCATCAAAAACGATATCCTCTACGGATCGGTCAAGGGACTGAAAATTGACCGTGAAACCGAAAAGCCTATCGTCGGCGCAAAGTTCGGACTCTTCCGCAGTGACGAAACCGAGTTTACCGCAGAAAAAGCACTTCTTATTGCGGAATCCGGCGAGGACGGCATCTTCGTCTTTGAAAATGTTCCTTACGGCAATTGGCTCATTAAGGAGTTGCAGCCTGCTGACGGATATCTCGCCAATGAGGAAATCTATCCTGTCCGCATCAGTGAGAACGGACAGACCGTCGGCATTACGGTCGTCAATGACCGCATCCCCGAAATCAGAACAAAGGCAACGGCGAACGGTGAAAAGACCGCTGCTGCCGAGGGCGACATCACCATCGAGGATACCGTTTCGTATAAGCACCTCATTCCCGGCAAGGCATACACCGTCAAAGGCATCCTTATGGACAAGGCCACGGGCAAAGCATTCCTTGTCGACGGCAAGGAGTTGACCTCCGAAGTCACCTTTACGCCGGAGGAAAGCTGCGGCGAGGTCACCGTCCGCTTTACCTTTGACGGCAATAAGATCACCAAGCAGACCGACCTTGTCGTTTTTGAAACGCTATACCGTGACGGCGCGGAACTTGCCGCTCATGCCGACATTGAGGACGACGGGCAGACCGTAACGCTCATTCCGCCCAAGCCGGATATTCCGCAGACGGGCGACAACTCCAACCTCGGCTTCTGGATCGGCCTCGGCAGCGTTGCCCTCGGCGGCGTGATCGCCTGCATTATTATGTACTGCAAGCGCAAAAAGGACGTGGATGATGAATGATGAAACGGGTGTATGTCTGCGCTCCTCTCGGCGGGAATATTGAGGAAAATCTCAAAAAGGTTAAGACATATACCGCATATGCACTGAGGTGCGGCACGGCTCCGGTCGTGCCGCATTTCTATGCCCTGTGCCTCGACGATAACGACCCGAAAGACCGGGAAATCGGCTTGGCTGCGGGAATGTCGCTGTTGTGGCTCTGCGATGAGGTTTGGGTATTCGGAGATACCGTCACGGATGGCATGAGAGCCGAACTGAAATTCTGCAAAAACCTCAATATTCGTACTTGCCATATAACCGAAAAAGAAATCCAAAATGTGTTAGGAGGTAAAACCCTATGAAAAAGAAAACCATGAGAATCCTTTTCTCTCTTCTGCTCGTGGCCGTCCTTACGACGGCATTTTCTATGACCGCATTTGCGGCCGGAGATGTGGCAGGCGCAATCGAAAGCACTTGGAATGCTGCCAAGGGGCAGATTCAGACCGTTGTTAATAATGTGGTGTTTCCGGTGTGCGACATGATCCTCGCCATCCTGTTCTTCGTGAAAATCGGGACGGCGTACTTCGACTACAGAAAGCACGGACAGTTTGAGTTCGCAGCTCCCTGCATCCTGTTTGCCTGCCTTATCTTTACGCTGACTGCGCCGCTGTATATCTGGTCCATTATCTGATACAGCCGGATACGGAACGGAGGTGATGACTTATCTTTGACTGGTTAGGTGATATAATCTCAGGCATCGGCGACGCCATCGGAAACGCAATAGATGTGGTGGAAAGCGGTATCGCCAATGCTATCTGGAACGCCATGCTCCGTTGGATATACGAAATTATTTACGGGGCGATTGCCGACTGCTTCGAAATGATCGGCAACATGAGCGCAGAGGTCTTTGACCTCGAATGGGTGCAGGCGACCGTCAAGCTGTTTACGCTGTTCGGTTGGGGCTTGTTTGTCGCTGGGACAGTTGTCGCCGTATTCGATGTTGCCATCGAGTATCAATGCGGCAGAGCAAACATTAAAACAACTGCGCTGAACATTTTGAAAGGCTTTTTCGCATGCTCCCTAATCGGCGTCGTGCCGATAGAGTTATACAAGTTTTGCATCAGTCTGCAAAACACCTTTTCGCATGATTTGATCGGCATAGCATCGTCGGGCATCAATTCAAGCCTTGCGGATGTCGGACTGAGTGCGCTTGTCGGACTGTTCTCTCCGAGTGCAAGTGCGACATTAAGCCTGCTCAATCTGCTGTGTATGATTGCCTTTGCTTATTGTGTAATCAAGATGTTTTTTGCCAATATCAAGCGCGGCGGAATCCTGCTCATTCAGATGGCGGTCGGCTCACTGTATATGTTTTCCGTACCGAGAGGATATGCAGACGGCTTCAATCAGTGGATGAAACAAATTGCCGCACTGTGCTTGACTGCATTTTTGCAGACAACGCTGTTGTTCTTGGGGCTGATCACTTTCCCCGACAATATGCTGTTGGGGCTTGGCATCATGCTTGCGGCAAATGAAGTGCCGCGGATTGCGCAGCACTCTGGACTTCAAAAAGGCAACTACCGAAAAATCAAGGGTTTGTCGGCATTCTTCACCCGTATCAAAAGAAAATACATAACGAGCGGCAGTAACCAAGCGGCGACTGCCGTTTGCTTTTGCAGTCAGCCTCTCAGATAAAAAGTCTGGACTTGGGCGAACTGTTGTGGTATTGTGTGTGCTTACCAAGGGGGACGCACACATGAACGAGGACAGAAAGAAGCAAATAGGGCTGTGTGTAAGACACATTAGAAAAATGCGAAATATGACACAGGAGCAGTTGGCAGAATCAGCAGATTTGTCAGTTACATTCATCAGCAATATTGAGAATGGGAAAATCAGTATCAGTGCCGAAACGGTTATCAGGCTTTCGTTGGCATTAAAAGTGTCGTCAGACAGGCTCTTGAACATCGGACCGGAAAAAGATGAAAAACAGATTAGAGGTTTTATCAAGGAATGTACCGCAGATGAAACAGAGTTACTGCTTGAAATAATAGAGCTAATAATAAAATTGAAAAATAAATATCAAGAAACTTAGCGTACAGTTCAATGACTTGAATTGTGCGCTATTCTCTTTTTCGCCGATAGTAATTACAATATTTAAGAAAAAATCAGCCACGGTCGCATGGACTGTGGCTGTCAGAATTTATACAACTTTTTCGTAGAGTTTGGCACTCTGTGAGGGCTATTCGCCCACCAAAGCAGAAAGATTATAACACCATTATTCGAAAAAATCAAGTGAATTCGATTGATTTCTGCCATTTTTCAAGAAAATTTCGGAATTTTGGTTGTCGAGAAGCGTCACGCCATAAGCAAACACTATCTCCCCGACAGGAATGGACAGTCCGGTGCGCAGTCAGAAAACGGTTAATTCTATTCGCTAAAATATATGGTGTCCGATCGGACAATAAAAATAGGAGGCTTCACAATGAAGAAAGGTGAAAACATTTTCAAGAGAAAAGACGGACGGTGGGAGGCTCGGTATATCAAGGGCTATGAGCTGTCCGGCAAAATCAAGTACGGCTTTTGCTATGGTAAAACCTACAAGGAGGCAAAGGAAAAGGTTACGAAACACAAGGCGGCTTTGCTTGCAGGCAAACCGACACCGCAGACCGGCACACGACATCGCTTTGCTTTTTACTGTGATGAATGGTTGCTCTTGCGAAAAAGCAAAATACGGGAATCTACCTACATCAAGTATGACACGGTTTTGGAAAAGCATATCAAGCCGAAGCTGGGCGGTTGCTTTCCGATGGGCATTACCACGGGAGTTGTGGATGACTTTACCCGTGAATTGCTGTTTGAGGACGAGCTTGCCGTCAAAACCGCACATGACATTTTAGTTGTACTGCACGGCGTACTGAAACACACTGCCGCACAACTGCCGGGGATTTTTCCGGCGGTTGAAATTAACTACCCAAAGGAAAGCCGCCGGGAAACGCGCGTCCTTTCCCGTGATGAACAAACGCAGCTTGTACGATATTTATTGACCGATACCGATGCCTGCAAATTCGGCGTACTGCTTATGCTGCTTTCGGGCGTGCGCATCGGCGAACTGTGCGCTCTTAAATGGGGTAATATTGACTTAAAAGAACAGACGATCCGCATTATTGCCACATTACAACGCTTGCACGACACGGCAATGGAGAGCGAAACCCGTACCCGTGTGGTGATCGGCGCACCGAAAAGCGATACCTCTGTCCGTACCATTCCGCTGACCGATTACGCCGCAACGCTGTGCCGCAAATTTGCTGTGCGCAATGCAGCCGCCTATATTCTTACCGGCACAGAGAACTATATGGAGCCGCGCTCTCTGCAATACCGCATTGAAAAATATACAAAAGAATGCGGGCTTGCGGGCGTACACGCGCATACGCTCCGGCATACCTTCGCTACCAGAGCCGTGGAGGTCGGGTTTGAAATCAAATCGCTGTCCGAAGTGTTGGGGCACGCCAATACAACCATTACTTTGGAGCGATATGTACATTCCTCTATGGAGCTGAAACGGTCAAATATGGACAAGCTGGCAGCGGTGGGGCTTTGAACTTTAAGCAGTCAAACTTCTGTGTCATTTTTGATTGTTTACCGTAAAAACTGCAGCATAAAAGCGCTTTTGCACAGAGTTTTTAGTTGAGTGCCAAACTCTATGAAAGGAAAACGCCGATCATAAGAAACGAAATAAGTAATTGCTATGCAAAGGAGATGCAAGTATGCTTCCGCAAAACGATAAGACCCAAGCATTGCGGCGGGAGTTAATTGAGGGGACGATCAAGACCGTTGCAACCTTGGGGCTTGAAAACACGACAACAAACGCCATCTGCAAAATCAGCGGGCTGAATGTTGCGTACATTTACCAATGCTTCGAGGACAAAGAGGATCTGATCGCCAAATCCTTTGCGTTTGCTGACGAGGAATTCCTATCGGTGATACTAAAGAATTATACCGTATTGAATTACGAAAGCCTCGATTACGAATCACGCTGCCGTGTGCTGTTTACGAAATGTTGGGATTATTTAATGGCGCATCCCAACGAGCTGACCTTCTATGTCCGCTACTATTATTCCATTTCATTTCAGAAGTATGCGTATACCGAACACATGGCACGGTATAAAAACCTGTTTGAAAAGATGAAAACCGCTTTCCCGGACTCGGTCGATGTGCAAAAGGTGATGCACCACATCCTCGACACCCTGCTCGGTGAAGCAATGAAGCAAATTGATAATCCCAAGGTTGACAACAGCATTGCGGGTGTGCTGAGTTTCCGGCTGATCTTTGCCGTAGTGAAAAGCTATGTGAAGCAAAACAAGCTGGAGGCGCAGGAATAAGAAATTACGAAAGGAGTGAGCCGGAGTGGAACAGAAAAAGAAAATCAAAATAATCATCATCGTTCTTGCTATCTTACTCGGACTCAGCCTTTTAGCCCTCGGCGGTACGCTAATATACAACAAAGTAGCGAACACCACCCCTGCCACCGTAACCGTGCCGGATAATCTGATTACGCCGGACGAGGACACGACCAAGCCCGACAGCAGCGAGACCAACAGCCAAGCGCCGGACAGCTCCGATACACAAACGCCGAGCAGCTCCGCCGATACTTCTTCCTCTGCCGTGCCTACGCAAAGCACGACCGCCGAAACAAAGAAAGCGGCGACCATTGAACTCTACAACAAACAGCCGGAGGAAAACACGCCGTTTCAGGTGGGCAATATGTTCCCCGGCGACAGCGAAACAAAATACTTCCGTGTGCGGGTATCCTATCACGATAAAATCACCGTGCATTATAAAGCCGCCGTCCGCCCCGGCTATGAGAAATTAGCCGAAGTGTTGAAAGTGCGGATAAATCTGCTCTCCACGGGCGAAACGATGTACGACGGTTTAATGCGGGATATGCCCGAAAGTCTGACGCACAAATTGGCGTCCAAGAAATCCACCACCGACGAGCTGTATTACGAAATTACGGCTTATTTAGATACAAGCGTAGGCAATGACTATCAGAATAAGGACTTGATTGCCGATTTCAAATGGTGGGTTGAGGAAACAGGAAACCTCGACGATTCTCCGCAGACAGGCGACACCTCAAACATTCTGCTGTGGGCGGTGCTTGCCGCTTGCTCCGGCAGTATGATGATCCTCCTGCTTGTATTCCGTAGACGCAAGGAGGAAGAAGCAGATGGCTGAAACCAAAACCGCTAAAAGGCTGACCGGCGGCATTATCGCCATCATCGTCCTTGCCGTTTGCCTTTGCATTACTACCTTCGCCCTTGTGTACGCTTCCGTGTCGGTGGAAAACAATTTGTTCCACACAGGCGAGGTTAAAATCAACCTCAACGACGGCAAGCCGGTCATTCAGGAACACGAATTTATTTTCGAGCCGGGAATGACCGTTGTAAAGGACTTTTTTATTGAGAACGACAGCACTTGGGATGTGTATTACCGCCTTTATCTTGATAATGTTTCGGGCGGTCTTGCCGATGTGCTGACCGTGACGATAAAGGACGGCGATAAGATTTTATACTCCGGCACGGCAAACGAGCTGACAAAGCAGAATGTTGTCGCCGCCGATGATACCCTTAAAATCGGGCAGCGCCGCAACCTAACCGTGGTGTTCCACTACCCCGAAAGCAGCGGCAATGGCACCCAAAACCTCGACCTCACCTTTACGATGTGCGCCGAGGCAACGCAAACGAAAAATAATCCCAATAAGTTGTTTAACTAAAAGGACGATCCCGGAATGTCAATATTCAAAAAGCGAAAATGGCAAAATACCCCAAAAAATCGGGGGGGTACTGTCAGCCTCTACATTAAAGGAGGTGCGGCAGATGCCCAATAAAGGTAATGAAAAATGTGTATGCTGTGGCTGCGATACAGGCGTTCCGTTTGATATGCCGATTTCCGAACGCAAGTATTATGAGGTCGGAAGCGGTCAGCTCTGCGGAAACTGTTACAGAAAACTGCACATTTATCCGGATGAATCGTATAGCCCGGAGCGGGACAAAGAGATGAATCTGCTCCTGCGTCTATGCCGAAACGATAAGGAGAATTGCAAATGAAAGCATTAAAAATAATCCGAAGTATATTTGTGTGGCTGATGGTGGCGCTTGCCGTTTTTATGATGATATTCACCATTGTTTCGGTATCCACCTTTGACCGTGCCGACCGCAATCTGTTCGGCTATAAGGCGTTCATCGTCCTGTCCGACTCCATGAGCAAGACCGACTTCAATGCAGGCGATTTGGTACTCGTGAAAGAGGTTGACCCATCCACCTTAAAAGAGGGCGACATCATCGCCTATACTTCGCAGAATACATCCAACTACGGTGAAACCGTAACCCATAAAATTCGCAAGCTCACTACCGACGCCAACGGCGAACCGGGCTTTGTTACCTACGGTACAACGACGGACACGGACGATGAAACCGTCGTAACCTACCCGTATGTACTCGGCAAATACAGCAGCCACATTCCGAAGGTCGGTACATTTTTTCAGTTTTTGAAAAGCACACCCGGCTATATCGTTTGTATTCTCATTCCGTTTCTGCTTCTCATTCTGTTAGAGGGCATCCGCTGTATCCGTCTGTTCCGCAAATACAAAGCCGAACAGCAGGCAGAGCTGCAAGCCGAGCGGGACAAGATCGAAGCCGACCGTGCCGAAACACAGCGTATGATGCAGGAACTGCTGCAAATGAAAGCGCAGATGGCGCAGAACAACAGCGGCGAAACGCCGACGCAAAAGGACGAAACACCGTCCGACACCACTACGGTGTAAACACGGGAAACCCGTGTTTACATATTGTCATTGAAAAATTTAGAATAAGGAGGTAAAACAGCAATGACAAGTAGCAAATCTACCAAGCGGGCATTGATTTCCAGCGCACTGGCTATCCTTATGTGTGTGGCAATGCTCATCGGAACAACCTTTGCGTGGTTCACCGACACCGCATCCACCGGTGTCAACAAGATTGTGTCCGGCAATCTGAAAGTGGATATTATCGGTGCAGACAGTGAGGATCATGTTGATACGCTGAAATTCACCAAAGCTGCCGGTGCGGAAAACGAGGAGCTTCTTTGGGAGCCGGGCTGCCGCTATCTGACCGAGGGCTTCAGAATTGCCAACAAGGGCAATCTGGCGCTGAAATGGAAGGCTGAAATCAACAAGGACAACATCACCGACGGCAAGGTGGAGGGATCCACTATTGCTAAGGACGGCAAGAGCCTGTTGGATGTTATCGACTTCTATGTTGTAACAAGCACCGCTGAAAACGCAGAAGCGGTCGCAATCGAGGACTTCGTCGGCAATCTGAAGGCGGGCGAAAAGAGCAGCGAAGTATATTACATCAAGGGCGTAATGCAGACCACTGCCGGCAATGACTATCAGGATCTGACGCTTGAAGGCATTACCATCACCGTTTATGCCACGCAGGACACCGTTGAGAACGACAGCTTCGGCAACACCTATGATGAAAATGCGGAGTGGCCGGTTGTTGTCACCACGGAGCCGGGCAAAAACAGAAACGAAGACAGAAACTTGTGGATGGATGCGACAAAAACAACTTATACCTACAGTATTTCCTCTGCTGAAGCGTTAAAGGCTTTTGCTCAGATGGTTACAGACACCCCTGCTCCGTTCCCCAATGAAATCGCCTATAATGCTATTCTCACCAAAGACATTGATATGACAAATGTCGACTGGGGACAGGTGTCTATCGCGGCAAAACACTATGTATATGTGACCATCGACGGCAATGGCCACACCATTAAGAACCTGAATGTCACGGGTGAAAATACCGCTGCGCTCTTTACCAGCGTTGGCTGCGAATATAACGGATCTGCAAAGGTTATGAATCTGACCGTTAAGGATTCCACTTTCAAAGCGACCGGTGACGGTGACCTTGTAATGGCAGGCGTATTTCAGGCAAAAACCGGTGGCTATTGCAATTTCTATAATTGCCACGCTGTAAATTGCACGGTGGAGTCCAACAAGTATGGTGGCGGCTTCATCGGCTATGATGCCTGCGGAAACAGTTATACGCTGAAAAACTGCTCCGTCAAAGAAACGAAAGTGATTTCCACGGCTGATGCCGAAAAGAGTGTGTCCATGGGCGGCTTTATCGGCTATACACAGACCCCCATGACCTTCGATAATTGCGTGGTAAGCGACAACACGGTCAATACAGGCAAGTATCATGGCAATTATGTGGGTACTGTCAATGCCGACTGCACATTTATCGGCTGCAAGGTGGGCGATTCTGCTCTGACCGCGACCGCTGGCAACACCAACTTTGGCAGAATTTTAAGCACAGTGACCGTGGAATAAATCTGACAATAGCAAGGGTACATTCGAAATTTAGCTTTGCAATGTGTTCAAGTCCTCTCCACCTTCGGGTGGAGGGGCAATCAAAGGGCATAAGTTATGCTTGTGTCTTTTGATTGCCTACACAAATCCCATCGAAAGGAGATACATCACAATGGACAACGATAGCGGCGCTTTGATACTTTTGATCGTTCTGATCGTATCTGCCTTTCTGCTGATTGTTCTGAAACTCGCACAATTCTTCAACCATTTCAGCCGGGAAAAGCAGTATCTTTTAACCGAGATGAACCGTGCGGCAGACTATAACGAATATCGTTATTGGCGCAGAGAACTCCGCTGCCTTTATCTCTGCCTTATTCCGTTTGTAACTGAACGCAATGTAATGCGGGTGTACCCCGTATTCTTTCATAAGCCAAAGCACGCCACAAAAGAAAAGCGCTCGGACGGTCTTATGCACATTCTCGCCCCCTCAATGCTTGCCATCTGCATTTGCGCTATCTGCCTTTGCGGTGCAAGTTGGGCGTGGTTTACCGCAAGCACCTCAACGGGAACAACGGCAATTCAAAGCTCGTCCTACAAGTTGTCCTATCAAATTGGTAGTGACACAACCGAGCTTGCCGAAAAAGGAACAGCTTATACGCTGACAGCAGATACAACTAAGATAACACTGAAAGCCACCGGAACGGCAGGCGCAACAGGCTATTGCAGTATAACGGTCGGCAGTGATACCTACTACACCGAGCAGATTTTTGTTGGCAGCACATTCACCTTTACCATAAACGCAGCCAAAGGCACAACTATCACCCTCACCCCCAAATGGGGTAGTTGTGCTGTAAAGGATAATTCAAACACGATTATAGACAATGTTATCACCGCCACCGGCTCACAGCCGAGCAACGACCAAACACCGGATAACACCGTGACCACCGAGCCGTCAGCCGAGCCTACTGCTCCGACCACACCGACAGCACCTACAAAGCCGAGCAGCACTCCGACAGAAAGCAAAACCACCACACCCGAACCCTCGGCAACCGATCCGACTGCAACACACCCCGAAACCACCGACACAGAACCAACTCCTGCGCCGGAGGACACAACTACACCTGCAAATACAGATAAAACAGAATAAAGCACACTCATACAAAACACTTTGCCCCACACAGCGGCTATCGGAAACGGTAGCTGCTTTTTTGTTTCGAAAAATGCTGGACTTACGGCACAGACTGTGGTATGGTGTTTGGCTTGGAAAGGGGTGAAAACTATGAACACACTTGAAAACCTGTATTACGGCAATATTGATCCGCACGAACACACCGTATCCAACGGCACGGACAAAGGCGAATTGCTCGAAACCGTTGTGCGGCTGGAAACGGAACTCAGAGCCACTCTCACAGAACAACAAAAGGTTCTGCTTGAACAGTTTGAAAAAGCGGATGCAGAAATTTCTGACAAGCACGAACTGCAGGCGTTCACAATCGGGTTTCGATTGGCGGCTCGGCTGATGATGGAAGTGTACGAGCCGACACCGGAATTAGAACCGTAACAAAAACACAATAATCGGAAATGGGATCGCATGATCCTGTTTCTGTTTCGAAAAAATAGATACTGTAACAGGCAGAGGATATCACAATCCTTTGCCTGTTTTCTTTTTGTGAGTAATCCCATCGCAGAAATTTGAACATCCTGTAAATTCTTTGTTATTCGGGCGCTCAGCCGCATTAGTTTTTGCCATGAAAAGTGAGGGGATAAATTTTTTGGTTGTAGCCCATAGGATTTTTTCCTTT
>ERZ808242.1638-NODE-1638-length-11718-cov-4.331304_pt1 | contig 11718 bp, 9 predicted proteins | sample MGYA00521244_ERZ808242 | MGnify/ENA primary metagenome ERZ808242 (study PRJEB31516, sample SAMN03275573) | gut metagenome | biome: mammalia-associated habitat; material: feces | host: Papio cynocephalus | place: Kenya | collected 2012-07-27 ... | reverse complement strand
AAAAATTCAAGAATAATTTCAAACCATGATTAAATCAGTGTTTCCCTAGCGGTATCATCTCATGTGAAGAACCTTTAGAACCTTTAGAACCCTAAGAACCTTTGTCTTGAAAGAAATCATTACAGATTTCGCTTAGCTGAAAAGTATTACCTTTTCATACGCACTGTATTAATAAAGGAGAAGTATTTCATGGATTACAACATTAAGCCCATGATTCATCGATTCAAGCAGAATGGTATGAATATCGTCATGGATGTGAACAGCGGGATTGTTCATGTGGTGGATGATGTGACATACAACGTGCTGGGATATTACAATGGCAAAAACAGAGACATGGTTCTGGCCAATTTGTCCAAGGACTATGATGTTTCGGAACTGAATGAAGTCATGGATGACTTGGATGAGCTCATTGCCAAACAGGTGCTGTTTGCTCCCATGGATCCCAATTACAAAATGGCCATCGAAGATCGGCCCATTATCAAAGCCCTGTGCATCAATATTGCCCATGACTGCAACCTGCGTTGCAAGTATTGCTTTGCCGGCCAGGGCGGCTATGGCCAGTGGCGTATGCTCATGAGCTTTGATGTGGCAAGAAGAGCGGTGGATTTCCTCATTGCCCATAGTGGTCCGAGAGAACACTGCGAACTGGATTTCTTTGGCGGTGAACCGCTGATGAACTGGCACGTGGTACAGCAGACCATTGACTATGTGCATAAACAGGAAAAGAAACATCATAAGAAAATTAAGATGTCCCTCACCACCAATGGCATGCTGCTGGACAAGGAAAAGGTGAAATACCTGACCGACAACCACATCAGCCTCATTCTGTCTTTGGACGGCCGTAAAGAAATGCACGATCGCATGCGTCCTGGTGTTCATGGTGAAGGCACCTATGACCAGATCGTGAAGAACCTGCAGTACTGCGTGTCTCATAGAAATGGGGAAGAATACTACGTTCGCGGTACCTTCACCCGTTACAACATGGACTTCACCACCGATGTAGAAGATATGCTGGACAAAGGATTCCCGGCAGTTTCTATGGAACCGGTCGTGGGCGAAGACACGGCGGAATATTCCATCAAAGAAGAAGACCTGCCGCGGGTCAAAGCAGAATATGATAAACTGGCGAAACTCTTTATCCAGAGAGAAGAAGAAGGCCGTCCATTCTTCTTCTTCCACTTCAACATGGACCTGTGGAAAGGTCCGTGCCTGCCGAAACGTCTTCGTGGCTGCGGTGCCGGTCATGAATACTTGGCTGTCGTACCGAATGGGGACATTTATCCGTGCCACCAGTTCGTCGGTCGTGACGGCTATGTTATCGGCAACGTGTACGAAGGTCTGAAAAACATGAAGATGATGCATGATTTCCGTATGAATCATGTATTCAGTAAACCGGAATGTGTGGATTGCTGGGCCAAATTCTTCTGCTCCGGCGGCTGCCACGCCAACAACGAAGCCTTCGCTGGGGACATTCATAAGCCATATCACATCACCTGCGAAATTCAGAAGAAACGTGTGGAATGTGCCATGATGATCCAGGCCTACAACCAGCTGAAAAAGCCAAAAGTGATGGCCCAGCCGGGAACCTATGCAGCAAAGAAAGAATTGGAAGAAAGTAAATAAGAGTGACTTGTGACTTGTGACTGGTGACTCGGGAAAGCGTCGTGAATGGAGAAATCTATTCATGGCGCTTTTATATTGTTGTTGGTTGTTAGTTGTTGGTTGTTTGATACCTAATAAGTTATAATGGGCACTAAGAAATATATACTTTCATGAAAATATCTTTGGACTATGGGTTTAAGGTTTACTTTCCGTGTCCGGTATATACTTTCATGAAAATATCTTTGGACTATGGGTTTAAGGTTTAAACGTAGACATACAACCCCTAAACCTTAAACCCTAAACCAGAGCAGAATATATGTCATTATTGGGGCAAATTGACTTTAGGTCAAAAATAGTATATAATAAATCCATCGTTGGTGGCACATTGTAACAATAACCAACAACCAACAACCAACAACAAATCAAAGGAAAGGTGATTGATATGAAAAATAACTGGAAACGCATCGTAGCAGCGGCTTGCATTGGTGCCGCTGTATTGGTTCCTGTGTTTGGAAGTTCTGCCCAGGAAGAACCGTTGATTGGCATGCCCAATCCGATTGTAGAATACAAGACCATGCCGGAATTGGAAAATGTAGTTGGATTTCGTCCTTTGATTCTGCCAAAAGGCACCTTTCTTGGGGGAAAATATAAAGTAGAAGCTATTTCTTCTATTAGCAGACAGATGGCTGATGTGCGGTATAAATTGGGTGGTAAGGGTAAATTGACCATCCGGTCGCAGAAATTTGATGCGCCTTCCAGCCAGGATATCAGCGGTGTCTATACAGGCAATTGGAAACGGGAAACCATCAGCCAGACCGGTGTGGATATTGCTAAATTTGCAAAAGATTCCTATGCAGCCCGCTGGGTGGTAGGAAACTACTCCTTTGCGGTCATTGGAGAACATATGAAAGAAAAAGATTTCAATCGTCTGTTAACCGAAGTCCTGGTGGACCATACGGAATATTTCTATGGACAGGAAGATCAGGTGGCAAGAGGAGTGAAGTTTTAAATGATTTAGGTGACTGGTAGACTAGTGACTGGTGACTAGGAAATCGTGTTTTAGTCACCGGTCTACCAGTCACCGTTTTATAAAAAAGGATGTTTCTTCGGACGCATCCTTTTTATTTTCTACAGCCAAAAAGAATGTAGTATAATAATGGGCATATTGTAATGATTTTATGCGACTCAAACTTCCCATCTACGAATAATGATTTTGCCTGATATCATTAATGGGATTTGATGATTTTAAATACTAATAGTAAGTCTGTAAGACTTCACTTTTCCATGCCATCCTATTGTTAAGAAAACGGTATTATCTTTAGCGTCATTTCGACCGGTCGTATTTGTGCTTGATGTTGCAGAAGGTATGAAACTGGATGTGTAGGAGAGTGGAGAAATCTCGCAGCACTAGCGGGAAGGGCTTTCTGTTTCCAATCGAAACGGTGAGACCTTATTTCGAGCAAAGCGAGAAAAGCAGCTCTAACGAGCTGCCGTGAACTGTGTCATCAAGCCCTTACCGCTGGTGCTGCGAGATTTCTCCACTCAGGGGCACATCTCATTTCAACTCTTTTATTTCATTTCGCACAAATTTGATCGGTCGAAATGACGTTACTATGAAACCTCTAGTGCCTATTAGAACACGAATGGATGAGCTACATGTCATCAGATGCCAGAGCGAATCGATGTAAGATGGTATTTCTAAGATGGGAAGTTTGAACTGTAAGAGTTAGTTTTTGAGTTAAAAGGTTAAGTGTATAGAAATGAATCTACTAGCACTGATAGGCACATTGGGGGCAACCTGAGCAACTTGAGAACCCTGAGTAACCTGAGGAACTTTTTTGAAAAAAGGTTCTGGTCGAGATGAGAGACTGTGGTGCAAGTCGCAACAGAATGAGGTGATTCCATGAATCGAATTGCGGTTCTCATTCCTTGTTGGAATGAGGCGCTGACTATAGAAAAAGTGGTGAAGGATTTCAAACGGGTTCTTCCGGAAGCCACCATATATGTATATGATAATAATTCCACCGATGGTACCGGGGACATCGCTACCCGCGCGGGGGCAGTGGTGAAGCGAGAGTATCGGCAGGGGAAGGGCAATGTGATTCGTTCCATGTTTCGGGATATCGATGCCGATTGCTACATTATGACCGATGGGGATGATACCTATCCGGCCGAAGCGGCCCGGCAGATGGTGGATTTGGTATTGGAAGGAAAGGCGGATATGGTGATCGGAGACCGGCTGTCGTCTACTTATTTCGAGGAAAATAAGCGGCCTTTCCACAATTCCGGCAACGTGCTGGTCCGGCGGTTTATCAATATGTTCTGGGGCGAAAATTCCCATGAAATCAAAGATGTAATGACCGGCTATCGGGCTTTTTCGCCCATGTTTGTGAAAACATTTCCGATTCTTTCCAAAGGGTTTGAAATAGAAACAGAAATGACCATCCACGCTTTGGATAAAAATCTGCTCCTTGCTAATGTGCCGGTGTCCTATCGGGACCGCCCGGAAGGGAGCAGCAGCAAACTCCATACGTTCCGCGATGGAGCCAAAGTGCTGAAGACCATTTTCATGCTGTACAAAGACTACCAGCCGCTCCATTTCTTTTCCTGGGCGGCGCTCTTTCTGGCACTCATTTCTTTAGCCCTTTTTCTCCCTGTTTTCCATGAATATCTCTCTACCGGCCTGGTACCGAAAATGCCAACCTTGGTGACATCGGGATTCTTCATGATGACCGCAGTGACCTCCTTCGGTATCGGCTTGGTACTGGATACGGAAGTGAAGAACAGCAGGAAGAATTTGGAAATACAGATGAATGTGATTTCTATGTTACTGAAACGGTAAATTGAGGTTCTGCTGGGGACGAGCCCGTCACTGTATCATTATGCTTTGTCCGCTGTCAGAGGGTTCTGGTTTCCCTTATTCGCTTGAAAAACATTTTGTCTATTTCGCTATACAAAGGTTCTGTTGGCGGGAGCTGACGCAAGTGAAACATGGCGGCTAACTGGCTATCAAAAGGTTCTGGATGAGATGATAGGATAGCGGACAAATGAACGCAGAACCTTATGATAGCGGTTCCAGTCTAGATGATATGGTATCGGATAAGTGAACCCAGAACCTTATAACAGCGGTTCCAGTCGAGATGACCTGGTATCGGATAAGTAGAGCCAGAACCTTATGACAGCGACTCCGTTGAGATGATATAATATCGGATGCGTGAAACCAGAACCTTAAAAAAGAGGAGACATATATGACAATACAAAATTTTCTTGCCCGCTTGGCGAGTTACCAAGGTGAGCTGACATTTAATCCTTGGCGGGATACGCAAAGGGAATATGAAGTGGACGGCGCGGTGGAGATTCGGAGGAAGCAGCTGACGGAGTATCTGTCTCGCCGTGTGGGGAAGGCAAAGATGCTTCTCGTGGCGGAAGCTTGTGGATACCAGGGGGGCCATTTCTCTGGTATCGCTATGACCTGTGAACGAATGATTCTGAACCAGCATCCGGCGGTAAATAGTGAGATGATTCTGGGATACCAGGGGCAGCGGACCAGTCGGAGTGACAGCCCTCTCATTGAAAAGCCGACCCAGCGAGAAAAAGGATTCAATGAACCCACCGATTCGGTGGTGTGGAAAGCTTGTCTGGAAGCGGGACTTACGCCGGACGAATTTCTTTTGTGGAATATATTTCCGTTCCACCCCTATAAAAAAGGAAATCTGCTGTCCAATCGCACCCCCACCGATGCAGAATTGGCCGTAGGTTTGACCTATACCCAAGATTTACTGTCATTGGCTGGGGAGCTTCCGATTTTTGCGATTGGAAAGAAAAGTGAAACTACCCTATCGGAAGCAGGCTTTACGGTGACCGGTCTTCGCCATCCTGCCAATGGGGGTGCTAATATTTTCCGCCAGCAGCTGAAGGATGCCATGAAGAAATAGAGGACCACAAGATGACAGAGACAGATCACAAGATACGGTGTCACTGGGCGAATCCGAAAAATCCGCTGTATATAGCCTATCATGATATCGAGTGGGGACGGCCGGTGCATGACGATGGAAAGTTATTTGAAATGCTTCTTTTGGAATTCTTTCAGGCAGGTCTTTCCTGGGAAACCATTCTGAACCGGCGGGATAATTTCAGAAAAGCCTTTGCTGATTTTGACCCAGTGACAATTAGTCAATACGGAGAAGAAGATATGTCTCGGCTCAAACAGGATGCGGGGATTATCCGAAATGGAAATAAAATCAAAGCGGCCATAGGTAATGCAAAGATTTTTCTGCAAATACAGAAGGAATGGAAAAGCTTTTCCTCCTATCTATGGCATTTTACGAATGATACTGTCGTATACGAAACCGGAAAAACCTCCTCGCCCCTATCGGATGCTATTTCCAAAGATTTGAAAAAACAAGGCATGAAATACGTAGGAACCACCATCATCTACGCTTATTTGCAGGCCGTAGGAATTATTTCTGGTCATGAACCAGATTGTTTCTTATACGTTACTCAAAAAATAAGGTAGGAAATTAGAATAGCGGTTGTTGTTAGTTGTTGGGGCCAAACAACCAACAACTAGCAACTAACAACAATGAGCGCACCGGCTATAGAAAAAAGCACACTCTCGTGAGAAAATTTCTCACAAGAGCGTGCTTTTGTTTTATCCAATAACTGATAACCGATAACCGTCAACCGTCAACCGTCAGCCGTTAACCGTATTCCTAATCCCTAGGGCCTAGCCACTAGCTACCAGCTACTAGTCACCAGTCACCAACCTAGTGATTCAAAATAAACCGTTTCGTGAAGTAATTCCAAATCATAACGATGGCGGAGGCTACGATTTTCGCAAACATATACCAGATGGCAAGGATATCGATGCAGAACCACATGACCAGCTGGTTCAGGCCGAGGCCCATGAGAGAAGTGACGATGAAAAGGACCATTTGGGTGGTGCCTTGGTGTTTCACATGAAAGACCACGTAAACGCAAAGAATATAATTCACCACCAGGGAAATGGTGAAGGCGATAGGGGCGGATACGAGAGGATCCAATCCGCCGTATTCCGTCAAGGAAAAGAGCAGGCCGTATTCCAAAAGAAAACAGCCGCCGCCGACGGCCAGAAAGCGGAAGACTTCCCAAAATCGATCCATAGAAGGGAAGATTTTTAAGATGAGAGATTGAAACATAATATGCCTCGATAAGTGTTGAATGGTTATTCATTCGCTTTTGCTGGAAAAGTGCGTAGTGAGTAGTGCGGAGTGCGTAGTGGTGGAAGGGGCGCACAAAATTTGGAAGCGCCCCAATACCCCTTTTTTATATAATACACAGATTCGATGTAAGGATAGTTAACTATGTGTGTTCAGCTGGTCTTTATTTACTAAAATATAAATATTTCCCGATACCAGTTTCTTTGCCAAGACGAACCGATGGCGCAGGAGCCACTGATCGAAGAGTTTTTGCTTGTTCTTCGCTACGTAGAGGAAGACTGGTTCTGATGGATTTTCGTGACTTTCCATAAATTCTGTATCCGAGACGGATGGCATGGCGTATTTGTCATTCCAGCGGGCGTCTCGATTTTCTTCTTTTTCATGCAAGGTGGGCACCAGCCGTGTGGCGGTTTCTCCGGTGTAGTAGGTGTAGCTGGCGGGGTAGGATTGGAAGAAATAATGCTCTCCCGGTGCTGCATGGAGGGCTTCGTCCAGTTCCAGTGTCGAACGGGTGGGCAGGTAGCGGGGAAGGCCTTCCATCATGAGGCAAAGAAGCATGGAAGCAGTGACGCAGGTGATGATCGTGAGTCGTTTGTATTGGTTGGCTTTCCAGCGAAGGAGGTAGGCGAAAAGTCCGTAGGCAATGACGAGGTAGAAAATCCACCAATTTCCTTCTTTGATATACACCGTGCCGGCCGTGCAGGCGATCATGAGAAGCAGCAAACCAAGACCACCCCAAAGGGCGGTGGTTTTATCGCCCAGTCGCATTTTTGGTGCCGCAAAGGCAGCCAGAATGATAGCAGGCACTACGGCAATGTAGGTGTAGGTGACGTACTTGGTCGCCATCAATGTATAAAAGAGAAGGGTGCCCCAGCACCAGACCATGAGGAAACGGTAGAAATTAGTTTTCTCTTTCCAACCTTTCCACATTTCATAAAAGGAAAGAAAGGCCCAGGGAAGAAGAGCCGCAGGCAGAAGAACCAGGTAGTAATAGATATGATTATCTTCTGGATGTTCTGAAGAGGTGGCGCGGACCACGTTGTGCAGGCCAAGAAATTCATTGATGAAATCACTGCCGTGGATGATAACCATGCCGCCATACCAGGGGAGAACCACCACAAAGAAAGCCAAGAGGCCTTGCCAGGGGAAAAGGCGGAGAATGGTCTTTGGTGATTTCATAGAGAGACACCAGAGAACCAGAAGGATTCCAGGAAGCACTAGGCCTACCGGACCTTTGGTAAGGCAGGCTAAACCTGCAGCGGCGTAGGCAATGACTAAATGTTTCTTGCTGTTTTCTGTGATGCCGATGTAAGCAGACAGCAAGGTGGGAATGGTCCATAAAAGTAAAATGCTGTCGGTGATGATGGCATGGGAAATCACCCAAAATTCTAGGGACACTGCCAGCATGCAGCCGGACCACATGGCAATCACATTGTCCTTCAAAATCCGGCGGACATACCAAATGAGAAGGGTCGTAGAAAGGGCGCCGCAGAATGCCGAAGGGATGCGAGACGCCAAGTCAGTGAAACCAAAAAGGCTATAGCTGAAGGACAAGAGCCAATACACCATGATGGGCTTGTCATACCAGAAGACACCGTAAATCTGTGGGGACATCCAGTTGCCCGAGGTGACCATTTCTTTTGCGGTCAGGGCATAATTGGACTCCACTGGATCGGTGATGGGGAGTAGCCAGCTGCCCCATAGGAAAAATAAGAAAGCAATTACAAAGAGTCCCACCAGGGATTCTATAGTCAGCCGAGAAGACTTCTCTTCCTGGGCGGCCATCTTTTTTGCTCGTTTTTGACGTTTAGTACTCATTCATGGACTCCTTGTTGAATAGTGCAGAAGAATGCGTAATGCGAAGTGCGTAGTGCGTAATGAAGGTGGCGGCGCACAAATTATATAGCGCCGCAAAATTTTTGATAAAAGGGGTGTTGGGGCGCTATATAATCTGATGCGCCCATTCCACCATTACGCACTACGCACTACGCACTTCGCATTACGCATGTATTAAAAACCATACTATTGAGATGTGAACTCAATCTTTTTTCTCTACAAAGTAAGCCGTGTCTTTTTCCCAGAGAATTTGGCAGGAGGCTTTGAGCTCTTCCGGCCAGTGGTTGTAAATTTTCTTTTGCACCAAGATGTATGCTTGGTCCGGCAACGGTTTTTCTTCTGTCTTTCCGGGAAGCAGGACGCCTTGGTCTTTATTTCTTTCATCGATTTTCTTTTTTCGTACATCGTATTCCGGTAGGGCTTCGCCGTAGATGTCGGTATAGAAAGCCACGGAAGGACGATAGAAGGTATCGATGTACAGGGAAATGGCAGGATTTCTAGGAGCATGCTCCAGTTTTTCCGCAATGGCCTGGGACGTGAATAGGCTGCTTACGGAAGAGGCGAACAGGCCCCACACGGAGAAAACGAAAATCAGAACCAGCATGGCCTGGGTGAAAAGAAATTCCCGGATACGTCCGTGTTTCACTTGATACACCGCCCACAGGGCCGAGAGGATCATGAACGCAGAAATGCCATATTTCACCCAAGCACCACCGGAAGGGGTCAAGGGGGCCAAGCTGATGGCTACCGCCGTGATGATGGCAAAGAACAAATGGCATCCCATGAGTGTAGGGGACACATGACCATCTTCTTCCAACGAGGTGAGGTAGGTCCCGGCCAGCATGGAGAGTGGCGGGAACATCGGAAGAATGTAGGAAAAGAGTTGGGTGGAAGAAATAGAGAAGAACAGGAAAATGAAGAGGGCCCACACCATGAAAAAGAGAAGGGTCGGATTGTTTCTCCATGCCTTGCACCGGCGAAGCAGGCCCGGCAGGGTTCCGCACCAGGGATAGAAGCCTGCCAGGAGTACCACCAAGTACAGCCAGTAGTGATTCTGCCCCGCATGTTCCGGACTGACGAAGCGGGTCACGTTGTGATAGCCCAAGAAGGTATCGATGAAGGCGTCGCCGTGAATGGTGCCCATAGCGATGTACCAGGGAAGGCCCACCAGACAAGCCAGCGGAATGCCCCAGTACCATTTGAGGGCCATAATATTTCTAAAGGTAAACTGTTTGGAGAAAATCATCCAAAGTCCCACAATGAGAGCGGGGAAGCCGAATCCGATGGGACCTTTCGCCAAGAGGGCTAGCCCACAGGAAATATAGGCCGGGATGTATTCTTTGCGGAGAAAGGAAATCAACGCTACGGTCAAGGTGAGGGTCAGCACCGTATCGGTGACCGCACTTCGAGCCAGAACGATGATTTCCAAAGAGGTGGCGCAGATGAAAGCCCCGCGAAGGGCTGCCTTTTCGCACAATAGTTTTCGGGTGGACAGGTACAGATACACCGGCGTGATGGCCCCCAAGAACGCCGAGGGGAGCCGGGCACTCCAGGTGGAAATCCCGAAGAGAGAAAAGGAAAGGCCTTCCAGCCAATAGAAAAGAGGCGGCTTATCATACCAGAATTCTCCATAAATCCGAGGGGACAACCAGTCGCCGGTGGACAGCATTTCTTTGGCCGTCTCGCCGTACACTGGCTCATCCGGATCCAGAAGTGGAATCAGGCCGCCAAACAACATATATATAAGGAAACAAAATAGAAAGAGAAGAATACAATTTTTGTTGATTTTCATTTTTTATTTTTTCTTGTATGATACCAATGAAATACGCCGGCAATGAGGGCGCAAAGAACGACACAGACCACGGCGATTTCCAGTTTGTAATTCAAAAGAAGCTGCCAATTTTCTCCCAGCATGGCTCCCATATAGACCAGGAAAATCGTCCAAGGCACGGTGCCGGCGATGGTGAGAATCATAAATTCCGGCAAAGGAAATTGGGCAATACCGGCGGGGAGGGAAATAAACGTCCGCACCCCAGGAAGCAGGCGACCGGTGAAGACCGCAATGGCGCCGTATTCTTCAAACCAATCTTTTGCGGCAATCATTTTTTTCGCCGTCATGCCCCCTTTGGCGGTGTGGCGGAGAATCAACTCGCGGCCGCCCTTGTGTCCCATCCAGTAAGAAGCCAAAGATCCCACCAGGCCAGCCACCGTGGCGATGACTACGGTAGGCCAAAAAGTGAATACATTTTGGGAAACTAGAAATCCAGCAAATCCCAGAATGATTTCACTGGGAATGGGAATATTCATATTTTCCAGAACCATGCAAAGGAAAAGAGCCAAATAGCCCCATTCGTTTAAGAAAGAAATGATGATGTCCATAGGGAGTCCTTTGTGAATACAGGTTGCAAAGGTTTCTCAGGTAACTCAGGTTGCTCAGGTTTCCCGAATGTGCTGATTGACGCTTGCGTTATTTGGTACATTCGAAAACCTTCAGAACCCTTAGAACCCTTAGAATCTTCAGAACCTTTTATGGCATAAGAAATGATAGAGCCGTGTTATTCCAATACTGCATATTATTATATGGTATAAAATTAAATAAGACATAAATAAATGACAAATGAAATGTTTTGATAGAAATCACACTTCTTTACACTATAGCATGATACAGAATTGGGGTCAATGGGAAACAAGTTGCATAGGTTGCTAAGGTTACAAAAGGTTCTGAAGGTTCTGAGGGGTTCTCGGATGTGTCTCTAACCGAAACCGTCATTTCGACCGGTCGTATTCGTGCGAACTGTAACTAAAGATATAAAACGCAATGTGTAGGAGAGTGGAGAAATCTTGCAGCACTAGCGGAAAAGGCTTTCTGCTTCCAATCATAACGGTGAGACAACATCTCGAGCAAAGCGAGAGAAGCCGCTCTAGCGAGCGGTATTGCTTTGTTGAATAAGCTGTAACGCCGTAATTATGTTTCTTTAAGCCCTTACCGCTGGTGCTGATGAGATTTCTCCACTCAGGGGCACATCACATTTCAATCCAGCTATGTCATCTTGCACAAATACGACCGGTCGAAATGACGGTT
>ERZ808242.1635-NODE-1635-length-11753-cov-3.955804_pt1 | contig 11753 bp, 3 predicted proteins | sample MGYA00521244_ERZ808242 | MGnify/ENA primary metagenome ERZ808242 (study PRJEB31516, sample SAMN03275573) | gut metagenome | biome: mammalia-associated habitat; material: feces | host: Papio cynocephalus | place: Kenya | collected 2012-07-27 ... | reverse complement strand
TGCTCGGTTTTCTGCAACCGTGCAAAAAACTGAGGGTTGCTCAGTAGACATTAATGTAGACGAGGACATCCGACAGGCGCAGACAGCATTTTTAAATCTGATGCGCCTGGAGATAGAAAGTACAGGTGAAACCTAAGCGGCGCTTATCGGCTCGGCGCGGATCGTTTGATCTGCGCTGGGCTTTCTTTTTCTGACTGCTATACGCCGTTGTACCAAAATCGCAAAAGTTGTGGTGTATCAGCGGAAAAACCTTGAAAAACGAGGGTTTTTCTGCTACAATTAGGCACACTGAGTGAGTGAGACTATGGCGCAGGAGCTCCTCCTACACCATATATGCCATTCCTGATACCATCGCTTCGGATTCCTTAGTCCTTCCGATTTTATGATTAGTCCGGGAAGGATTTTGCACCCCTTGTGTTTTGATGTACTTTAGTCCGACTGTGCTTGCTGGATATTCGCTCCGTTAGGTCAATTCCCCACTATGAAGCCCACCGATGCGGAAAAGAAGAAAGCCGACGAGCAGAAGGCCGCTGCCGAGGCGGCTCCCGCCGCCGCGCCCGCCCCCGCGGAGGAGAAAATCGACTTCTCCAAGGTGGAAATCGAGCCGCTGTTTACCGACTACGTTGACTTCGACACCTTCTCCAAGTCTGATTTCCGGGCGGTAAAGGTTCTGGAATGCGAAGCCGTGAAGAAGTCCAAGAAGCTTCTAAAGTTCACGCTGGACGATGGAACGGGCACAAATCGCACGATTTTGAGCGGCATTCATGCTTACTATGAGCCGGAAGAGCTGGTGGGCAAAACCCTTCTGGCCATCACCAACCTGCCCCCCAGACCCATGATGGGCATGGAATCCTGCGGTATGCTGATCAGCGCGGTTCATCATGAAAATGGCGAGGAAAAGCTGCATTTGCTGATGCTGGATAACCACATTCCCGCCGGCGCGAAAATGTATTGATTTCTGGTTCTCTGCGTTTTTCGGAACGCAGAGAATTTTTTCGCTCTTCCGATAATTCTCCGCAAAAAGTTCGTTGGGAAATAACCCCGGCATTGACAAAACCTATAATCGGTATTATACTATCAATATAAATACGAGCAGAGGCTCTGCGTCCACAACGGCGGCTACCCCGTCAGGCGCAGCGGCTTAACAAGGGAATGGGGACAAGCCCCGCATTGACCAATACCGTGTGCGTTTAGAAATCAGCCCGTCGGCGAAAGCCGGTCATTGGGGAAACCTGAGAAGGCAGGACTGATTTTGCCGGAGGCGCGAGTCGGGAGACCTACTGTTTCGTCAGAGTGTTGCTGAAAATGGTTGCGGTGATATTCTCATTCTGCGGGAATATCACCGCTTTTTGTGTGCAGTCAATGGCAAAAGCCATGGCGATAAATTGTCGGGCATTCTTTTGGGGTGTTCGGCGGAAGGGAAGTATTCTATGAAACGACGGATATTGGCACTGCTGCTGACCCTCGTGATGCTGGTCGGTATGATCCCCACCAGCGTCTTCGCGGAGGAAGCGGCACAGGAAACCATATCGGCGCCTGCTACGGAGACGGAGGCTCCTGTCCTTGAGACGGAAGCACCGGAAACGCAGCCGCCGGTAACGGAGGCTCCCGAGACGCAAGCCCCCGAGACGCAAGCCCCCGAAACCCAGGCTCCTACGGAGGCTCCCACCGAGGCTCCCACCGAAGCTCCGGAAACGCAGGCTCCCACTGAGGAGACCGAGGCGGCTCTGGAGCTGATGGAGGAAACCCCCGCCGAGGATGCGACGGTTTCCTTCACCGTCAGCGTTCAGGGCGTGCTGGGCAAGACCTCCAACGACAAAGCGGCGGCGAAGCTGCCTGTCACCGTTACCGATCGGAACAGCGACGGCGTTCTGACCTACGACGAGGCACTGACCGCTCTGCACGAAACGTACTGCCCCGACGGCCTCGACGGCTACGACTATGGCGCCAACAATTCAGGCCATGTCTACAAAATCAACAAGCTGTGGGGCAAAAGCGGCAGCACCGTCGTTCTCTACCAGAACGGCACGTCCTTCGACAGGCTCCCGAACTACAAGGGCGCGCCCATCGCCGAGAATGATGAGCTGTATGCCGCGATTCTCATCGATTCCAATGACTGCTATGCCTCCTTCGACAAGACCGAGGTCAGCGTGGAGGTCGGCAAGGAATTCACCCTGAAGCTCACCGCTGAGGGCGACTACTTCAGCGATGACGCCAGCGGCGTCCCGGTCGGCACCTGGGAGGACGGCAGCTTCCAGGCCATCGATGGCAAGACGACCGACATCTCCGGTGCCGTGACCCTGAGCTTCACCCAGGCCGGTACCTACATCGTCACCGCCAAGGGCACCGTGGAGGGTGAGGACGAATACTATGATCCTGTCGACTGCAATCTGACCGCTCCTTACTGCGTAGTCACCGTTACCGGCAGCTCTGTGGAACCCGCGGCGGATGCCGAGGTCTACTTCACCGTGGGTGTCAAGGGTCTGCTGGTGCAAACCGCCGACGGCACGGATGTCGTTGACCTGCCCATCACCGTCAAGGATATCAATTCCGACGGCGTTCTGACCTATGACGAGGCTCTGGTTGCCCTGCACGAAAAATATTGCCCCGGCGGCTACGCCATCAGTGGGGGTTTCGTGGAGAAGCTGTGGGACGTGGTCACGGATCCTGTGGGAAGCAACTACTTCCTGAAGAACAGTGCGGATCCGCATATGGGTGTGGACAACAAGGCCAACGTTGTCGTCCAGGGTGACAAGCTGTACTGCTGTGTCCTCACGGACGAAGCCACCTTCTCTGACGTGATCTGCTACTTCACCCAGACCGCCGTCGCCGCCGAGGCCGGTGAGGCCTTTACCCTGAATCTCCAGGGCGGCTCCTCCATGGCTAAGGGCGGCTACAACCCCGGCAGCGTGGCCGGCGCCCAGGTGGGCATCTGGAAGGACGGCAAGTTCACCGCCATTGACGGTGCCGTCACCGACGCCTCCGGCAACGTGACCCTGACCCTGGACAAGGCCGGCACCTACGTCATCTCCGCCTCCGGCGAGGTTGAGACCCAAATCTGCAACTGGGGCGGCAGCGACGGAAACGAGATCATTACCGTCAACGCCCCCCTGACCGCTCCCTACTGCGTGGTCACTGTAACGGGCTCCGTGGCGACTTATGCCACCGTGACCTTCAATTTCCAGGAGGACGGCGAGCAGGTCGCCTTCGGCTTCGATGAGAAGATCGCCAGCAACCTGGCCGAAAGCTACGGCTACACCGATAACGTTACCGACGGCGTGTCCGCTCTGGACGTGCTGGTCCGGGCCCACGAGCTGGTCTTCTCCGACGAGTTCACCAAGGATACCGCCACGGACTACCTTGCCATCGGTCCCACCGGCTGGATCACCAGGTTCATGACCGAGGCTTCCACCAATATCACCTTCCTGGTCAACGGCAAGCAGCCCGCGGACAGCAAGGGCACCGGCCTGGTCGTCACCGACGCGAAGGTCGTGGACGGCGACCATGTCACCTTCGGCGTGTACGAGGATACCGTCTACTATCTGGATCGCTATGTCTGGCTGGAGACTGCCGACGGCAAGCCTCTGAACGGTCAGACCTTCTACGCGAACACCGACCTTGACCTGGTGGTCATGGGCAACTACGCGGCCTACGGCGACGAGGGTGGCCCCGACGCGCCCGTTGAGGACGCACAGCTGGCCACCATGGATATGAAGACCGGCAAGGTGGAAGCCATCACCGGCAAGGTTTCCGACGAGGACGGCAAAATCACCGTTCACATCTCCGAGGGCAAGGCCAACAGAACCTTCTGCTTCGTCATCATCGGCGAAGAGATGATGACCGCCCTGAACGTGTTCCAGGTCGGCGATGTCGTGAAGGAGACCGATCTGGTCGAGGTTCACCTGGGCATCGGCAGCACTGAGGATACCATTCGGGAACTGACCCTGGATCCCGAATTCGTCCACGACACCATGAACTACACCGTAAAGCCCCTGGAGTTCGTCGAGGACAAGGCTGCGCGCCGCCTGTGGGTCAAGGTGGAGTACATTCCCTACTGCACCGCGGGCTTCAATTTCCACGGTGTCACCAGAACCTTCACCGAGGAGCAGAACCGCAAGTGGGTACGGCTTGACAAGCTGGTGCCCGGTGCCGAGGCCAGTGTTCTGACGCTGACCTCCACCGCTGAGGGCGGCCTTGACAAGACCTACACCATCACCGTCTCCATGGAGAATGCCCAGGCTCTGCTGTGGAAGACCGATCTGACCGAGGAGCCTCTGACCATCGGCCAGAACACCAGCACCCATACCCTGACCGTGGAGGCCGGCTTCACCAATGACGTGGCCGACGCCCCCGCTATCAACTATCAGTGGTATGTGAACACCACCAATTCCACCGAGGGCGGTACGGCCGTGGCCGGTGCTACCGAAGCCACCCTGACCATCCCCAGCGATACTCTCGGCACCTTCTACTATTATGCCGTGGCCTCCAGCGAAAATCTGGACAGCACCACCAGTAAGATTGTGGAAGTCACCGTCAAGACGGTGCCCAAGAGCATTACCCTGACCACCGACTATCCCTACTCCTACCCCAGCACCAGTTCCAATGCTTATGGCGGCGTGACCTACGTTGTAAAGAGCGGCACCACCATGCAGCTGAAAGCCGTAGATGAAAACGGCGAGGAGACTCCCGTCATCTGGAAGAACGAGGGTGCTTATGGCGGCACGTTCGATACCAAGACCGGTATCTACACCGTCAATTCCGCCAGCTACACCTATGTGTCCGCTGTCTCCGCTCTGGATTCCAATGTGTCCAGCGGACAGAAGCTCATTGACGTTAAGTTCTACACCATCTCTGACTACTATAAGAACCAGATTGTCGCGCTGAGCACCGATGGCCAGACCGTGAAAACAGCCTCCGTCATCGGCGGCGTAACCGACTACAACAGCTGGGACGTCAAGGCTCCTGACGGTGTCATTGAGCTTACCTCCGCTCCGGACACCACCTCCGGCAGTCTGTACATGAATGTCCTGCGGCCCGGCACGGTGGACGTCAAGCTCACCGTAAACGTCAGCCCGGAGGGCGTGGAGAAGCTCACCGATACCGCCACCATCAGCGTCACCGGCGTGGCCGTTGAGAACGACCAGGGCGGCCAGGGCAAGGCTTATCTGGAGCTGACCTCCGAGAGCAACGCCCCCACCACTCAGCTGACGGCCTATGTTGCCGACGGCCGCACCGTGGCCTCCTGGTCCAGTGCCGACGATACCATCGCCACCGTGGATGAAAACGGTGTTGTCACCGCCCACGCCGTCGGCAGCGTCATCATCACCGCCACCGACAGCAAGGGCACCAAGGGCGGCATCAAGGTGGTCGTGTCCGATGCCCAGAACCCCACCTTCGAGAACCTGGCTCTGTATGGCATCACCTCCTCTACCTTCAAGTATGACGCCAAACAGAAGGACTACACCGGCATCCAGCTGACCAGCTACAGCACCAAGATTCTGACCATCAAGAGCGACACCCTCTTCGATGACAAGAAGCTGGACTGCGTCGCAACTTACACCAACGAGGCCGGCGAGGCTGTCAGCGTCAAGATTCCTTCCGCAACCCAGACCCAGCTGCCCGGATTCCCCTTCGGCACCACCATGGTCACTCTGACCCTGAGTGACAAGGCTGATCCGGAAATCAAGTCTACTTACACTCTGGAAGTCACCCGTCCCAGAGACACCACCAAGGCCCTCGGTGTCAACAGTATGTGGGGCGGCGGCCCCAAGGTGGGTCTGTACGCTGCCGACGGCAGTGCCCTGTCCTCCGCTCTGTACCTGGACAAGGCCGAAGGCTATCTGTTCCAGGCCAACGAAGAGGGCGTGAAGAACAGCACCTACACCTGGAGCAACACCAAGTACTACTACCGTGCCTTCATGCAGAACGGCCGTGCCGACTTCTCGGCTCTGCTCAAGGGCAACACCGATTATACCCACGTCCGTTACTCCACCGATGACGGCGTCACCTGGAAGGAGCTGGCTCAGGGCGGCGGACAGACCGATGCGATCGCCTTCCCCCAGGCTGAGGAGGGCAAGAACGCCGAGGTCAAGCTCACTGTCCAGGTTGTCTGCGATGATGCTTACTTCACCGCCGGCAACACCTACCCCGAGATGACCGCCAGCAAGGAAAAGCTGCTGATTCCCAGCGAAACCGGCAACGTCACCGTTGACGGTGTCAAGTACACCCAGGTCGGTACGACCTACACCTTCTGGGTCGAGCAGCTGCCTCAGACGGTGCAGCCCAGAATGACCACCGCCACCGTCGACACCACGGACGGCGATTGGTATCCCGCATTCGATCCTGAGGCTTTCTCCTATAAGATTTCCCTTCCCACCGATTCTGCCGAATATCCCACCCTGACCTTCACCGTCGGCGAGGGCTGCACGGTCAAGCTGGGCACCAAGGCGCTGACTGCCGACGAGGAAGGCAATTACACCGTACAGCTGACCGCTTCCGAGCAGAAGGTCAACGTGACCCTGGGCGGTCTGACCCAGGTCTACACCTTCTCCTCCTCCAAGCGGGTCAAGAACGGTGCGGACAAGCTGGTGGACTATCTGTGCATCAACAGCCAGTACACCAACGTCAGCTATGGCCTCGGCGGCGAGGGCACGCTGAGCGGTACTCTGAAGTCCCTGGGTAACTTCGGCGGCTACGCCACCTTCTACTTTGAAGACGGCCTGAAGGACGACCCCGCCAACAAGTACGGTGTTGACTTCTATGTCGACGGCAACGCCTTCAAGGACACCACCACCGGCACCGGCCTCGGCTCCATGGAGCCCGGTCAGGTCTGGGTCTCCGAGGACGGCAATACCTGGTACGCCCTGGCTGGCTCTCAGCACTACACCAACGCCATCTGGGACTACACCGTCACCTACACCAAGAACGGTTCCGGCACCCACTGGTCCGACAACTACGGCAACTCCGATACCAGTGTTCCGAACCGTACCTTCAGCTGGCCTCTGACCAGTGTCTACTTCCTGAATGAGGCTCTGAAGGACAGCGACTCCATCACCCTGTCCGGCATCCTGATTCCCAGTGTCAGGGGTATGGTCGGCCCGGATGATTTCAGCACCTACTCCAGCGGTGCCAAGTTCGGCTACGTTGACGTCATGGTCAACGGCACCAACAACCCCTACGCCTACAACGACGACTACACGAACACAAGCTCCGGCTTCGACCTGGCCTGGGCCGTCGACGGAAACGGCAACCCCGTGAACGTCTCCGGCAAGTCCTTCCACTATGTGAAGGTCGTCACCGCCTCCAACATCGTGGCCGGTGCCGCCAACGAGAAGTCTACCGAAGTTCTGAAAGTCTACCGTGCCGACTCCACCGGTGATTCCGTGGGTCAGACTCCCGCTCCCACCGCCATCACCTTCTCCGGCAACGGCACCAACTACACCCTGACCCCCGTGGCGGGCAAGCAGGTCTATGAGCTGAATCTGCCCATGCAGGCCGCCGCTATCTCCGTCTCCGGCGGTGCGGAAAACATCTACATCAACGACCAGCGCGTCGCCTCCGATACCGCCGCCAAGGCCATTGACATCACCAAGGACAACACCCTGGTGCGTGTCATTGTCCAGTCCGGCGATATGGAGCCTACCATCTATCTGCTGAAGCTCTCCAGCCGTGAGATCACCGAGGCCGATATGCCCGTGATCACCACTCAGCCCGTGTCCGCCACCTACCGTGTAGGCGACGACATGACCGCCCTGCGTGTGGAAGCTACGGTCGAAGGCAATTACAAGGAGCTGAGCTACCAGTGGTACGTCACCGACGTGGAGCCTGTGGAGGGTCAGCCCGTTGAGGGTGCCGCTCCCATCGAGGGTGCCACCGAGGCTACCTATGAGCTGGGCAAGGCCACCGAGAGCGGCATCAAGTACTACTATTGTGCCATCTCCAACACCTTCGTCAGCAAGTACAGCGTCAACTCTGACGTGGCCACCATCCACATCAAGACCGACGAGGACATCGTCAACGAGAACCTGAACGGCGCCGGCACCCAGGCCGAGCCTTACGAGATTGCCTCCGCTGAGGACTATCAGTTCGTGGCTCAGATGGTCAAGGACGGCTACTCCTTCGCCGGCAAGTACCTGGCTCAGACCGAGAACGTGACCCTGCCTGAGGGCTGGGAGCCCATCGGCGTGCTGATCGATCCCAGCACCGGCAACATCGGCTCCTCCGGCAAGAACATGGCTCCCTTCAGCGGTCATCTGGACGGCAATGACAACACCCTGACCGTACCCGAGGGCGGACTGCCTCTGTTCGGCTACGTCAAGGACGCTTATGTCAGCGACCTGAATATCTACGGCACCCGGATCGAGGGCTACGGCCTGGTCAACAACCTGGAGGGCGTAGGCCTGAGCGGCAACGCCATCACCATTGATGGCGTGACCCTGAAATCCGGCACCCAAACCCTGAAAGCCGGTCTGATCGGCACCTACATCACCAACAATCGCTACGCTGGCTGCTCCGGCGGCTACCTTGTCACCATCCGCAACTGCGTGGCGGAGGAAGGCGTGGTCATCGGCTACGACGGAACCCAGTCCAAGATTGGTACCTTCGCCGGTCGGTTCAACGGCACCATTAAGAACTGCGTCAGCTATGCTACCGTCAAGGGTGTGGACAGCGTCGGCGGTATCGTGGGTAACCAGGATAACTCCATGACCACCTTCAAGATTACTGGCTGCGAATTCCACGGCACTGTGGAAGCCAGCGGCACCGAGGCTGGCGGTATCGTCGGCAGCGGTTACATCGGCGGCTTTGCTGATAACGCCATGCGTCCCAATATCACCGACTGTACTGTCACCGGCTCCATCACCGGCGAGAACAAGGTCGGCGGCATCCAGGGCGGCGATTCCGTTGTCATCCAGACCTACAGCACCAGCCCCAACACCCTGGCCAACAACGTGTTCCGCGGCAAGGTCTCCGCTACCAATGCGGAAGATCCCATCGTCGGCTCCATCGTCGGCTACTACAGAGGCCTGAACGCCTACGACAACATCTACGGCAATACCTCCTATACCAAGACCCTGCCTCCCATCGGTCGGGTTGGTTATGTGGATACCAGTGCCGCTGAGCATGAGACTGTGATCGGTCAGGTCTACTTCGATTCCAGCAGCGGCAAGTTCCCCACTGTTTCCGGCTACAACTGGTGGCGGCCGAATGTGAACCGCACCGATGATATCCTGGGTAAGGATGCCTACATCATGTGCAACACCTCCGGCGGCTCCGTTCCCGAAACCGTGGATTCCGAGCTGATCGGCGGCAAGTCCATGAAGCTCACCGCTGTGGACGTGGAAACCGGCAAGGTCATCCCCGCTTCCTCCATTACCTGGGTGCTGGCCGATCCCAACGACGCGGCTTACGCCACCGTCACCGCTGACGGCACTGTGAAGTCCTATGTGCTTGCTTCCAAGCATGACGTGACCTTCCTGGGTACCCTGAAGAACGGCTATACCGGCTTTGTCAAGCATACCGTCACCATCTATCCCGCCGTGAGCCTGGTAGAGATTTACAACGGCGCGAAAAATGTCACCGGCAGCACTCTGCACCTGAACACCGCCGAGAGTGACGCGCTTGACCTGACCGCGAAGCTCTATCCCGCCGATTCCAAGGAAGACGTCACCTGGAAGTCCTCCAACACCAAGCTTGCCACCGTTGAGGACGGCACCGTCAAGCATGTGGCCGGCACCGGCACCGTGACCATCACCGCCACCGCAAGCGACGGCACCAATAAGTCCGCTTCCGTGAAGGTTCAGGTCGGCGTGCTGACCCAGAGCGTCACCATCACCGCGCCTGAGGACACCACCCTGCGCTCCGGCAAGTCCCTGACCCTGACGGCCATCACCGAGCCTGAGAAGCCCACCGTCTCCGGTGTCATCTTCCGGCTGGTGGACGCTTCCGACAGCGTCTACGCTACCGTCACCGCCAACGGCAAGGTCACCGCCAAGACCGTCAACGAGCCTCATGCCGTGCAGGTCATCGCGGTCAGCAAGGACGGCCAGGCTACGAGCCAGCCCATCACCCTGACCATCCTGCCCAAGACCGACAATACCCTGATCCTGAAGGTCGGTGAGCAGTACGTCACCAAGACCACCCTGGTTCGCAATGCCGAAGACACCATCGAGCTGAGTGCCTACACCCTGACCGGCATTGAAGAGACTCCGGTTGAGAACGTGACCTGGAAGTCCTCCAAGGAAAAGGTTGCCACCGTGGACGAAAACGGCACCGTCAAGTGCCTGGCCAAGGGCAAGACTACCATCTCCGCTCTGGTGGACGGCAAGGTGCAGGCCACTGTCACCGTCAGCGTCACCACTCTGGTGGAAGAGCTGAACATCACCAGCAAGACCGGTACCTTCACCGTTGCCTCCGGCAAGAAGCTGAACCTGACCGCCACTGTCGAACCCGCCGCGGCTGCCAATAAGGCCGTCACCTGGGCCATCACCGAGGGCGGTGCCTACGCCAAGATTTCTTCCTCCGGTGTCGTCACCGCGAACAAGAACCTGACCGCTCCTGTCACCGTTACCGTCACCGCCACCGCCAAGGACGGCTCCGGTGTCACTGCCACCCAGCAGATCGCCGTCAAGCCTCTGTCCTACGGCGTGGAGATCCAGCGTCCCAGCGCTTCTGAGAACACCACTCTGGTCTGGGATATGGCCGCCACCGGCAACGGCACCCTGAAGCTGAGTGCCACTGTGTATCCTCTGACCGCTCAGCAGGACGTGACCTGGAAGTCCTCCAGCACGAAGGTCGCTGCCATTGACGAAAACGGCAAGATCACCTTCCTGAAGGCTGGCTCCGTGACCATCACCGCCACTGCCAAGGATGGCTCCGGCAAGAAGGCCTCCTTCAAGATTCAGGTGGTCAAGCTGATGAAGACTCTGGAGCTGGCAAACGCCAGCGTGGCAGGCGGCAAGGCAATCACCCTGAAGCCCGTCATCGGCCCCACCGACGTGACCAACAAGAAGCTGACCTGGAGCGTGACCGAGAACGAGTACGGCATCAAGATCAACGGTTCCGGCAAGCTCTCCACCAAGGCTGTGACCAAGCCTGTGAACGTTACCGTCACCGCCACCGCTCTCGATGGCAGCGGCACGACCGCTTCCTGCAAAGTGACCGTCTACCCCGCTACCACCGAGGTCATCATCTCCGCCAAGGACGGCGGCGAGCTGCCCGCTTCCATCGATGTAGACACTGAGCTGGAGCTGACCGCTTCCAGCCTGCCCGACAACGCGGCAAAGGTCTACACCTGGAAGAGCAGCAACACCAAGATCGCCACCGTTGAGAACGGCGTTGTCACCGCCATCAAGGCCGGCAAGGTGAAAATCACCGCCACCGCCGCCGACGGTACGAAAAAGTCCGCTTCCGTCACGATAAAGGTGGTTGCGTCCACCGAGACTCCCTCGAAGAAGTAATCGCTTCCCGCAAATTCCTAACCAACCAGCCGACTCCCCCTGGGGAGCCGGCTGGTTTTCCTTTTCGTCACAGCCTGTCACTGCGAACCAGTGGGTGCTCCGCGCAGCGAATCAAAATCCGAATGACTGCCGGTGGCAGTCATACCTTAATTCATGCAACACTGGTGTGACCCCTTCCAGGGATTCCCTCCGGTCGCAATCCCCCGGTCATTCCTGTAGGGGTCGATGCCCACATCGACCCTTGGCAACGATTGCCTCACGGCTTGGGTCGATGTGGGCATCGACCCCTACGGATTC
>ERZ808242.1634-NODE-1634-length-11767-cov-12.445018_pt1 | contig 11767 bp, 15 predicted proteins | sample MGYA00521244_ERZ808242 | MGnify/ENA primary metagenome ERZ808242 (study PRJEB31516, sample SAMN03275573) | gut metagenome | biome: mammalia-associated habitat; material: feces | host: Papio cynocephalus | place: Kenya | collected 2012-07-27 ... | reverse complement strand
GAGTCACGAAACGCGATATTTTTATATATGGATAAGGAGGAAGATAAGCACACTTTCCTCTTGATTTCCGTTGCTGTTTGTGCTATTTTAAGCTGATATCGGTTTACACCGTTATCATATCGTAGGAGTGGATGCTAACTCTTTCAAAAGCTTGATCTAGAGGAGAGTGTTAATCCTTGGTTGGAACTCCCAAGCTTCCTCACTAACAACGAGGAGGAAAACGGTTGCTTCTGCTTCTACTTCATTCGGAATCTACTTCCTGTGATAGCTCAATGCGCTCACTCACAGGAGGATTCACATATCTATTATTGAGGAGGTATATTATGAACAAAGTTGATTTACTTATTGAAGTTGAACGTGCTCTGGAAAAATCCAGAATGAGTACCAAGAGGTACGTGGATGCTCTTACAGATCTTCAGAATGATCTGTATGATATCCTCATTGCAGAACACCGTTCGGAAATCCGCAGATTGGAGCTCTCCAAAACCGCAAACGAAGCTGAATGGAAGAGGTAATCCATCATGAAAATGTTCGAGGTTGATGATTGCTTGCTCGCAGAAAGCAGAAAACTTTATGAAAAAAGTTTGGAAAACTCGTGGAATTCGATCTTCCGTGATCTTGGTAAGATCTATGCTCCCAACCGTTTGGTGCTCCTCTCTGGTACTACAGGTGCAGGAAAATCACGTGTTTCACTTGGTGAAGCACTCAATGCACTTCAGCTTGGTAAGAAAGTGCTCTACATCCACACGGAAATGAGTGATGAACAGGTGTGCTCCATTCTCTACAAGAACTGGAACGTTACCTACAACAAGATGCTCACCGTTGCTTCCATCAATACCTTCGATGAATTCATCGAAATCTACAAGTGCACCAAGAAGTTCGAAAACTATGATCTTATCATATTCGATTACCTGGATGCTAACCTCTTCACCTATTCATCTGAAATTCCTATGTTCCAGAAGCTGAACAACACCATAAGAAGTTTCGATGGAATACGTAAGGAAGATACCTTCCACGGTTGCTTCCTCATCCTCTCACAACTCAACGGAAGAGTGAACGAGAGGAATTCACTCGATGCACTTGATCTTGCTGGTGCTAAAGGTGTTGAACGATCGGTGGATTACCACTTCTCGATATCACCTGCTGATGATGGTATGCTTAACCTATCCGTTCGCAAGGATCGTTATGCAATCACCAAACAAAGGAACCTTTCGGTTCACTTCAATTACACTACACTTGATTCGTTACCGTTCTAATAATAAAGGAGTACTAATTTATGGAAAACAAATATTATCACTATGATGTTCGGAAGCTTATGCAACTCGATCCTTCCGATCCTATCTTTGATCACATAAAGAAACAAAGAATTCCCACCCTTCAGGTTCACTCGTTAACAGGTTACCAGATCGTTTCCAACTACTACAATGCAATACTTGCTGAAAACCTCATCCGCAACGTTATCCTCAACGAAAGAGGATATCTCTTTGGTAACCTGAATACCTATTCCGATGCTAAGTTCTTCGATCATGATAGGAACTTCTTCACCGTTTCCGCTGATGATACTCCTGTGAAGACGAGGAACAATGAAGCAGATATCCTAGTTTCCACGATCTTCACGGATCAAAGGATTGAAGTTAAGTGTATGTGCATCGATAAGGAAGAAGCTTTTAACCAGTATCACAACAATATATGGAACCCATTCCATAAGTACTTCAAAGGTGTTGATCATGGTGATATCGAGGAAAACTGGAGGAGGTTCTGTAATTACTACACTCACAATGCTGATGTTGTTGTGGTTGTTCCTGTTAAGGATGGGAAGCTTGCTGATAAGGATTACGGTGCTTTCTACTTCCATCCCAACTTTGCTTCCTACACCATGAAGGAATTTCCTCAAGGTAATGGTTTCCGTTTCTATGTTCAAGGAACACACCTGGAATCATACGTGTTCAGAATGCATGAATCATTGAAATATAAGGAGTAACAGTTATGGAGGAATACTATCGTGTTGATGAAAGGAACAAAAAACTTATCCTCGATTGGAGGAAGGTACCTTCTCTTACCTGTACTCCGGATGAAATCAACAGGAGATTGGAAATTCTTCGTGATAAAGCAAAGAATTCCTTCGTGAAACGTTCTCCTGCTCGTGATGCAATATATGGTGGTGCAAGGAGGTACAACGTGTTCCTCGGTAAGTACTACGTGAAAACAACGGATTACTCCATCACCATATTCGATTGCACCATGAAGATCGAAGATCATCCGGTAAGATACTATTTCAACAAGAACAAGAACACCAAGGATCAGGAAGCTGCTGTGGATGAAAGGAAAGGTTACCAGTGCTGGTGTGAACTCAACGATCTCTTCAAACAGAAAAGAGGTACCAAAACAGTTACAATAAGAAGTGCTTTTTCCGATCCACACCACGAAGAAGAATACAAAGATATCAAACTGTGTGTTCCGAAACAGATCCAGTATGCACCTCACAATGCTCTCAACAGGAAGTTCGATCACTGCTACAAAGCTGATGTTTCCTCTGCTTTTCCTTCTTCCATCGTGAACCACTCACTTCCCACCTTACGTGGTTGCAAACGTGTGAACCGTTTCGTTGCTCCCACCGAAGAATATCCGTTTGCTTTCTACATCAGATCACACCACCTCTCCATCTGCAACGAATTCAACACGTGGGATGATGAAACGGAAATGCACCTCTTCTACCATGCAATGGTGTATAATGAACTGGATAGGAAGAACGAAATCACCATTCTATGCAAACGTGCGAAGAGCAAGGATGAGCAAGCTATGTGGAATTCATATCAGGAGATCTACGATAGGAGGAAGGAAGATCCGAACATCAAAGCTCTCTCCGTTATCTCCATCGGTTACTTCCACCTGAATGCAGATCCTTTCTGTTCACCTCTAGCTGCTGTTACCATTGCTAGAACGAACCACCGCATCTTCCGCATGTGCAACGAAATCCGAAGCAGAGGTGATAGCATCCTCCTCGTTGCTACCGATTCCATTGCTTGGATCGGTGGTGCTTACGAGAAAGCTACCAACCAGAAGTACCTCGGTAGCTTCACGTACGAATGCTTCGATAACATGATGATCGTACAGGGATGCAAGAACTACCAGTACATCAACATGGAAGGAAGGTGTGTAACCAAGTGTGCAGGTGTGGATAGGAAAACCTCCTCACAATGGAGGTTCGGTGAGATACCTCAAACACAGGTGGAAAGAAGCAGGATGATTATGATCAACAAGAAAACAGGAGGTGTGGAAATAATATGAAACCAAAAACAAAGAAACAATCTACTACAATCAGAACATTCAACAGAAGGTATGCACGTTACAAGGAAGAATACCTGAAGCTGTTCGGTGCTGGATACCAAGGAATAACTAGGTGGAGCAAGGAAGAATTCCGGTACTTCGTTGAAACCGATGAACGGTTCCTCGGAACGAAGAGGTTCACACGTTCCTATCTGAAGGAAGCTATCCTCAACACACGCGAGCAAACGGTTAAGCAGTTGAAAGCTGCTTATCAGAACCTCCTCACCTATTATAACCAACACAAAGGTGATGCTAGCAACGATATCATACGTATTTGCAAGGTGCACGGTTTCCCAGATATCCTCACGGAAGATCAGTTCATACGTGAAGGTGGTGGTGCTCTCTATTCCGATCTTCGTGCTGCTGGATTGGATGAGGAAGCATTAGGTAGCTGAACATGGAAGAACAGAAAGAGCAGAAGATAAAACGTGATGCTATCCACTATTCAGCTGTGCACATAAATTCTTACTATCCTTCGCATCCGTTCCTCATCACCATATGTGAACGTGAAGCAGGTAAATCCACCGTTCTCTGGTTGGATGATGTGCTATCGAACTGGAGGAAGAGGAACCAAACTGCTATCATCCTCCGCAACAGGATAGCAGATATATCGGAAGCTTACCTTGATGATATCGAAACACAGATCAACCTCTTCGAAGGTAACGATGTGAAGATCAGGTACAAGAAAGGAAGCATCAAGGATGGTGTGGTTGATGTAAACATAACGGATAACGTTACCGGTAAGGAAGGTAGGTTGTGCAGAGTGGTTGCTCTCTCCAATCCTGTTGGTAGAATCAAATCACTAGCTGTTTCCTCACCTTCCGGTATCTACTACGATGAATGCATCCTACGAACCTCGATGAACGAAAAGTACGTTCCTGATACCTTCTTCCGTATCAAGGAAATCTACAACACATTCCAACGATACTGCATACGTGAGGATGGTACTCATTATGTTCTCAAGTTCCATGCTTATGGTAATCCGTATTCCAAGTACTTCCCACTTGCTGATGGATTCAACATCGATCCACAGCTGATGCATCCTGGTGCTTTCATCGTTGGTAAGGATTACGTCCTAGAATGCTACAGGATCTGTGACGAACTCAAGAAGGAAATCCTCAAAAGGAATCCTCTCTATTCTGATAAAGATTCGGATTACTACCGGTATGCTTTCTGTGGTGAAGCAGTTGATGATCAGCACATCCCACTCATCAATGAATTTCCACCTAACTTCAAGCTACGTTACGTGTTCAAGGTAGGTACACGTGTGCTTCAAGCTTTCAGGAATTCACCTCGCAACGATGCTGTACTGGATGATGTGATCTATGAAACGGAATGGATCGTGAGGTTAGCACCACCTAAATGGAACACATCCAGAACGATGTACTGTGTGGATTTCAATTCGATGATCAACAACACAAGGTTGGTAACCAAGGAAGATAAGTGCTGCTTCGAACAGCTGAAACTAGCTTTTGCTAGAAGGAGGATACAGTTCATGGATATCACAAGCTACTACCTGCTTGAATCACTGTATCCACAGTTATAAGGAGGAACTTCGGAATGAGTACATGCATACTTAAACTATACAAGAACACCAAGATCACACCTTCACGTAATGCACGTGTGGATGATATAGAGGTGTACCTTGATTCACTTGATGGAACATACGAATCAACCAAGTTCCAGTACCAACGGATCGATCTCAACATGAGCATCAAGGTGAACATGGATCAGAAGGAAGCACAAGGAAACTACGATTATGCATCGATAGAACAGGATGGTAGATTGTTCTTCTTTTTTGTGATGAAAGGTGAACAGGTTTCCAGGAAGTGCGTTCGTTTCGAACTCTCCATGGATACGATCAACTCATGGTGGGATTTCATGTACTGGAACTCCAAAACTTCCATCCAACGTGAACACATGGATCGGTACCGGAAGAAGAACGATGCTTGGATCAGGTACATCGATCCGTACAACGAAGGTATGAATCCAGCTAAGGATAGGAGGATAAGCAAAACCAACCTCACCGATACCGGTGATAATTCCTACCTCATATGGATCAGCAATGGTGAAATCACACCGGATAAGCAATCACCTACTCCACTGGTTCCGATGTACTGCAAGAACAATTCCTTCACACTTGCTTCACAGAAGCAGTACACCACCACCTCCGCACCTCTCTATGTTTCTTCCTATCACACCAAGGATTTCTACATCACCACATCAGGAATAGGTGCTTCGTGTTCCGTTAAGATCGGTTCCGATGAATTCATCTTAGGTGAAACAAGAAGTGATGGAAGTGTGCTCAGATGCTTCAGATTCATCTACAAATCAGGTGAAGCTGTTTACGATGTTCAATCACTCTTCTACACCGGTGATGTTTATCCTTATTCATTCAAGGAAGCTTCCACGGAACTGAAGAACGTTACCATCAACACCGATACCTGCACGATAGAACATGATTGTGATTTCCTCACCTATTCACCACTCAAGAACAGCTACTACGATAATCTTACGGATCTGAACACGATCGATCAGCTATCGAAGAGGAACGTATCCATCGGAAAGATTCCTGCACGTGTGGTAGCACCTTTCGAGGAACTGAACCGTTCATCCACCAATATTGCTAAGATCATCAAGCTTCCTTTCGATGTTGGAAAATCACAAATCACACGTTTCGTTCCTGGTTGGAACCTAGCTACCTTCGCTGCAGATGTTACAAATGGAATAGGTGTAACCGGTGTGGATGCTTCCTATTCACTTCATAGATACATCGAAAGGTATGTGGGATCTTCACCAACCGTTAAGATCGGTGAGAAGTTCATGATGGATAACGAATCAAAGCTTTATTCATCTGAGTTCTTCGGTTTCGATGTTACCTACATGAACCTTTCCTTTCCTTTCCTGTTGGAAAACGTTATCGATCCATCCTCGTTTTCGTGGAACTACATCAATGCTTACGTTGGAACCGGATTATCCACCGATGTGAGGATCCAGTTCGATATATCGAATTCTGATTACAGGTGGAACTTTCCGAACCAGGAATACTTCTACATCAATGGTTTGGAGGTAACACAGTACAATTCTTCGTGGATCAACTACCTCAGGAACGGTTACAATTACGATGAAACCAACAGGAAACTAAGCAACAGGAATGCAATCGTATCAGGTGTGATCAATGCACTGAACATCGTTCCTCTTGCTGGTTCCATCCAAGGTGCTTATTCCGAAGCAAGAAGCAACTGGATCAACGAATATGCTTCCACCTACACACAAAGGAGGAAGATCGAGGATTCCACAGCTTCCGATCGTTTCCGTTCCATAGGTGAGTGGGATGATGTGAACAAGCAGAACCAGCTGAGAGAAAAGTGGTTGAAGGAATACAACGAGGAAGCTATCAACAGCAGATCTGCTGATGCTGCTAGAGCTGCTGCTAATGCTACGATCCTTCCAAGCATCACGAAGCAAGGTGGAATCGGTGCACTGGTTCTTCAGAATGGAATACAAGCAATCAATTCAGCTGTTTCCTCCTTCCAATCCATCCGTTCCAACAATCTTCAGATGCAGAACCAGCTGAACAGGATGCAATCATCCACACCAACTGCTTATCCATCCTCCTACGATATCACGAACAACAAGGTGGAACTGTGGATCACTGCACCACGTGATGAGGTACGTGAAACGATAGCTAAGGTGTTCCACTACACCGGATACTCACATCCGGTACAAGCAGTTCCAGATTTCACTTCCAGGTACTACTTCAACTTCGTGCAGTGTGATCCGGTGTTCGATACACCTATCTGTACGATCCATCCAGAATACGAGGATGATATCAGGAAGAGGTTCCAAGCAGGTGTAACGGTTTACCATGCACACGATGGTACGTACGATTGGAACCAGGAAAACGAGAACTGGGAGGTATCGTTAATAGGAGGTAACAAATGAGGAAAAGAGCTTTTCTTAGAACAATATATCCGGAGGAACGTGAACAAGGTGCTACCTACAGAACAATCGATTTCACCTCACGTTACACGAACAAGTACTACAACATCTACTTCGGTATGTTCGATTTCGAATCCGATTCCATCAGCAGGATAGCTAACCTCTACATGAAGAGGAAGCTGTGGAGTGATGGAAAGTTTGCTATCTGGAACCAGAAGCACACGGATCTTGTAGGTGCAGCACAGTATGCTGCTTCACAGTATGATATGTATGATTATCCAGCTATCATCACTCTGATCAACAAGCACAAGCTACCGAAGGAAGTGATACCGGAAGGTGAGCTGATCGTGAACAAGGATGTGGTTGTGTGTTTTGCACAAGCAAACATGAAACCGATCAAAACGATCGTGCAGGATTATGCAGATCAGCTCAGTGATATCGATAACGTGATGAACACCAACCTGCAGCTGCAGAAGCTACCTTTCATCATCCAGTGCGACGATGAAAAGCAAGCAAGGAGGATGAGGAACGTTCTTCTTCAGATCCTCAACAACGATATAGCAGTGGAAATACCAGCTGGTGATAAGAATTCACTTCTTGTTACACCTACCGGTGCACCGTTTATTGTTGATAAACTGTACGAATACAGAACGAACGTGGAGAACGAGCTTAAAACGTATCTTGGATTGGATAATTCAGGTGGATACGAGAAGAAGGAACGTATGATAACGGATGAGGTGAATTCACAACGTGCAACGATCACCGATTCATCGTACAACTTCCACCAGATGATGGATATGTTCGTTCTTGATGCAAAGGAATACCTTGGTGTGGAAATCAAGGTGAAGTGGAACAAGGAGGAGGAAAAGAATGAGGATACTAACACACGAGGTGATCAGTTATACGTTGATGGATCTTCTTCACATAATGAATCCGGATCTTGATCGATCCGAAGGTACCTATCCGTGGAACTACGATACGGATTCGATGATCGATGGATTGGTAGCAGATCATGTTGGATTCAATCCAACCGATAAGGAAAGGAGCTACATCAAGATCTTGATGAAGGAATACATTCTTCCATCGTGTTGGAACATGAAGGTTGAGGTATCAGATGTGGAAGATACCAAAGGTTACGTGTTCCTTGGTGAGTTCATCCACTTCCTCAATTCCACGAAGGATAAGTACGGTGTTCTTCTTGATGCATACGAGCAGAACAAGGAGCACCTTATGGAATACACGAAGAACGTGGTTGATTCCACCACCACATCGAACGATACACCACAGGATGAAGGAAACAATTGGAACGATGATCTGCATGTATCAGCAGTTGGTAGAACATCCACGGAAAGCACCTCCACCGGTGGTAGCTTGGTGTTGGATCAGCTAGCTGCTATCAATTCCAGGTACAAAAACATCTACATGTTGTGGAGCAAGGAATTCGTGAAGCAGTTCCGTGTAGGAGGTATCTGAAATGCAAGCAAAGGAATTCAGCTGTGGGATCTTCGGATCAATGGTTAGCTTCTTCGGATTAACGTTGGAGGAAGCAGATCACGTAATAAGTGTGGTGTGTGGATTGATAGGTGTTCTTATCACCATCATCACCACGATCATCATACCATTGTGGAAGAAGTGGAACGAAGCAAGGAAGGATGGGAAGATCGATCCGGATGAGGTGGAGGATATGATGAACACCTTGAAGGATGGAATGGATAAACTGAAGGATCATGATGATCATCATGAAGGAGGAAAGGATGAGTAAACTGGAAGAACTTAAGCAGATGATAAGTGGATTGTTCGAAGCAGCTACCGATAAGAGTACCATCGATAAGGTAGCAGCTATTAACAATAAATTGAGTGATGTGGAAAAGGAACACAAATCACTTGAGGATCGTGATGCTGAAATCATCAAATCGTACAAGGATCTGATTCAGCACACAGCAGTTGGAACCACCAAGGAGGAGCACCAATCGAACACAATCGATGAGGATATTTCCGGTGATGGTTCCATGGATCTGGATGCATTGATCAGTACATCCAGTATCAAAAAGTTCCTTTCTGATCGTAAATAGGAGGATTCAAAATGAAATTAACTTTAGAAGGATTGCAGAGCTATCTTACCGATAACGTTCTTGCTGCTAACCAAGCAGCTGCTTGGAAGAAAACCAACGGTAACTTCATCCAGCTGGTAGATAAGATCGGAAAGATCGTTACACTCGATGGTGTTTTTGCTGATAAACTTAAGGAAATGGATGGTGAGGATTTACCACTTGGTAAAACCATCGAGGAATACTTCATCGATCTTACCTTACCGGAAGTTTACAGTGATGCAGCTACCGAAGGTGCAAAGGATAACACACCTAACCTTCCGAGTATGGAAGAGGTTTGCTACAACTACACCTTAGGTAAAACGAAGATCAAAACCACAATTCCGTACAACGATTACGAACGTGCGTGCAACGATGTTTCCGAAGCTGCTAGGATCAGCACCAAGATCATTTCCAGATTGGATGATTCCTATGAGATGCAGAAGTTCGGAATGAAGAAGCAGCTTCTTGCAAACGTTATTTCCAAAGCTGCTGCTGCTACCAATACTGCTAAACTTGTTTCCGAACTTGCAGTTCCTACCGATGCTTCCACCGGTGAAACTTTCATGAAGAAAATGAAGATACATATCGAAGATGCATCGTTTGCTACGGAAGGTAACAATCTTGGTAACTACCTCATCGGTGCTGCACCGAGCTTGAAGCTTTATGTTAAGAAAGGTGTTATTCCTTCCTTGGAAGTTGATACCTTATCCGGTGCATTCCACGAGGAAAAGCTTGCTATTCCTGCTTCCATCGAAGTTGTTGATGATTTCGGTGATGATAAGAGCAACGTTTATGCAATCCTGATGGATACCAGAATGTGCAAACTTCATCCTACCTACAAAGCAATTCGTACAGCACCGAATGCGGATGGTGATTTCGTTAACTATGTTCTGCATGCGGAACATACTGGATACATTTCCAAATCCACTTATGTTCACTGCTTCAAAGCAAAGTAAATGAGGTGAGGAAGGAGGAGGTTATGCTTCCTCTTCCTTCCTTTTTCCATTAAAAAGCACGGAGGATAATTCAAATGAGAAGAATGATTACAGAGAAGGAGCTCAGCTTCTTTGATGCATATGCACAGAGTGGTGCAATTGGTAAGTACTCCAACATATCAGTGAGTACTAAGAGCATTTCTGAATGGAATGGTGTTAAAATTGCTTATGGATACATGAAAGGTAGCACCATTCCTTATGATTTAACAATTGATTTCAATGGTGCTAAGGATTTAGCATTGAATGAAGGATTTGCTAATGTAGAAGCAGATGGTAAGAATATCATAATCAAGAATGCAGATATTGTTGATTTCTATTTAGGATTTAGTGCAGCTAAAATCAACACAGTTAGGTTTGAGAATGTTAGGTTCACTCAATCTATTCAGGGTTTGTTTCAAAATTGTTCTGTGAAGCAAATACTAGGTAATGCAGATGTTAGCAAGGTGAAGGATATGCATAATACATTCATTAATGCTTACTCTTTAAATAAGATTGAACTGAAGCATTGGAGAGTGGATTTCAATATCAGTTCATCCACACAGTTTGATACTGCAGCACTTGTGGAAATCATATCCAATCTTGATGATACTGGAAGTGCACACACACTCACCATTGGTGCAACCAATCTTGCAAAGTTATCAGAAGCTCAAATCAAGGTAGCTACTGATAAAGGATGGAATTTAGCATAAGGAGGATAGATAAATGATACAAGCAAACAAAGGATATGTATTTGTATCCACTGATAAGAAAGCTGTTTATGGAAGCATCATCTATCTTGGTAAATACTCCAAGGAATCTGATTTCATCCAGATGAAAGAGGAGGAAGCTTCTAAACTAAAGGAACAGCTCATGGAGGAATTGAACCATGAGAAGGATGTATAGTGAATCTCAGATCCACAAGATAGCTGCAGAAGAAGCAGGTAAACTGGATAAGGTAATTCCTACTGATATAGGTGCTAAGAGTGATGGAGCATTGGTATTGCTTCATGATGGGAAGGAAATTGATAGTACACCACTACCTATGAAACAGCTGTTTGGTAAGCATACCATCACAGGTGAAGGAAACATCGATCTTTATGTACACAACATCCAGATCGTGTATGGAACACACGAATTCAGCTGGATTGGAAGCTTCGAGAGCTCGAACGGACTGAAGATCGATAGCATCCAGGATCTGTTAACGGTAGCAGCAGGAAGAGTGATCAATGGAAGTGGTTATGTAGATATCAACGGAGGAGCACAAGGAGGAGTGGGTGCACTTGTGTGTGGAAGCACGATCACCGATACCAGCTTCGTGTTGCTAACTGCTGTTGATGGAAGCATGAAGATGAGCGATGTAGGTGAATGCACAATCGAAGATAAAGTTAGCACGATCTGATACGAGAGAGAGGAGAAATCCTCTCTTTTTTTATG
>ERZ808242.1633-NODE-1633-length-11772-cov-11.319792_pt1 | contig 11772 bp, 12 predicted proteins | sample MGYA00521244_ERZ808242 | MGnify/ENA primary metagenome ERZ808242 (study PRJEB31516, sample SAMN03275573) | gut metagenome | biome: mammalia-associated habitat; material: feces | host: Papio cynocephalus | place: Kenya | collected 2012-07-27 ... | reverse complement strand
GAATTCCAAGTTTGGTCGCTACCTGTACAATAAACATCACTTGTTATTGGAAAGTCCTTAAAATCCTCCATACAACAATATTTCTTCTCCTGCTGATTAAGATGAGTCTTGATAAATTTCTTAAATACTTTATCCTCCTTGATGAAAGAAGGAATCAAGATGAATGGATAGATGATCTTTGCTAAAATTCCTTTACCCTTGGTATAGGAAAAAGCTCGATCCAGCAAGGATTGCTTGCCATTCTTATTATAATTGATGAAATCAACCTCACAACCAAGTTGCTTGAACACCTGTTGGGTAGCCAAAGCTTGCAACACAGAACCATAGTTGCGAACGTTTTGGAGAGTGATAACAGTTACCTTATGTTTTGCCCCCCCATAATGAGAGGTATCAATTGTTTCGTCAACTACTTGACTTGTGGATCTTATATATCTTACCATAATAATTTTATACTAGTACAAATGCTTTTCTACCACTCTAAGAGTTACTTTCTACCAATAGTAAGGCATCGACCATTTTTTTTGAGCAAGCCTCCAAAGAATAATTATCTCTAATGAAATCAATCATCGTTGACTGAGAAAAATCCTTATGCAAACATTTTACGATAGCCTTCCCTATTTCATCAACGCTATAAGGATTCACAAGTTCAGCATGCCCATGCCAATATTCCTTTGGTGCACCAAGATTAGTCAATACAACCTCGGCGCCAAACGCAGCCGCTTCCAAGGCAACCATCCCGACACCCTCCAACAAACTTGGCAAAGCAAACACCTTACAGCGTTTATACCAAGAAATTAATTCTTCATCCGAGATTCTACCGAGATATTTAATGTTCTTTGCATCTCCTATTAAAGATGTCAGCCATTTTTCTTCTTCCCTTCCCATCAAAGCACCAGCTAACACCAACTCAAAACCATATTTTTTTGCAGCTTCGATTATACGAGGTACATTTTTATTGGCAGATTTAAGGCGACTGCAATGAAAGCAGAAGTTCTCCTTATTTGCTGGCATAGAATCAGCCACAGCAAATCTCAAAGAAAGAGGAACTATTTCAATCCTGTTAAGTTCTATGTCAAAACATTCCGAAAGATATTCTGTCTCTTGCTGACTGCGTGTGAGATACAACTTCGCTTCTCTTCCATAAAGATAAAAGTCATGGAAACGAGAAGACAGTCCAAGGTGTTTTTTAGCACCCCAATATTTCGAAAAGAACTTATATACTCGCTTTGAGCATTTTGGGTCAATAATTGGCGCCACTGCTATATTAGGATTAATTTTGGGCAAATTTCGTATCAGATTGGCAAACATATCACCAAACGACAATATGATAATCCAATCATACTTAGCCCAATCGTTATCTTCCCAAAAATTAATCAAGTCACATTCATGACCTAGTTTTACCAATCCATCATGCCACATAACGCCTTGCTGAACGACACCTCCACTAACAGATATGGCAGCATTACTATTGACTATTGCTATTTTCATAAATTGTTTATAATATAATTCGCTATTGTGTTACCTTTTCTTAATGACAACTTCCATGACAGTTTGTGTATAGCCTGAGAGTTATATAACTCATCCCAAGTATTCTTATCAAACTCACAATTAAGCGTCGTTGCCATCTTCACTACTTCGGCATTATCTATCGGATTAGCATCAATAACTTCCTTAAAATCCTTGAACTTATAATAAGCTATCGCTATAGAGTAATCCACCAAGAAATAATCTATCAACCACTCTTCTTCCTTCCAATAATTCAAAAACAAATCCAAGATATACTTAGCTACTGCATTCTTCCGACCTGTCCCTATAAAGAAAGCAGACCACATGCCTCCACCATTCACATGCCTAGGATTAAATCTTCCATTTCTAATACTATAAAATGGCGTATCATAATGAGGTAAAGAACGAGAAAGGAGAATAGTAGAATCAATCCAATACCCCCCCATATTGCTCAACAATGCCATTCTGAGCAAATCAGAAAAGTGGGTAAGAGAGATTTTTCCTGACCGCAACTTTTCATATATATAGTCGGGAAATTGCACATACTCCGAGATATTGTCCTTATCCAATGTTATCACTTTATGTGTACCAGCATATTTCTTCAAATTAGAATATGCCTTTCTCACAATAGGTGGAGCATCATTAAACCCTTGATGCCAATACACCCATATAGGACAATCATCTTTAATGGGTTCTGCCAAGGAATATCCTTCTGGCAAGGAATTCCCTGCATATTTTTGCAAATAAGCCAATATTTCTTTGTGCTTTTGTTCATTACCAATTTTGGTATATGGAGCCAAAGTAAAAACTGCCGCTTTCACAGGATTAAAGAAATGGCACTTACAGAGCCACTCTTTCTCTAAGGCTAGAACCTTGTTAATAAGTCGTGATATTGAAATCATCTCTTCTTATTCCTCCATCAAAAAACTATGATATTCCTTATCACTAGCCAAGGTAAACAATCTTATCAACATAGCATATTGCTCTGGTCCCAATACTCTCAATGCGAGCTTCAGCATTGGCTTGACTATTTTATTCTCCATCTTCTTGCCCTTGCTCTTCTCATCTTTAGTATATGAGGCAAAACCATTCTGCTTGGTACTTGCCTTCAATAGCAAACTGCTAGCTTTCAAAACATCATAGAATGGATTATTAATCTCAAAAGGATTGTAAGCTACCTCATGCTCGTTGAGATAAACTCTGAACATTCTTCTCTGCAATGGGGTGATGACTCCACCATCTGAGTAATGGTTGAAACCATAGGTCATTTTGCTAAATCTATCATAACCATTGGCATAAACTTTTTCTCTATACTCCTCAATGATTGGCTTGAACGAAGGATAAGTCTTGATATTAAACTGAGGATGGCGACGATTGATAACGGTATTATCAAATGGGTCGAAACCTGAGAAATGGAAGAAGAGCAATGGGAAAACATCGCCTGTCTTCTTTCTGCGAATCATATATCCCTGTTTCTCATCTATGAAGAGCTCTCGCTCATGAAGGTTCCAAATAGCTACGTTCATACCATGATGAGAAGATACGCAAGTTGACTCTGGGAAGAAAGCAGGTATATAGTCCATCCACTTCTGGTCAACAAATAATCCCTCGGATCTCTGGGAATAGCACTTTGATTGCAAACGGTTCTGCCACCAGATAACTATTTCTTGACCCACTTTGTCATTCTTCAAAGCACAAAATCCCAAGTTATAGATGCCTACACTATTAAAAGTTTCCTCAGAGACGGCACCATCGAAATGTTCTTCGATGTCACAGTAATGTGGAGTCAGTACAACAGACTTATCATTCAGGCAATCATAGATGTAGTCCAGCGGACGAGTAACATATATATCCGGGTCAAGATAGATTACCTTTCCATACCCTTCCTCAAATAGTTTGCCAAAACAGAAAGGCTTGATAGAAGTGTTGAACTCTATGACATCATATTTGAATGCCATATTCACCCAATCGGGAATCCAACCCTTATCCAAGGCTACAACACCATCCACATCTTCCACACCGTCTATCTTGTCTGCCAAGAAGATATAGAATTTCAAATTCGGATTATGCTTCAAGAACGACTCTTTCAGCGTCAAAGCTTGCGCCAAATAGTTTTTGGCACATATAGTAAATGCACAATTCATATTTATGTATATATTTCTTTTTTGATTATATTGTTTCGATTTTCTTCAATATGGTGGCAGGATTACCACCAACCACACAGTACGGGGGTACATCTTTGGTCACAACGGAATTGGCTGCCACTATCACGCCCTCACCAATATGAACATTCGGCAATATCGTACATTTATCTCCTATCCAAACGTTATCACCGATAACTACCTCGCCTTTGCTCTCCACTTTCCTCAAGGAAGGACGCTGCCGCAAAGATTCATACGAAGAATTGCCATGAGAGTTATCCGTGATAGTAACCCATCTACCTGTCAACACTCCATTTCCGATACGCACCCTATTGACACAAGTGATATGATTATACTGTCCGATGTCACAATGCTCTCCAATTACGAGTTCAGGAACTTTTGACGTAAGTGGCCATGCCGTCAATATATTGTTTCTATCAATACGTGTGTTCTTACCAATCTCTATAAATTTCGCACCTCTTAGGAACAAGCCACGCTGAATAAAGCCATCACAGCGTTTGAACTCGTTCATTATCCAAAAAGAGTAAGCCCGGTCGAGCCATGTGGACACTTTAATAAAAAGCAGCCGATATCCGACCAACTTATCAATGGGATAAAATAACTTCTGAAAAAAACTAAAGACTATTATTTTTATTTTTTGAGATAACGAACGATTCATTAGCCATTACATATTAGGCATATTTCTCTCTACGTGACGGTCGGCGCAATAGTCCATCATAGATTCCTGCAAACATGGCTGAAAGTTTCTTCCTTTTGTTTGACTCGCCTAATATGATCTTGGCGAGCCAAGTAAAAAAGAAATCTTTCAGTATTTTCTTTTTCATTGCTTTGGACAGATGATAATCGTGCCAAAGAATGAGATAATTGCGCATGACACCATATAAACGCATCGGTGAGTAATTAGCTACCTTAAATCTCTTGCCAAGAAACCTACCATAGCCACCTTCACCATATTTTTGCACAATATGACAGTTACCCACGAGCAGACATTGCACATTATGCTTTGCAGCTTCCAGCATCAGCCAATCGTCTATGGCGTCAACAAAGAAATCAGTATTGTAACCGCCAATTTGGTTCAAAAAGCTAATTGGGATTATGGCACCAGAGTTGATGCCGCCGGAGCCAATACGAGTGAATGGTATATTATTGCCAACCGAAGTAGATGCGAAATACACAGAGTTAAACTGAGTGATACTTTCATGGCTATTTATCTGACGGATATAGGTGTCAAGACCTACCCATAGAGAATCTTGATCCATGGTCATCAAATAATCGTAGCCATGTTTTGAGGCATATTTCCATGCCTCGTTATACGCTAAGGAGAGACCGATATTGCCCCCCCATATCTCCTTCGGCTAATAGCATAACCCAGGAAATCATCTTTGCCACAACCACCAGGAGTGTTGTCCCAAAGGAAGAAATCACCTATACATTTAGACATATCTTCCAAAAGAGACTTCACGTTATCCCAGTTGGGTCGAAACAATATGATAGAACAAAGTATTTTCATAATTTTGACTTATTTCTCTCCCAAGACGAGCATCCTTGTGATACGAGTCTTGGATGACAATTTACATAACACGATTGTTAACATGCATAATAGCAAAGCTATCAGTAATGAGACTAAAATATCAAAAGCCTCATATCCTGTAGCAGGTATCTTCCATCCATTATTATTGATGATAAAATCCACTATGAAAACATGTATCAGATACATTCCCAGCGTCTTGCTACCCCAATAGCTAAACTTATTATAGCCCTTGGAAATCATTTCCGTAAAAACGGTAAGAGCCACAGCCATGACAGTACCTTGAATATGTCGCAGTATATAGATGTGAACATCACCAGATTCCAATAGCTTAGTGAATGGAAAGAGATAGAAAGACTTATAGAAAAGTCCGTATAAAATACCCCATAGAATTACCCCCCCCATAACTCCGGCAATCCTTGCAGACTTCGGAAGTTTGAAGAACATATTAATGACATCATATCTTCTAAGTATCAGCCCTATTGTAAAATAAGAAGCCATCTCAGAGAGATTATTTCTTGTAACAAAGAGCATGATAACATTGAATACTACTGTTGAAAGCCAAAAGATATTTTTGATTTTCAATACAGCACATACAATCTCTATAAAGGCATAGACCAAAAGAATAGAGAACAGGCATTGCAAAAACCAGTAGCCATGCAGAAAGAAAAGTTTATCATGCGTCCATGGCAAGGACCACGCACTAACAAATATGCATGGAATCATAATCCTCATGAAATTCTTCTTGATATACTCGCCCCACCCTCGTATCGTTTTCACACGAAACAACGAGTGATAACAAGCATATCCAGAAAGAATCATAAACAGTGGCATGTTGAAAGACTCTATAGCATGTCCTACCTCACCTAGATATGCAAATGAACCGACATGATAGACGATGACAAGTATCATTGCCAGCATCTTGGAATTGTCAAGCCACGAAAGGCGAGGTTTAATATTTATTCCCATATCCATTTATATGTCATAAAGTCATCACCCATATATGCATTATGTGCTCTAACGATATATGCTATAAAAAGTAAACTAACAATCGGATATTTTGTCTTCTGACTAGGCAAAGCACCAATTGCTGCTAACAAATAAAAGAAATTACAGAATCTATCTATCAAATGACCATCTAAACCACCTAGTAGATTATATATAATAACACCTACAAAAAGAGCATTTTCAAAAAAAGTACACTTTTCTTCTTTTCTATTTAAATAGAGGATATAACAACATAAAATACTCATAGGAAGATATACTCGGAATCGACCTATAGCATTATCATAATCAGATCCAATATAACCTGTAAGGCGATCCATCTCCGAAAATCCACCTAACAATGTAGCAAATAAATTTCCTGCATAATTAGTAACAGCATTAGTTAAAAACAAAGAAACGATGACAGCTATTATCATTGTTTTTCGTTTTAGCTTAAGAAAGTATACTCCTGCAACCAATGGAATTATCAAAAATGAAGTAGAATGGCAAAGCAATGCCAAAACAAGAAATCCACAAGATATATATTTCCAATTTTTGAACTTCTCAAAAAAGGCTATAATTGCCATCAAGATAAAACCTTGTGCCATTGCTTGTCGAATCGTTACAATATACAACAACCATAATCCAGGAAGCAACATCATTGACAACAGACTACCTATTTTGTCTTTTGAATATAACTTGATGGCCCATATTACTGGTATCATATAAAGAATTGTTGTAAAAAAGACAAAGACAAAAGGTTCTTTAGGAAATAGAACTTTTAGAAATGTCATCCATGCGAAAATTACAGGCTGTTGCTCCATAACATCGCCATATCCCCAACCTGTACCCAAATAAGAATCTATATAAGTACACATATCGGGGCCTACATCATCACTACGAAAAGCCATCAAGAATAGCAAAAATATAGTTGCTACCCAAAATAAATACTTATCAGCAGGATGTTTCTTTTGAAAATACCTACCAAGAAGAAGAATTATTGCCCAAATATCATATATACACATTACTTTTCTTTTTTTAATATGTCATAATAGCATGCAAATAATCCACTCTTTATATTTTCAACGGAATGTCTCAGTTTTGCTTGCTGAATATTATGAGTGGAATAAGCTTGCATTCTTCCTTTATCTTCATACAAATCCAAAATAGCCGCAGCCATTTGCCATGGTTCGTTAGCAGGGATCAAATCACCACCTTTCTTATCTTCAACAAGTGTCGATATTCCACCAACATGTGTTGAAATAACTGGCAAACCCAAAATCTGAGCCTCACAAATGCTATTAGGACTATTCTCTATATATGCAGTATGTACATACATTGTACTGTTAATCATCAAGTCTTTTAGTTGCTCTGCTCCTACATATCCCAATATCTCAACGTTACACTCTGAGAATTTAAGATTTTCTTTTTTCTCTATTACTCTTTTCATTAGTGCATCCATCTGACCAGCAATACGCCAAGTAAAATCTATTCCTAAAGTTTTGAGAACATGAGCTGTTTTCAACAACATATCCATACCCTTTAAATATGAACTGCATCCTACAGAAATAAGATTCAATTTTGAATTCATTGACAAAGACCAAACTTTATCAGAATTTAAAAATACAGGACGCAATGCTTCTTCTACATGATAATAGGTGGCATTGGGACTTAATGTCCTAACCAAAGCTTTATCCCACGTAGTTCTACCCATATAGTTAGAAACAGATTGCCATATTTCATTTTCCATCCTTACTCTTGAAAGATCTTTGTAATAACTTCGGAACAATCTCCATTGCATTCGCAGATTACAACCAATTTCTTTCGAAACTGTAAATCCGTTATATTTAGGAGGATACAAGGAATTGAAGTACGAAATCCAACATCCTTGAATATGAATAACACAAGGAATTGAAGTATATTTCTGTATCATACCAAAAGCCCATTCATTACCAAAGATATGAATCAAATCAGGTCTAACCGTATTAATAACTTTTAGTTCTTCTTCTACAATATGCTTGACATTGGCAGTCCAAGAAAACTGATCTATCAGTTTCTCCTTTAATGAAAAACTAAAATTCATCGGATAATACCAAATACCATCAATACATTTAGGCACTGAACAAGTATGACTTTCAAAAGCTATACTAAGTTCAATTTCCGCACAAGAGCGGACAATATTCTCGAGTGAATCTTGCCAACCACCGCCTACAAAGCCAGAGTTTTTATAACGTGAAGGCATGGTTGTTTCAAACCAAAGTACTTTAATTTTCTTATTCATTATTTTAAATATAACAAGTTCAAATTAACCAAGTATGTACTTTGCATACTTATACTTTTTAAACAAATACACTAAATACCAACTCAAGATAAAAATCACAAAAAATTGAAAGATTGGATATAGTATATAGTGACAGGTCATTAAAGAATGAAAATAGTCCAAGCTATCCATTTTTTGAATCAGTATATGATGGACTATATATATTCCCATAGAGCATAAATCTAGATTTTTTATAAAAGGAGGAATCCTGAAATTCTTACACTCTCTAATGGAGAAAAACAAAGAAGTCAAAAATATAAAACCGACAATTTTCAATAAACTCTCATTAGAATTGGAAAACGCAATATACACCATTACACAAAAAGACAAACAAGCTATAAAAAGCTTAATGATTCTTCGTTTCTTATCATGAAAGAAATTGAGAGTTCCCAAAATCATTCCAAAAAGATAATAAGGAAAATATTGAAAAAACTGACGTATTGTCAAGCCCCAGATATTGACAGAAAGACTGTCCTCTAAAATTAGCCAAACAAAACAAGCAAGCAATATCAGCATCTTTAGCTTTGGAGCAGCCCATAGTACTTTATCAATAAGTTTACCACAAATATAGCATTCAAATATCGTCATCAGAAACCACAAATGAGAAATCCCATATAATAAATTCCTTAATTTTTCATGTTGGATTACCACAATAAGGATTCCTACAATCAGATAAGGTAGCATAACTCTCATGAACTTATTTTTCACAAATATCATAAAATTGTAGTACCCCCCCATAAATCGTTTATGACCAAACAAATAACCTGCGATAATAAAGAACATAGGCAAGTGTATATTGCGCAATACATCAATTGCAATAGTCCATATCGGATATGACATATTTGCAGAATAGTCGGGATTTGTCCAAACACCATAAGGACAAATACAATGATAAAAAATAATCAATATCATTGCCACACATCTCATGACGCTAATATCATTTAATCTTTCTTGCATATTGAGTAAATCTTTCGTATAAATATATTCTTTCACTTTTAGCCAACCCAACTAAAATAATTGATAGGCATACCGCAAATGCCATTAAAGCACAAGCAATGAATGTTAAAAGGAAGCCATTGGCATTCATTATGCGAAAAATTCCATAACCTAATAACAATGCTAGACCTGTTGATAGGAATATAGGAATGAATGCGTTGAAGACAAATTGTTTGACAGAAAAATCAACAATTTTATGTAAGTATTGTAACCTGACAATAGCCAAAACAAAATAAGCAATACCCATCAAAGTATATGGGATGAATGGAGGTAAATTTATCTTGAATAAAATATAACTTATTGGAAATACCAATATTGTTATTACGGTTTCATACAAAACATATCTTTTTAATTTTCCTGTAGCTAAAATTGCAATATATAGCATCTCCCCCAATAACATGATAAGAGTAACAAACATACTCCATTGGACAAAACTTGGTGCATAGGATGGGTAAGTTTTTAACCATATTCCTAAAATATTCTTAGCTTCAAATATGAAAGGAACGGCAAAAACAAGCATCAAATAATAGCTGAACTTTGTACTACTACATACTAGCTTAAACATATTTTGATAATCTCCTGATGAATAATATTTAATAATTTGAGGCTTAGCAGCAGTTGTGAAATTTGTAACGAATCCTCTAATTACAGTGTCAACTTGTAGAGCTATTCCTCTTGCTGCATTAATAGCTACTCCAAAAAACAAATTAGAAAGAATATTTACACCTTGCGTATTAAACATAAATGCAGAGCATGTAATAGCATTCAATCCTGCAAACTTAGCCATTTCTGTCAACAAAGACTTATCTATAAAGAACTCATAATGACATTCTTCAAAATGTTTATGACAAAAGTTTCCATATACTAAACGTATAACTACCGATACAACAACAAGTAAGAAGCCATAAGTTATGAGCTTGTCTATAGGTGAAACAAATAAAACAAAAGCAATTGCCAATTTAAGCGATGCTTCTAAAACACCAACATATGCAAAAGCCTTCATCTTTTCATGTGCTATGATAGCAGCATTATACGGAACGCTTATCAAAGTTACCACAAAAGACAATATAGAAAATTGCAAGACCCAATTGGCAGCAATCATTCTATCTGGAGGTATGTTCATTTTTGAATTGAGAAACCAAACACCACCTATCTCAGCTATCACAACTACTATCATTGACATGATTAACTGAATATTGACTCCTGTGCAAAAAATCACATGAAGTTTCTTTGTGTCATTTTTTCCTAATTCAAAAGTAAAATATCTACTGATTGCTTGAGATAGTGTTGCTGTAAGAATTGAGAACATCGCAACAACTCCTCCGACAACATTATATAGTCCATAATCATCTACACCAAGCACATTAAGAACCACACGACTTGTATATAATCCAACCGCCATAGTTATTAATGTTCTCAAATACAGAGCCACGGTATTTTTTGCAATTCTTTTATTATTTTCAGATGTTTGAGACATAAAAAATTATTTTTCTAGTAACAATATAGCGACTATCGAGTATCCAATCAATGTCAGCATCGAATGCAACAGAAGAATTTCCGTTGCCGTCCTGTTCATCTTCACCAAATCGTTTCTATCTCTCGCTATCTCACGGGTGGCATACATCGGTATGCCAAGGCAAGTAAACAAGGAGATATAGCTAATGATAGACTGGAAGAAATTGACCTGTCCCACTCCGTCTGCCTCTATCACTCGACAGACATAAGGGAAGGTTATCAATGGGAACAGCATCTGCGTTCCCGTATTGATAAGATTGAGTATATAATTAACTTTTACAGATTGTGCCATATTTAGTTTTCGTACAAATCAATATTCACATGAAACGGACTATCAAAGTCCTTCAGCATATCATGTTTCGTATCTTTCTCCGAGAGATTGGCATGCTCGGTAGGTATTTTCCAATCAATGCCAAGACTATCATCAAGAATGGAAATGCCTCCATCTGCCTCTGGGTGATAGAACTCATCACACTTGTATTGGAACACGGCTGTCTCTGAGAGGACAGCGAAACCATGGGCAAAGCCCTTAGGGATAAAGAACTGGCGATGATTGTCCTCTGTCAGTTCCACAGCAACATGTTTGCCGTAAGTAGGTGAACCTTTACGAATATCCACTGCAACATCGAGCACCCTACCCTTTACACAGCGCACCAACTTGCTCTGGGTGAAAGGTGGTCGCTGAAAGTGCAAGCCTCGCATCACACCATAACTACTCATACTCTCGTTATCTTGGCAGAAGTGTACCTTGTGCCCCAAAA
>ERZ808242.1632-NODE-1632-length-11779-cov-3.876834_pt1 | contig 11779 bp, 10 predicted proteins | sample MGYA00521244_ERZ808242 | MGnify/ENA primary metagenome ERZ808242 (study PRJEB31516, sample SAMN03275573) | gut metagenome | biome: mammalia-associated habitat; material: feces | host: Papio cynocephalus | place: Kenya | collected 2012-07-27 ... | reverse complement strand
CATTCGAGTTTACAAAATTGTATTTGCAAGGTAAAAAATATTATGAAACGTTTTTCCCGTTAAATAAAAATTAATACTTTTGTAGCGTTCCACGCCGATACTGCAAAAAGTCGTGAAAATCTCCCCTCATAAGAGGCCGGAAGTTTGAAAGACAAGATGAAGCAGTGGCAGGGTGGGACACGACATATATAAGGCGTTTACTTGGCGCTTTGTCTTGATGCGTAGAAACTTCGCAACTTTCCAAGCCAATCAGAGACAAGGTTAACGGTAGATGTTCATGGGTATGATGTATTCATGCCCCAGTGGGAATATATCTGCAAAAAAATGCAGTTGTATTCCCCAGTGGGTTATACATGATATCGGCGTGGGCTCTTCGTTACTTTATTCCGATTGGTGGGCAATGCGAAGGCCTCTATGCGTGGGATGAGTAACGGTATGACTCACGCTTTTTTATGCCTATTAATAAAAAAGACATAAAGCAATATTATGAAAAAGAAAATAATAATACCATCAGCGATTTTACTTGTTATAGTTGTTATGATTGTATCCTCATCTTTAGGAGGTGGATCAAAAATCACAATTGATTGCGTTCCTGTGTCAGAATCGTTACAGAAACCTAAGAACATAAATCTTAAGGTGTATGTAGAAAATTCAGGTAGTATGGATGGCTATATGTGTCCAGGCTCAAATCTTAAGGATGCTGTGTTCGATTACGTAAGTGATTTGTCAAAAATGACAAGTACGTGTTCGTACTATTATATAAATTCTAAAATTATACCATGTAATATGCCACTGAATAGTTATATTCAGAATCTGACACCAGAGGCTTTTGTAAAAGCTGGTGGGAATAGGGCAAATACGGATTTACGTAACATGATAGATGCGATATTGCATAATCAAGACAAAAACACTGTTTCTGTTTTTGTATCAGATTGTATACTGGATATTCCTGAAAATGCTATTGATTTCTTCGGAAATTGTCAGGTATCAGTTAAAAATTCTTTTAATGCGGCATTGAAGCAAAATCCAAACTTGGGGGTCCAGATTATGAAGTTGGATTCAAAATTTGATGGTATTTGGTATTGTAGCCATAATTCAGAACGTTTGCATAATGTAATGCGTCCATATTATATATGGGTGATAGGAGACAAGTATACATTGGCTGATTTTAATAAAACAATTCCGGTTAAGGATATACTTGGAGGTATAAAACAGTATTGTGCTTTTTCTACATCAGGAAAGATTCCATTTGATGTAGACAAAAAACGATATGTTGTGAATCATACTGGGGTGGTAAATGTACAAATGCTTGTTAACTTGTCACCTTCTTTGCAAAATCAAGACGTTATAGGAAATCCTTCAAGTTTTATGACATCAGATGCTAGTGCTAAGGTAACAGGGGTTCATCCCATAACGGCTAATGGAAGTAAGTATTCCCATGTTATAGATGTGGAACTTTCTAATCCCAAGTCAATGAAAGATGTAACTATTACATTCTCTATTCCGAAGCAGCCTTCATGGGTATTGACCTCCAATGATGATACGGGCATGAATGTTAAAAAGAACCTTGACAAAACAACAGGTATATTATATCTTGTAAATGGTGTTGCTGAAGCTTATAAGAATTATACTACTTATGGTACAGTTTCCTTTGATGTAAAAAACAAATAAAAAAATAATTATGGGAGAATTTTTTGGAAGTATTTATTGCTGGTTTGAGGAATTCTTTGGCTTAGACCTCGCAAACTATCTGTGGGGAGAATCATCTCCGCAACAAGTGACAAACATGTTTATTGGCATTGGACTTACAATGCTTTTGGTATCATTTGCGATAGTTGTAGTTTATTATTATGTTGTTAATCATCCTAAACTAAGCAATTGGTGGGGATGGCTAATCTTCTTCGGAAGTAATGCCGTTATTAATTTTATAATTGGTTGGCAGTGGGTCCTTAAAGATTATTATGCGGGTAAGATGGTTGAGACAGACAAAACAACCGGAAAACTTGTTGGTTTACCAATATCAGAATCTGATATATTGGCTTTCGGAGTTTCAAATATGATACTTGCAATACTTGCCTTTATATTATTCTCATATATAGTTAAGTGGTGGAGTACAAACTGTTCTCGAGCACCTTTCTAACCCTTAAAATAAACAATTATGGCAAAGTTATATTTATTTGCAATAGGCGGAACAGGCTCTCGTGTGTTGCGTTCGCTTACAATGATGATGGCAGCAGGAGTGAGAATGGATGTAGATGAGATAGTACCTATAATAATTGATCCAGATGCTTCAAATCAAAATCTTACAGATACGGTGCAGTTGATGAATGAATATCGTGAAACTCGTAATGGTTTAACATTTCCTCAAGGAGTAGAAACACAGTTCTTTCGTAAGGAACTTTCTCAGATTCTGCCTAATTATACATTACGCATACAGAACACGAACAATAAAAAGTTCAAGCAATTTATTGATTATTCATCAGTGCAGAGTACTCCAACAAAGGCAATGCTGAAAATGCTGTTTTCAGAGAAAAATTTGGATTCTTCAATGGATGTTGGTTTTAAGGGTAATCCAAATATTGGAAGTGTTGTATTAAATCAAATTGTAGCGTCTGATGATTTTACGGAATTTGCGAATAATTTCTCTGCTGGAGACAAAATATTTATAATAAGTTCGATTTTTGGCGGTACCGGTGCCAGTGGCTTCCCTTTGTTGTTAAAAACTTTGCGAACCAATACCGTAATGCCTAATAACGACTTGATAAACAAGGCTGAAATAGGAGCAATAACTGTGTTACCATATTTCAAAGTTGAACAAAATTCGGATAGTGAGATAGATTCCTCTACATTTATCTCAAAAACGAAATCTGCATTGGCTTATTATGAGAACAATATAATAGCTAATAATTCTATTAATGCTCTGTATTATCTTGCTGATGATGTAACTAATACGTATGATAATAATGAAGGTGGGTCTAAACAGCGAAATGATGCCCATCTAATAGAATTCCTTGCAGCTACTGCTGTTGCTGATTTCTGTAATAATAGTTATCAATCTGGTGCTACGGTGAACAAGGAATTAGGGATAAAAGATATTATGGGTAGTGTAACATTTGATTCCTTTGACAATAGCTTACAGAAACTTCTGTTTGCTCCTCTTACAGAGTATATTCTTATGGCAAATTGTTTGACGCATAAAGAGAGTTATTATAGTTCAAAATCATTTAATGCAAATAACGATAATTTTAAAAACTTATATAACACTTCGTTCTTTACGGTATTGAAGTCAATGTGTTCTTCGTATCTAAAATGGCTTGAAGAGATGAAAAACAATAAAAGGTCTTTGGATTTGTTTAATCTCTCGTCTGCAGATAAACCGTTTGACGTGGTTACAGGTCGAAAGCCGAAGAAAGTATTAAGCACAAAGTCTGATTATGATTTGGTTACAGACCGCCTTAACTCCGTTGTCAAACATTGTGATAGTAAAGATGATAATGGCAAGTTCTTAGAGATGTTTTTCTTGGGAACTCGGAAATTATTAAAAGAAAAATTCAACGCATAAAAACATTCTGTTATGGCAAAAGTATTTAGATTATATAAAGAGGGTGCCTCAGTTACTGGTTGGAGCTCATCTCCAGCTTTTCCGTACAATTCCACAGCCCGTACTACGATAGATGATCCGGATGGAGCAAGTGCAAGGAATGAGATTACATCAATCCCTTCTCCATTTGCCCGTATTGACCTTGTTAAAACGGCTTTTGCAGAAGTCTGTCGTCGTAAAGAACTTGACGGAAATTCTATTTACCACAAGATGGTATCAGATACTCTTGATGTAGGTGAGATATTTTTCAATATCGATAAACTTAAAGGCATTGTTGAAATTATAACTTGGGATTGTGAATCTGAGATAGCAAAATTGAAAGAAGATAATAATGACAATCATTATTATCTTGCAGATGCACTTGAGAAATATCTGAAATCGGATTCTTCTACATACAATTTTGAAAAGATGAAGAATATTTATCTCCTCAATTATGTAAATGGTCCTGATGAATTAAATATTATAGGTGCTACATCCCCTTCAACATTGTTTTTCTGTGGAGCTAACAAACTTGATTATGTAAATGATATATTTTTTCAGAACAATGACCGTCCTTTTGATTCTGATTATCAGCCTTTGTATAAAAGAGACTTTGAGTATATAAAGTCTTGGTGGGTTTTAAGAAAAACAATATCTCAATTTGCAACATTATTTCCAGAAATTGATGAGTATTTAAATTTGACCTTCCGTGCTTTGACTAATCAAAGACAGAAACAAGAACTTATTCAGATTTCTGAGGCAAACATAGATGACTTCTCTGTAATAAATGTTCTGTCTCTTGGTGCTGTAGATCAAGTTGAGGTGTTGGGCTATAATATGTTGAAGAAGAAGGCTGGCATGTCTTCACAGAGAAGTAATTTTATTATAAAATCGGGTAAAATACCAGAGGAAGGTGCTCCTTTGGTTTTGCCGGTGGAAGCAGGCAATAAATATTCGGATTTGTTGTATGTCAATGGAGTATGGGGAAATAAAAACAAGGCGAAATTTCTTGTTTTTGATGATTTGCCTGTCCGAAAACTACCATTTGATGGTAATACATACCCTTATCTTACAATAAGCGATTTCCTTGAAGACACGTTGCTGAAAGTATCGCATCAACTTAATTCAAAGGATTATTTTGACGGTAACATCACTGGCAATAATGATGTTTCAAACTCATACCTTTTGCCAGTAAAACCGCTTTATTTCAAGTTCTTTGCCCCCAAAGACCTAATGGCAACACTGCCTGATGGCAATAAGGCTTTTGAAATGTCAGTAGTAGCAGGCGGATCTGTAAAGGTTATGTTGAGAATTCCAATATTAGGAAATGTACGAACCAAGTATATAGAATATTCCCGTATATATTATGCCAACCGGCAGCCAAATGTAACAGCAGAAGCTAATGAGGGTGGTGTGTCTTCTATTGAATTTGCCGGCTTCGTTATGCCGGGAGTGAAATTCCAACAAGAAGCTGACGCATATTATACCGTTTCTTATATCAGTACATTCGGAAATCAGGCAAAGGTGTTGTTCTATAAAGGAGACAGCGTGATACAAGATGTGCCGATGGACTGTAGAAATAGTGAGAGAGGAGTATACGACTACAAGACGGATGTATATACACTTAAAAAAACGAATTTTGATTTTATTGAGATTATCAAGGAGAATGGAGCTAATGGCATATTGATGCCGTCATTCAGAACCCATCAGCCTCTTGAAACTTACGAGTTTGCTATTGACTTGGGAACTTCAAACACTCATATAGAAATGAAAAAGGCGACAGACATCGTTTCTGTTCCTTTCACATGTGAGGAATCGGGAAGTCTGATGAGTAAATTCTTTGTTCCGTCGTTTATGGAGACTGAAGGGAAAACATTACAAAAGGATTTGTTGATAGATGTCATCAATTCTGATTTCATACCTCCGGTAATAGGGAAAGGAGACTTCTATTTTCCTACACGCACGGCTATGTCGTGTGCAAAGACAATAGATTGGAATAAGTCCAACCGGGTATTGGGCCTTATGAATGTGTTTATGGCTTATGACAAGAAAAACCCGCTTCAATATAATTCTGAGCCATTGGTAAATATAAAGTGGAGCAACGAATCGAATGCTCAGGAAGTGATGAAACTCTATATAGAGAATCTTTTGCTTATGATCCGCAACAAGGTGCTGTCTATGAATGGTAATTTGGCTTCAACCAAGATAACATGGTTCTATCCCAACAGTATGTCTAACCTGCGTCTTGGACAGCTGCGCAGAGCTTGGAGTCAAGCCTATGCGGAAATGTTCTCGCCTGTAGACACGACAATGGACATCTCGGAATCTGTGGCACCGATTAAATACTATTTTATGAAATATGCTGCAGCAACAAATCTTGTGAATGTAGATATTGGTGGTGGCACTACGGATGTTGCATTCTCAACAGGCGGTAGTGTAAATTATATTACGTCGTTTAAATTTGCAGCAAATTCGTTGTTCGAGGATTCGTTGTCAAGTATAAATCCCAATAATGGAATAGTTGATTGGTTTAAGGGGCAGATATTCAATCTGCTGCAGACAACAGAAGGATGCAATGATCTTCTGAATAATTTTAGGAGAAATGACAACCATCCGTCAAATATGGCATCGTTCCTTTTCTCTTTAAAGGACAATACAGCCATAAAGGGATTGAACAGGAACAGGATAGATTTCAATATTATATTGCAGAATGACGATAAATTCAAAATCGTGTTCATCTTGTTCTATACTGCAATTATATACCATATTGCACAAATCGTAAAATCAAAGAACCTCAATATGCCTCGCCATATTTCATTTAGTGGAAATGGCAGTAAGATTGTCAATGTGATTGCTTCTGACACAAGGATATTGGCAAATTACACGAAAGTGATTTTTGAGAAAGTTCTTGAAAGTAAGATTGACCAGACTCTGGAAATCTTGGGAATGGAAGCAGATAACAATCCGAAAGAGGCTACCTGTAAAGGTGGTTTGCTGTCGGGATTGGTAGATGACAGTCCACAGCGGCTGACACTGAAAACTTCAAATGGGGATTTTATATCTAGTAATGATACCTATTCATTTATTAAGGGGAACTTGGATGACATAGAAGTGTCGGTGAGAAAATTCTTTAAGGTGGCATTCGAGGAAATTCCAAATTCTTTCAACTTTGGCGACAACTTTGGCATATCCCGTGAGTCGCTCGATATGGCGCGTAATGTTTGCAAACAGGATTTGGACACTTATCTTGAAAAGGGTTTTGAATTGTCAGAAAAAGAGTCTGGCGATGACCGTAATGTGGTAGAGGAGGCTTTGTCTTTCTATCCGATAAAGGGTGTGATGCAAGCTCTTTCTACGAGTCTTTATAATGATTATATCTCAAAATGATTTTTGATATGAAAAAGATATTTAATATTTTGACAACAATAATGTTGGTATTATTTGTGTTAGCGGCATGTCAAGGTGGCATGCCGACACAAGATGTAGCGCAAAGTGAGAATACTGCTGCTGATACAGCTGCTATATCAGAAGACATACTGAAAAAGTTGGATAAAGAAAATTCTCTGTTGAGACAAAGTTTGTCTAGTCTTAATACCTCATTGGAAAATACGAAAAGTGCGTTTAATGACAGCATCTCGAAGCTGAAAAGCGATACTCAGGAGCAGATAAGGAAGAGAGACGAACCAAACAGTCTTTGGAATATTCTAGTGATATTTTCTTCTGTGTTTTCTGTCATTGCTCTGTTTCTAATATTGAAACAAAAGCGAATTTTTGAAAAAAAAGATATAGAGGAAATAATTTCTGATTCTCAGGAATTAAAAAAGATGAAAAAAGACATAGATAATCTGAATGGTATGGTCTTTACTACTCAAAAAGGGAAGTCGTCTGATACTTTACCTGTAGATCTTACTGTTAGACTAGATAACTTGGAACGAATAATAGACGAATTGCAAAAAAATGCAAAATCAAAGCCTCAAGAAGAACTGGTATATACTGTACCAAAGAATCTGTATGCTAGTTCGGTAAACCAAGCATATTTTGTTGATTGTACAACCATTCCACAAGAGAACAGCATCATAAAAATAACATTGACATCAGGGGGACATGGTAGATTTGATATAATAGACATTAAAAAATTTCAGCAGCGTAACGGTCTTGAGAAGGTGGTGGAAATTCAAAATTCACCTTGCACATTGGCAGAGGCTCGGGGGTATTATGTCGTTCATGAAGGACAGTGCGAATTGACTTCTGATGGTAAAGCATGGAAAGTAACAAAGAAACTAAAAATAAAACTGAAGTAATTGTATGATTTCAATAGTAGTTCCAATAATAGTGATAATCATTATCATCCTTCAGCTTTATTTCTTTAGTAGAAATATAAAAAGGATGAATGAATATAGTAGTATTTTTGATGAACCGGATTCTTGGGGAATTGAGTTCAATTCGGCAACGCATTTTGTTTCAGGTATAAGCGGAGAAGGAAACGATGTTTTCACCTCAATAAAAACATCCATCAACAAATATCTTGGTAACAATTCAGGCTCAGTAATTGATTTTCAGTTGCTAAAAGATGCGGTTGATCGTCATTGTGATTCTGTAGAGAACGATGTAAATACTCTTACTCCAATACCGCTTTATTGTGGTCTAGCTGGTACAATGGCTGGAGTTATTGTTGGCTTGTCTTCCTTGTTGTCTACGGGTAGTATAACAGCACTCTTGTCGTCAGGGTCCTCGGATTTTGGTATGGCTGCTACAGGTGTCAACGATCTTCTTTCTGGTGTCGCATGGGCCATGTTTGCAAGTATTTGTGGAATAATATTTACAACACTCAGTTCCATTCTGTTTAAGGCTCGTAAGATAAAGGGTGAAGCAGGTAAAAATACGTTTCTTGCTTGGCTTCAAGCTAAGTTGTTACCAGAGTTGCCTTCAGATACGTCTGATGCACTGAATCGTCTTGTGAAGAATTTGAATAGTTTTAATAAAACTTTTGCAGATAATACGACACAATTACGTGGAGCTTTGCGTGATGTGAATGATTCGTACAGGATACAGGGTGATATAATAAAGGCTGTCCATGATATGGATGTCATGAAAATGGCGAAAGCAAATGTTAAGGTATTGGAAGAACTGAAAGAATGTACAGATAAGTTAGAACAATTTAATCAGTATCTTAACGATATCCATGGCTATACTAATGCCATACATACTTTTACTACACAGTTTGAACGTGAGTCTTATCGCCTTCATGTATTAGAGGAAATTAAAGAATTCTTTGAACGCCATAAAGGTGAGATAGCAAAAGATACGGCAGATTGTGACACAGCTTTGCAGGAGGCTTTAGCTACTTTGAGGGATTCAGCAAGTACAAATACTATAGAATTGAATAAAACTCTTACAGAACAAGCGGAGGCCTTTAAGCAAATTATAAGAGAAGAGAGAGATAGCTTTGTTGCCTTGAGTAATGATTTGAATACAAAATTTGAAACAGAACTTGGCCAAATCCCAATGCTTCAGAAGCGTTTGTCTGATATATCTGAAATTCCAGCTAAACTTGATGTACTTATAAGCAAAATGGAAAATTCAAATGCAAAGCTTGCAACAAGCGTAGCTACAACAATGGACAAAGCTGCTCAGAAGATGATGAAAGTATCTGCTTCAAAAAGTCAAGGTGGGTCTTTGGGTAATTCTGATAATATTGGAGGATTCTCAAAATGGATGAGATGGACAATTTTGTTTTCTGCAATTATTGTTGCATTGACTTGTTTGGGTAATACTATTTATAATATATGGTTTTCTGAAGGTACAATAGAACAAAAGACCGAAGTTGTTCCAATTGATACTATTGCTAATGTTGTTTCCAACGTTAAAGATACTAGTACTTTAAAAATGGATTCTGTAAGGGTTAGGATGAAACCGGTGAATAGTACTACTCCTGTAAAATCTAAGCAAAAAAATGGAAATAATAAACAAGGAAATGGTAATAGTTAGTGCATATGAAAAATAAAAAAGAATCTTTTTTTTGGACTAGCTACTCGGATTTGATGACAAGCTTGTTCTTTATCATGCTAACTCTTTTTGTCTTGGTGATAGTGCTTTTGCATAAACGAATGGAGGCAACAGAACAACAACTTGCAGAAATAAAAAAAGTCGAGGCTTCAACTCGTGAGCTTGACAAATCCGAATATTATACCTACAAAAAGGAATACAAAAAATATGTTTTGAATGTAAAATGTTTTTTTGCCGAACTTAAATCAAGCTTGTCTGATTTGCAGACTGATACGGAAAAACTGGAACAAGCTGGTCTGGAGATACGTGATTTTCTTAAAAAGAATTCTTCAAATCAGTACCTCCTGATAATAGAGGGACAGGCTTCACGAAATTCAGTTAAGCAGACTGAACAGAATTATCGTCTTAGTTATGAGCGTGCTTTAACACTTATGAAATTTTGGAAAGATGTTTGCCATATTGATTTTGGTGCAAATTGTGAAATCCAAATTGCTGGTAGTGGTGATGGACGATATAATTTTGGCTATACTGGTGGTGAAGATAACGAGCGGTTTAAGAAACTCGATGCTACACTTATGAGAGAAAGAGGAGTGAATGAACTTCAAAATCAGAGGTTTGTAATACATATAATGCCTAAAAATATTATTGAAAATGCGCAAAAATAAATTTTATATTATTCTGATATTAAGTCTTTTTCTTATGTCATGTGCACATAGGTCTGGACAGAATAGACGTGAGCGTAGACCGAGTCCTGCAAATGTTTCTGATGGTCTTGTCGCTAATATGTCCTCTGACGGTAGCAAAATGGATGGGGCTCAGATATTCAAAAAATATAATCAAGCTGTGTTTATGGTTTTCACAACTGATGGAAATAATGTGTATCAAGGTTCTGGTTTTTTTATTGGTGATAATGGTCTTGCAGTTAGTAATTATCATGTATTTAAAGGAACAACAATTGGTGATGAGGCTATAAAAATGCCTGGTGATGATACAGCGTATAAGGTTTCGGAGATTTATCAACGTAATGAACAAGAGGATTTTATTCTTTTTCGTGTCGACTATGATAACGAATGTTCTATACCGATTGCTGATAAACAACCGCAAATAGGTGATAAAGTCTTTGCTATAGGAAGTCCACAGGGGCTTGAGAATACTTTTTCTTCGGGGGAAGTATCACAATGGCGTGGCAAGAATCTTATGCAGATTAGTGCTTTGATTGACCATGGAAGTAGTGGCGGAGCTTTGATAAATGAATATGGAGAAGTCGTGGGGATAACTTCTGGATCATTTGCAGATGGTTCTCAAGCCAATCTTAATTATGCCTGGAGTATAGATGTAATAAAGCCATATTTAAAATAAATATCTGCGTTGGTTCTATATATTGTATCTTTGTGCAATTTTGATTTTGTTGACAGCAATAGATTAGAAAGAATATGATACATTCATTATTTCAAATAGTATTAGGCTATCTTCTCTGGAAGCATATTCCTGCATGGTTGAGGCTAAATAATTCACAAACTGTAGACCATTATATTATAGTCGGCTTATCATTGATTGGTTTTTTGATGATGGCTATAGGAGGATTACATATTGTTGAATACTTATTGTAATTTAAGATCGAATAATAATAATTCTTTGCATAAAATGAAAAATAGGTACATTCTGAACTTTATTATCTGCATGTTTTCTGTGCTGTGCCTTTCATGTTCGTCAGAATATGTATATATTTGCACAGGTCCTTCATCTTCTGTGTACCATAAGACTGATGATTGTCGGGGATTGAATCGTTGCTCAGGTAGCATAGATAAAGTCACGGTAAAAGAGGCTAAGGAAATGGGACGTAGGGCTTGTAATATTTGTGAGTAAATATTGGATATATGCGTGATAACATTTCCTTATTCTTGATTTTCCTCTTGCTGATTTCGTGTTCTTCAAATCAGCCTCAGAAGTCTTCTGATAACGAGACTCTAAATAATACAAGGACTACGGAAGTCTCAACCTCGTCTGAGATACCTGATATATCTCTTGACAGTCTGCAGGTAATTTCTATTAATGCTGACAATACTCACAATCGGCAGAGTGGAGGTGAGGTTAGGGTCAATCCTTATTATGACGAAGGTTATGATAACGGTATGGATGATGGATATAACGATGGACAGGAGAATGTGCGGATGGATTCGTATGATGACTGGT
>ERZ808242.1631-NODE-1631-length-11784-cov-4.112371_pt1 | contig 11784 bp, 12 predicted proteins | sample MGYA00521244_ERZ808242 | MGnify/ENA primary metagenome ERZ808242 (study PRJEB31516, sample SAMN03275573) | gut metagenome | biome: mammalia-associated habitat; material: feces | host: Papio cynocephalus | place: Kenya | collected 2012-07-27 ... | reverse complement strand
ATTTTTTATTCGGCGAAGCGAGAAATTTGCAGCAAGGCTGGCGCCTTGCAAAAATAAACGCAAAGCCGCAATCTAAAAGGCGGCGAGCGAAACCGCAGCAGGTTCGAGTCCTGTCACACTAGGACTCAAAGTCCCATAAGGACATTGTAAATTCGCTCGTTTGCGTCCAAAATAGCCATTTTCTTAGCCGCCTCGGACATTTTCTTTAATTTATCCTTGTTTTCAATAACAGAAGAAATTTCCGAAATAAGTTTTTTCCCGCTTAAATCCTTTTCTTCAATAACCTCTGCCGCTCCCCGTCTTTTAAGAGCCATAGCATTGTGATACTGATGATTTTCCGCAACATAAGGAGACGGAATAAGTACGGACGGCTTAGCGCATGCCTCAAGCTCACTTAATGTAATAGCGCCGGCTCTGCATATAACGATATCCGCCGCCGCCATGCAGACATCCATATCGTTTATATATTCTCTTATATCTATTTCTTCGCTTAAAGTCACACCGGAGCTTTTAAGCCTGTTCATCATAACTGAATACCCTGTTTTGCCGGTTGCGTGAATATGGTAAAACTTATGGGTGTTATTATGCCATTTTATAAGCTCCTCGACTGCCTCGTTTATCGGTCTTGCTCCTAGAGAGCCGCCGAAAGAAAGAATAAGCGGTCTGTCATCCGTAAGTCCCAATTTTTCTCTTGCGGTCTTTTTATCAATGCTTAACAGCTCTTCTCTTACGGGATTTCCCGTAATAACAGGAGTTTTATTCAGTTTTAAATACTTTTCCGCATCCTTCATAGCGAGCATAACGGCGTCTACACGGTTTGCAAGCATTTTAGTAGTAACTCCGGGAAAAGCGTTCTGCTCATGGATAGCGGTTTTAAAGCCTAATTTTGCCGCCTCTCTTAAAACGGGTCCGCTAACATATCCTCCCGTTCCCATAACAATATCGGGCTTAAGCTCCTTTAAAAGCCTTTTAGATTCTGATGAAGAGGTGAAAACCTTTTTAACCGCGTCAATATTTCTGCCGATATTTTTAAGTGATATTTTTCTTTGAAATCCTGCGACCTCTATCGGGTAAAAATCATAGCCCTTTTGCGGAACAAGCACCGACTCAAGCTTATCGGGAGTTCCGATATAGCTGATTTTAGCGTCCGGATGCTTTGATTTAATAAAGCCCGCAACGGCCAAAGCAGGATTTATATGTCCGGCGGTTCCGCCGCCGGCGAAAAGAATGTGCATATATTTCTCCCCATTATAATAAAATTAAACTTTTTCAATATCCGCGCTTCTTGAAACCGAAAGGACTATTCCCATTTCGGCAAGAAGAATAACGAGCGAAGAGCCGCCGTAGCTGAAAAACGGCAAGCTTATTCCCGTATTCGGAATTGTATTGGTTACAACCCAAATATTAAGCATTGCCTGAAGACCGACCTGAAAGGTAAGACCTATAGCCAAAAGCGAACCGAATTTATCGGGACAGCGCATGGCTATTGTAAATCCACGCCATACAAGCAAAGCGAAAAGAAGAATTATCACTATAGCTCCAACCAGCCCAAGTTCTTCGCAGACTATTGAAAATATAAAGTCATTATGAGGCTCGGGAACCCAAAGATACTTTTGCCTTGACTGCCCTATTCCTCTTCCGAGAATTCCGCCCGAGCCGATAGCAAGAAGCGACTGAATTGTCTGAAAGCCTTTGCCGGTTGCGTCAAGCCAAGGGTCGCGCCAATATTTAATTCGGCTTGAGCCGTAGCTTATAACATTGGTTGCAAAAGCGAGGGCTACAGCGCCCGCTCCTGCGCCTATACCGCCTATAATCCACCTTTTCTGCATTCCGCCGATAAAAAGCAATGTAACACCTATTGCGAATACAAGCACCGTTGCGGAAACATGCGGCTCAAGCACTATAAGTCCGCATGTAAAGGCTAAAATAAGTCCTAAGAAAAGAATGAATTTAAAGCCCTTCATTTCATGCTGATGAGCGGCAATTAAAGACGAGAAAAGCAAAATTATCGAAAATTTCGCTATTTCGGACGGCTGAAAGTTAAGCGGTCCGATAACTATCCAGCGCTTTACATCCATACCGCTGACCATCGGCGGCAGAGCAAGCAAAACTATTAGAAGCAAGGTTGAAATAAGAAAAATCGCCCAAGCGAATTTGCGCCAGAAATGATAATCGATTTTTGAAATAAAAAACATCAGGCACAGCCCGACCGCGGCGAAAGCCGCCTGACGGGAAATAAACTTATAGCTGTTCTGATAGTATTCATAAGAATAGGCATAGCTTGCCGAAAAGAGCATAACAAGACCGATTGTGAGAAGCAAAAGAACAAAAGAAAGAAATGTTATATCAAGCTTTCCTTTTTGGACAACGCTTTTCTTTTTTTTCTTTATATTCTGATTCGGCATCGTCTGTTATCCTCCTGAAAAAAATTATTTAAAAGAAGCTAAAACTATCAAGAAAGCGGCAATATCCGCAACAAGGGTCACGCCCGAGAACATGAATACGATTTTTTCTTCTGAAAATCCGCACATTTCAAAATGATGATGAAGCGGAGCCATTTTAAATATTCTTTTGCCTGTAAGCTTGAAGGAAGCTACCTGCAAAATAACCGAGAAAGCCTCGGCAAGATATATTATACCAACTAAGATAAGAATTATAGGCATATCAAGCGAAAATGACATTGCCACAACCATACCGCCTAAAAACATAGAGCCTGTATCGCCCATAAACACCTTTGCGGGCTTTGCATTCCAAAGATAAAAGCCTGTGCAGGAGCCGGCAAGCGCCGCTGCAACGACATTTCCGTACCATCCGTGAGAAACTCTCATAAACGCCGCGGACGCCATCATAAAGAAGCAGGAAACAACCAAGGTTACTGAGGTTGCAAGTCCGTCAAGACCGTCGGTTAAGTTTACGGCATTTGTAAACCCGTAAACAAAAAACAGAGCTATCGGCCAGAAAAGAAGTCCTGCGCCGCTTGTGATATTTACGCTTCCGACAAACGGAATATAAGTATATTCAAGATGTCCGACAAAATAAAGCACTGCAAGATAAAGCACTGATACGATTATCTGAAAAAAGGTCTTTTGTCTTGCGGTAAGTCCTAAATTTCTTTTTTTGACGATTTTTATAAAATCGTCCGCAAAGCCTATGGCTCCCATTAAGAAAGCCATTCCTATTCCTGCATATAATTTAACGGTATCGAGTGCAGGAGTAAAATCGGAAACAAGAGGCTTTTTTGCCGCCGCCGAAATTATCAGACAAACCGCAAAGGCGAAAAGAAATCCGAAGATTATCATAATTCCGCCCATTGTGGGAGTTCCCTCTTTTTTCTTGTGCCATTTAGGTCCGTCCTCTAAAATCGTCTGTCCGATATGAAGCTTTCTGAGCTTCGGTATTACGGAATACCCAAGCAGGCTTGTAGCCGCAAATGCAATAACCGCCGCTATAACCGAATAATACTTATCCATATTTACTCTCCCTTTTCTTTCAGCTCTTTCAAGGCTTCAAATACCACTTCGCGTTCATCAAAGTGAATGGTGCCCGAATTTAATATCTGGTAGGTTTCATGTCCCTTACCCGCAAGAACTATTATATCATCTTTTCTCGCGATTGACAAAGCATACTTTATAGCCTCTTTGCGGTTGACAATAACCTTATAAGGAGTATGAATACCCTTTATGCCCTCTAAAATATCGTTGATTATAGCCTCTGGGTCCTCTGTTCTCGGATTATCGCTTGTAACGATTACATAATCGGCATTATGGACCGCAACATTACCCATTATCGGTCTTTTTGTTTTATCTCTGTCTCCGCCGCAACCAAAGAGGACTATAAGACGGCTTTTTTTGCATTCCTTAAAGGTTGAAAGAATGTTTTTAAGACCGTCGGGAGTGTGGGCATAATCTATTATTACGGTATAATCCGTACCCGTAGGCACAACCTCTGCCCTTCCCTTTACGCCGTGAAGCTCCTTTATTGCGTCCGCCGCGGTTTTAACGGGAATTCCGAGCTCAATAGCCGCAACTATCGCGCAAAGCGAATTATAAACCGTAAATCTTCCGCCGTTATTAACCGAAATATGATTTATCGAGCCCTTTGTAACAAGCTCATATTCAACGCCTGCAGGATGATAATTTATACCCTTTGCGCTGTAATCCGAATCGTTCGAGGCGGAATAGGTTATAACGGGGCAGTCAAGCCCCTGTGCCATTTGATTATAATATGAATCGTCGCTGTTAAGAATTGCCTTTTTGCACATTTTAAAAAGCTTTTTCTTAGCAAGCAGATAATTTTCCATTGTTTTATGGTAATCGAGGTGATCCTGCGTTAAATTCGTGAAAAGCGCCTCTTCAAAGGTTACATTGCAAATTCTCTTTTGATCGAGCGCATGCGAGGAAACCTCCATAACGGCATATTCGCATCCGCTTTCAACCATATCGGCAAAAAGCGAGTTTAAAGTAAAAGCGTCGGGAGTGGTATTATGGGTCTCTATTACCCTGTCCTTTATCATATTATGGATAGTGCCTATCAGACCGACATTATAACCTGCTTTTTCAAGAATTGCCTTTATCATATAGGTGACGGAGGTCTTTCCGTTTGTACCGGTAACACCTATAAGCTTAAGCTTTTTTGCAGGCTCGTTAAACCATTTGGAACAAAGCTTAAAATAGCATTCATGTGTATCTTTAACGATAATCTGATTTTTTTCGCCTGTATCATGCTCGGCAAATATAACCGATGCTCCCGCCTTAACAGCGTCGGAAGCAAATTTATGCCCGTCGGACGCCGCTCCTTTTAAGCAAACAAAAGCATAGCCCTTTTTAACCTGCTTTGAATTACAGGTTATTCCCGTTATTTCTAAATTACCGTCAAGATTTTGTGTACCGTAAAGCTCGCTGAGTAACAAAATATACACTCCTTAAAAATGAAAATCCGTTTTTTAAAAATTAACTAATCTGCCGCTATATCTGCCTCTGCCTGTTCCCTGAAATTAACCGTTACAACCTTTCCTAAAGCCACCGTTTCTCCTGCTTTAATACTCTGGCTGTAAGCCTTAAGATCCGGCGATGCGGTGTTGCCCGAAAATTCAACATTTATTCCTGCCGCCGCAGCCGCCGCGTTTACCTCTGAAACAGTAAGACCTATAAGATTAGGCACGGTAGTCGTAGCCTCTTCCTCATTATCTGTATAAAGTATTACCGTTCCGCCCTTATAAACCGAAGTTCCCGAAACAGGAAGCTGTTTTGTGACCTTTGCGCCCGTTCCCATAACCTTATAAGAAAGTTTTGCGTTTGCAAGGGTCTGCTTTGCGGCTTCAACATCCGTTCCGACAAGCTCCGGAACGGAAACCGACATATTTTTAAGCTGTTCTTCCGAATACTGAGGCTCATATCCTAGATACGGAAGAATTTCAGCCATGACCTTTGAGCCGACAGGCGCCGCTATTGCGCCGCCGTAATACTGACCGCCCATTGCCTCATCAAGCATAACAAGAACGGCGATTTCAGGCTTATCTATAGGAGCTATTCCTACATAAGAGCCTATGTACAGTCCCTTGACATTAAGCTCAAGCATTTTTGCTACCTTTTCGGAAGTACCGGTTTTTCCGCCTACCCTATAGCCTGCAACCTGACCGTTTTTAGCGCCGTTCTGAACTACATATTCAAGTAACTGGCGCATTGTAGCCGAAGTGCTTTCGGAAACAACCTGTCTTTTATAGGTATCTGAGAAGGTTTTTACAACCTTTCCGTCTGAGTCAAGGAATTTTTCCGCCAAGTGAGGCTGAACGATATATCCGCCGTTTACCGCGGCCGCGGCAAGAGTAAGAGTATGGAGCGGAGTTATATTAAAGGTCTGACCGAATGAGGACGACGCAAGCTCTGTTGCGTGCATATCGGCAAGCTTATGATAATAAGAGGTTGCTTCACCCGGGAGATCTATTCCTGTCTTTTGAGTAAGTCCGAACGCCTCAAAGTATTTAGAAAATGTTTCTGCTCCTATAAGCTGACCTATCTGAATGAATGCAGGGTTACAGGAATTTGCAATTGCCTGAGGAAGCGTCTGTAAGCCGTGTCCTGCCGCCTTATGACAGTGATATGGGTTTCCTGCTACAACATAAGTATGGTTACAAGTGAATTTACTGTCAACATTTATAAGGTTTTCTTCTAAAGCGGTGGCAGCCGTAAATATTTTAAAAACAGAACCGGGCTCGTAAGTGTCGGAAACGGCTTTGTTTCTCCACTGTCGGTTTAAAAGCTCGGATTTAAGCTTATTTTTTTCTTCGGTATCAGAAACCGCGTCAACCTTAGCTTGATCGGCGGCCGAAAGAGTGAAAGCAGAATTAGGGTTAAAATCGTCGCTTACCGCCATGCCGAGTATTGCGCCGGTATTTACATTCATTACAACTACCGCTCCGCGCTCCTGAACATGCTCGGTTTCAACCGCCTCGTCAAGGTATTTTTCAGCGACATACTGGATATAAGAGTCAATAGTAGTTACAATCGAATTGCCCTGCTTTGCCTCCTCGGATTTCTGATATGTAAACTGCATATCGGTTCCTCTGGCGTTTTTGGCCGCGACAACTCTTCCCGCAACGCCTGTAAGCTCGTTATCATACCAGCTTTCAAGACCGGCAAGTCCCTGATTATCGTCCCCGACAAAGCCGATTACGGTCGACGCGAGGGTATCGTTAGGATAGTATCTTTTAACGGTTTCGTCAAGTCCGACATATTTTGTCATTTCAAGGTCGCTGTTATCCGAAATGAATTTGCGGATTTTATCGGCAACCGTCTTTTCGATTTTTTTCTTTACGGTTACATAATAGGTTCTTTTCTTGGTCTTTTCATAAATATCGTTATAATCCTCTCCGAGAATTTCGGAAAGGTTTTTTGCGATAAGCGTTCTTAAGGTTTCCTGCTTTTTTTCGTCCTTAAGATTGTTTATTCCGTTCGGCGTAATATAAACAGTCCACGCGGTGGCGCTTTTGGCTAAGAATTTCATATTCTTATCGTAAATATTTCCTCTCGGGGCTGTAACGACATTATCATAAAGCTGCTGTTCGGACGCCATGCTCTGATATTCGTCGCCCTTGACGACCATAATATTTACAAGACTGTATGACGAAATAAGGGTAAGACATAAAATTACCGCAATCATGGTAAATTTAATTCTGCCCCGCATTTCCTTTCCCGGTCTTACAGCCATTTTTACACCGCTTTCCTTGTTTTTTCTTGCCGCACTAAATACTCGAAAACGAGAGCCGCGGATATCCCTTTTGACTCTCGTATTTATTTATATTATTTTTATTGTTTATATATTCATTGATTCGCGTCCGATGTGACGGTCTCTCCGTTTTCGGTGACCGCCGTGTTTTTATCGTTTACCCTGATATACTTGACATTTTCCTTGCCCATTTTGCTCATGCCGAGCTGAGTTGCCTCAAGCTCAATATTATAATACGACACTTTTCTTTCAAGGTCAACCTCTAAGCTTGTCTTATAACTGTCAAGCACATTTATTTCTTTTTTGATACTGTTTATATGACTGTTTACTTCATTTATCTTAAGGCGCAAAAATATATTTCCGCAAAGAGCCGCAAGCACGAAAATCGAAGCCGCAAGAGCAAAAGCCGAAACCGACATTCTGCACGATTTAGCTTTAGCTGAGGTTCTGTTTTTGCTTACGGGCATTTTTACGATGTCCGCGGTTTTTTGTGTTCTTTTTTCTTTAGGCATAAACATTTCAAAATCATAAGCAAGACTGTCATTATAATATTTTATGTTATCCATTTTATTGAACATTCCTTTTTATCAGTCAGATTTTTATAATACTGCGAAGCTTTGCGCTCCTGCTCCGCGGATTTTGGTTAAGCTCTTCAACAGTTGCCGTTATCGGCTTTCTTGTCGGCATTTTGCCCTTAGGTGTTCTGTGGCAGACGCATACGGGCAAATCGGGCGGACAAATACAGCCCGTGCAAAATTCCTTAAATTTGTTTTTAACAATTCTGTCTTCTAAAGAATGAAAGGTGATTATACTTAAAACTCCGTCTTTATTAAGGAGATTGAAAGCCTTATCAATTCCCGTTTCAAGGCAGTCAAGCTCGCCGTTTACCGCAATTCTTAAAGCCTGAAAGCATTTTCTTGCGGGGTGTCCGTCTCTCCTTGCTGCGGCAGGCACGCTTGAAGCTATCAGGTCCGCAAGCTCAACGGTTGTGTTTATCGGCTTTTGCGCCCTCTTTTTAACTATTCTGTCTGCTATTCTGTAAGCGAATTTTTCCTCGCCGTAGTTTTTAAATATATCGGCAAGCTCGTTTACCGAAAGATTATTCACAAGGTCGGCGGCGGTTTTTCCGCTCTGACTCATGCGCATATCAAGAGGTGCGTCGGTTTTATAGGAAAAGCCCCTTTCGCCGTTATCAAGCTGATAAGAGGAAACTCCGATATCGAGCAAAATTCCGTCAAGCCCTTTTATATTAAGCTCATTTAAAACGCTGTCCATATTAACGAAATTGCTTCTTATCACCTTAGCATTATAACCTTTAAGTCTTTCTGCCGCGGTTTTCACCGCGTCGGGGTCCTGATCTAAAGCAATAAGCATTCCGCTTTTAAGTCTTTTTGCGATTTCAAGAGAATGCCCCGCTCCGCCGGCCGTACCGTCAAGATAAATACCGTCGGGCTTGATATTGAGCGAATTTAAGGTTTCTTCAAGCAGAACCGGTTTATGTTTAAATTCCATATCTTAAAAATCCAGCTCCTCAACAATAGAAGCGATGGATTCGGGAGTGTACTGTTCGTTTTCTGCTTTCCAAAGCTCTGTATTCCAAATTTCAAGATTGGTGTCCATACCGGTTATATGAGCGCTTGTATCAAGCTGAGCATATTCGCGCAGTACTGACGGGATAAGAATTCTTCCCTGAGAGTCAAATTCAACATTGAAAGCTCCGTCATACAAAAATCTTTTAACGACGCTTGACTTTGCCGAAGGAAGATTTCCTATCTTTTCAACAAGCCTGTCCCACTCTTTAAGAGAATAAACGCATATACAGCGCTTACCGTATATTCCGCGGCAAATCATAAAGCTTTCTCCCAATTCGTCGCGAAGCTTTGCAGGGATGGCGACTCTGCCCTTTTTATCTACTGTATGCTGATAACCTCCGTAGAGCAAAGACCGTCACCTCATTTCTTAAAATTCACCACTATGCCACACATTTATGACATTTCGATACACTTTTCTCCACCTGAGTTAATTATAATACCACTTTTAAGAAAAATCAAGTGTTTTTTTGAAATTTACATTACTTCCAAACAGGGCAAACATTATTAGACAATTTTCAACAAATGTTTGACATCGCAAATTAAATATGGTAATATAAATTGATAACAAAATATCTTTAAAGATTTATCTGATATAAGGTGATTGGAATTAAAGAAGAATTTTTATCAAATTCCGAAAAAGAAACCGAAAAAATCGCTTCGGATTTTGCAAAAAAGCTAAGCGGCGGAGAGGTTATAGCGTATACCGGTAACCTAGGCGCAGGAAAGACCTGTTTTACAAGAGGACTGGCACGTGGGCTTGGGTTTAAAGGCGATGTCTCCTCCCCTACTTTTGCGCTTGTAAACGAATACCGCGGCGGAAGACTTGATTTATTTCACTTTGATATGTATCGGATAAGCGGCTTTGAGGACCTTTATTCCACCGGATTTTTCGATTATCTTTCGGAAAACGGTGTTATAGCCGTTGAGTGGAGCGAAAACATTTCGGGAATTCTTGACGGAAATACAATTTTCATTGATATCAGACAGACAGAAAATCCGAATTCAAGAATAATCACGATTAAGAGCGAGGACACGATATGAAGATACTTTCGGTTGAGGCGTCCGCCTCCCCTGCTTCGGTTGCGATAACCGAAAACGGCAAGGTTTTGTCCTCATCATATATAAATATAAATCTCACCCATTCGCAGACTCTTATGAACATGGTTGACGGAGCTTTAAAAAACATCCGCCTTACTATTGACGGTATCGATGCGTTTGCGGTTTCGGCAGGACCCGGGTCTTTTACGGGGCTCAGGATTGCTCTAAGCCTGATAAAGGGACTTGCGGAGCCTTTTAACAAGCCGTGTGTAGGAGTATCTACACTTGAAGCCATGGCATATAACCACAAATCGTTTGACGGAATAGTCTGCTGTCTCATGGACGCAAGGTGCAATCAGGTCTACAATGCGATTTTCTCGGTTAAAAATGGAGAGATAACAAGACTTGTTCCCGACCGCGCTGTTTTATGCGAGGAAGTTATAAGCGATTTAAAGGGTCTTGCCAAAACCGAAAAGGTAATTCTTTGCGGAGACGGCGCCGACCTTTTATTTGAAAAGCTCGAAGACAAGGAAAATATAAAAATAGCCTGCGAGCCTTTAAAATACCAAAATGCCGCAGGAGTAGGTTTCTTAGCACAAACGGATTTTGAAAAAAGAAAGGTCACGCCCGATCTGCTTGTCCCTGTTTATCTGAGACTTCCGCAGGCCGAAAGAGAATTAAAAGCGAAAAAAGAAAAAGCGAGTGATATAAAATGAAAATAGCGATAGGATGCGACCACGGCGGTCTTGAACACAAAAACGCAATAATCGCCCATTTAAAGGAACGCGGATTTGAAGTTGTAAACTTCGGTACCGATACTTTAGATTCGGTTGATTATCCCGATATAGCGGTCAAGGTTTGTAACGCTGTTGTAAACCACGAATGCGACAGAGGAATTCTCGTTTGCGGAACGGGAATCGGAATGTCCATTGCGGCAAACAAGGTTAAAGGAATAAGAGCCGCGGCATTAAGCGACCATTTTTCCGCTAAATACACAAGGCTTCACAATGACGCAAATATTTTATGCTTAGGCGGCAGAGTTATCGGTATCGGTACCGCGCTTGAGCTTACGGATATTTTTACAGATACAGATTACGAAGGCGGCAGGCACCAAAAAAGACTTGATAAAATTGCCGCTTTAGAGAAGTAAAAAAAGCGGCGTATAATGCGCCGCTTTTAAATAAAATTTTCGGAGGATAAAAAATGAACAAGAATGTATTTATTATGGACCATCCGCTGATTCAGCACAAGCTCAGCATTTTGCGCGATGAGAAAACAGGCTCTAAGCAGTTCCGCGAGCTTATAAGCGAGATTGCAATGCTTATGTGCTATGAATCCACAAGAGATCTTCCGCTTAAAGATGTTGAAACAAAAACACCCGTTGCAACCGCAAAGACTAAGATCCTTGCCGGCAGAAAAATGGCTTTTGTTCCTATTCTTCGCGCAGGACTTGGAATGGTTGACGGCGTTTTAAGCCTTATTCCTGCCGCAAGAGTAGGACATATCGGTATGTACAGAGACCCCGAGACCCACATGCCTGTTGATTACTACTGCAAATTACCGGCAGATTTAAATGAGCGTGACGTTTTCGTTCTTGACCCGATGCTTGCAACCGGCGGCAGTGCTATTGACGCGGTTTCAAAAATCAAGGAATTTTCTCCGAAGAGAATTAAGTTTATGTGCATAATTGCGGCTCCCGAAGGAATTGAAGCCTTCACAAAGGCTCATCCCGATGTTCCTGTTTATTGTGCAGGACTTGACCAGTGCCTTAACGAGCATGCTTACATCGTCCCCGGTCTCGGCGACGCAGGCGACAGAATTTTCGGCACAAAATAATAATAAAACAGCAAAAAACAGAGTGCAGCGAAAGCTACACTCTCAGTCTGTCGAAAAAGTCCAGTAAAAGCTGGGCTTTTTCGCATATATATGG
>ERZ808242.1615-NODE-1615-length-11887-cov-4.624408_pt1 | contig 11887 bp, 12 predicted proteins | sample MGYA00521244_ERZ808242 | MGnify/ENA primary metagenome ERZ808242 (study PRJEB31516, sample SAMN03275573) | gut metagenome | biome: mammalia-associated habitat; material: feces | host: Papio cynocephalus | place: Kenya | collected 2012-07-27 ... | reverse complement strand
AATCCGTCAAGGATATTATGAAGGCTTCCGAAACGATTTCGACCGATGTTGTAAAGGCGGACGATTACAACGCTTCGGATGACGGCGGCGAATGGGCGGACAGCGACAACGGCGTTAAGCTTGAATTTTTAAAGGAATCAAAATTCAAGGCTTATGTATGTCTTATAAAAGACCCGAAAAGGGTTAAGGTCGGAGTTTCCTCGGAAAATTTCGAGGGGGCGACTGTTGGAAAATCAATATTTGACATTGTAGGAAAATACAGCTGTCTTGCGGCTGTCAACGGCGGAGAATTTTCCGATATCGGCGGAAATGGCTCGGGTGCCGCACCTATGGGACTGACATATTCATTCGGAAAATGCGTATGGAACGACGGCTTAAGGCGCACCTTTATGGGCTTTGACAAAAATGACCGACTTATTTGCCGTGACTCGGTAAGCAAGGCGGAAGCAGACAAATTAGGGATCAGAGACGCAGTATGCTTCCAGACGGGAAATGTTTTGATTTCGCAAAACGGCGACGATATCAAGCTTTATTACGGAGATTCAAACACCGGAACCGCCCAGCGCACCGCCATAGGACAGAGAGCGGACGGAACGGTTATACTGCTTGTGACCGACGGCAGAAGCGCCGACAGCATAGGAGCTACAAGAAACGATGTTATCGACATAATGGTGAAATACAAGGCTGTAAGCGCAGGCATGCTTGACGGCGGCTCTTCAGCAATGCTTTATTACAAGGATTATCAAACAAAATACGGCTTAGACAAGGCCTCTCTTGACAGCTTTCAGCAAAAAGGGCTTGTAAACCGTTACAAGGCATTTGTAGCACCGAGAACCATACCGACATTCTTTATTGTGACGGAGGAATAAGAATTGAAAGAAAAATCAAAATTCTATAAAATCTATTTCGGAATTCTTATCGCCTTCGGAGCCTTGCTTTTAGTATCCGGCATTTATTTTTACGGCTGGCTTAAGGATTATGAAAGCACCCGTCCCGAAGTGGTAGCTAAGGGCGTTATTTCAAAATACATAGACAGCGGAACTGTCGGCGCAATGAAAGCCGACTGCGCGCTTGATTTTTCGGACTATGAAACCGAAAAATCGGTAAGCAAAGCGGTTAAAAGCTTTACCGAAAATAAAAAAATCACCCTTTCAACCTCGGGGAAAAAAGAAAAGGGATACGATTTCGCTTACAATATAAAAGCCGACGACAATACTTTTTTATCGGTTTATCTTGTAAAGAACAAGAATAAGACCTTTTTCGGACATTACGGGTACGCTGTTAAAAAATCGGCATTTGCCGACAGCTTTTACAAAACGGCAACGATTAAGCTCAGCTCCGACGAGGATTTAACCGTTAACGGAATAAAGCTTAAAAAAAGTGACCGCACCGACGACGCTTTGCCAAAGCTTCCCGAAAGCATAACGGCGAAAATCAAAAACAAAAAGCAGACGGCAAGGCTTGACAGGCTTATAAGCCCTAATCCCGAAATCAAGGCATACAAGGATAAAACCGAGCTTGAAATAAAAAACGAAAGCGGAGTTTACAATGTTATAAGCTCTTATTCGAGCGATTTCGGCGAAAGAATTACAAATTTTGCTTTAGAGGCTTCAAAAACTTATGCGGCTTACATGCAGAACGATAAAAGGTTTTCTCAGGTTGCGGCATACCTGATGCCGAACACCGAATTTTATCAGAATTTAAAAACAAGTCTTGTTATATTTGCATGGGAGCATGATTCTTATGATTTTGAAAATGTTGTCACCGGTGAGTTTTATTCCTTTTCGGAGTCGCTTTTCAGCGTAAGAGTAAGATTCGAGCAGGTGCTGAAATTAGGAAGCAAGGAATACAGGGACAATTTCGACAAGAATATTTTTGTCTCTTTTGAAAACAACCGTATGAGCATTATTGACATGCAAAGTGTGGGAGAAAACGCAAATGAATGAATTTGAAATTAGAATTCTTGATTTTATACAGGACAAATTAGCCTGCAAATTTTTTGATTTTTTAATGCCGATAATTTCTTTATTCGGAGACGGCGGAATTTTCTGGATTGCGTTAGCGGTGCTTTTCATAATAATTCCGAAAACCCGAAAAACGGGTATTACCATGGGTTGTGCTCTTTTATTGGGACTTATTTTCGGCAACGGTTTACTTAAAAATCTGATTGCAAGAACAAGACCCTACGATATTAACACGGGATTTAAGCTGCTTGTTAAAAAGCTTTCGGACTATTCGTTTCCGTCAGGGCATACGCTTGCATCCTTTGAATGCGCAAGCGTTCTTATGATAAAACATAAAAAGCTTGGAATTCCCGCGCTTATTCTTGCGGTATTTATAGCTTTTTCAAGACTTTATCTTTATGTTCATTATCCCACCGATGTTCTTACAGGAGCACTGCTCGGAACCGCATTCGGATTTCTTGCGGTATTTATCGTCAATAAGTGCGACAGCAAGATAAAAAGGATAAAATCAGATAAAAAGAATTCAGCTAATGTATAGCATCTAAAACGACAGTTCCCCTCTGTTTTTCGATGAAACCGAAAAACAGAGGGGAACCTTTTTTATTTATTATTCAAATTCAAAGCTTCCGGTAAGGAGGACTGTTTCATCCTTTGAAACAGTAAGAATTCCTGTGCCTACGCGCGCCTTTTTCACGGTTCCGTCCTCAAGAGTGATACTGCATTCGCCTTCTTTAGTGGCGGTAGCAAAAGGAATATGGCCTGCCATAACCGCAAGGTCGCCCTCGGTTCCGCGAAGCGACAAATCCGCCGCATCGCCGCAAAAAGCATTGCCGTCGGGCGTTGAAACAGTAAGCTTAAAGGTATTCATAGCTTATCCCTTCTTTGCCTTTGCGACAGCCTCGTCTATAGTTCCGACAAAGAGGAATGCCGATTCGGGCAGGTCGTCATGCTTACCCTCGATTATTTCCTTAAATCCGCGGATGGTCTCGCTTAAGGGAACATAGGTACCCTCAATTCCCGTGAATTTCTCGGAAACATGGAAGGGCTGAGACAAAAATCTCTGAATTTTTCTTGCCCTTGAAACGGTTAATTTATCCTCATCGGAAAGCTCATCCATACCCATGATTGCGATAATATCCATAAGCTCATTATAGCGCTGCAAAATTCTTTGAACCTCTCTTGCGACCGCATAATGCTCCTCGCCGAGGATTTCGGGAGAAAGAATACGGCTTGTTGATTCAAGCGGATCAACGGCAGGATAAATACCCTGAGACGCAATATCACGGGAAAGAACGGTCGTAGCGTCCAAATGGGCAAAGGTAGTTGCAGGGGCAGGGTCGGTAAGGTCGTCCGCAGGGACATAAACCGCCTGAACGGAGGTTATCGAGCCTTTTTTAGTTGAAGTAATTCTTTCCTGCAGAGCGCCCATTTCGTTAGCCAGCGTCGGCTGATAGCCTACGGCGGACGGCATTCTTCCGAGAAGTGCCGAAACCTCGCTTCCTGCCTGAGTAAATCTGAAGATATTATCTATAAACAGAAGAACATCCTGTCCCTCGGTATCGCGGAAATATTCAGCCATTGTAAGTCCCGAAAGACCTACACGCATTCTGGCTCCCGGGGGCTCGTTCATCTGACCGTAAACAAGGGCGGTATTTGAAAGAACACCCGACTGCTTCATCTCATTATAAAGGTCATTACCCTCTCTTGTACGCTCGCCGACGCCTGTAAACACAGAAAGACCGCCGTGTTCCTTAGCGATATTATTGATAAGCTCCATAATAAGAACTGTTTTTCCGACGCCCGCGCCGCCGAACAGACCGATTTTTCCGCCTTTTGAATAGGGGCAGATAAGGTCTATAACCTTAATTCCTGTTTCAAGAATTTCGGTTGAAGCGGCAAGCTCATCATACTCGGGGGGATTTCTGTGGATATCCCAGCGCTCGGCTGTTTTAACCGGCTCGCCGTTATCAACGGTTTCTCCGAGAACATTGAAAATTCTGCCTAAAGTCTCTCTGCCTACGGGGACGCTTATTGCCTTACCCGTATCGGTGACCTCTGTGCCTCTTTTTAAGCCGTCCGTAGAGGCCATTGCGATACAGCGAACGGTATTATCGCCGACATGCTGGGCAACCTCAACGGTAAGCGTTCTGTCGCCGACCGGCACTGTAAGAGCGTTATTTATTGCAGGCAGGGAATTCTGTTCGAATTTTACATCGACAACAGGACCCATTACCTGTTCAACATAGCCTTTATTTTTTTCAGACAAAGGTTTTTCCTCCTTTTTATTCGCCCGAGCCTGCTACTATTTCAGTAATTTCCTGAGTAATAGCTCCCTGACGGGCGCGGTTATATTTAAGCCTTAAATCGTCTATCATCTGCTGAGCGTTTTTGCCTGCCGAATCCATTGCGTTTCTTCTTGCGGCTATCTCGCACGCATAGCTTTCGCAAACTAAAGAATAAATTATTCCCGCGAGATATTCCGAAACTATACTGTTTAAAACGGTAAGCTCATCAGGCTCGAAAACTGCGCCCGAGGCGGGAGCAGACTCATCCTTTTCAAGCGGAAGCAGAGTTTTGGCGGTTGCTTCCTGAGAAAGAACGGAATTATATTTTGTATAGATTATAAGAAGCTTTGAAAACTCTTTATTTTCAAATTCCCTGCAAAGCCTTTCGGAAAGCTCTCTTGCTTCGGCAAATCCGAAGCCCTCGCACAAAATCTGTTCTCCTGAAAATCTGTCGCACGCGCGCTTTCCGACAGGAATAAACTCAGCATTTTCAAATTCCTTGGCGAGTCTGAATACATTGGCATTATAACCGCCGGCAAGTCCGCGGTCGCCCGCTATAACGATAATTTTCGTTTTATCCGCGCCGTTATCCTGCATATAGGGGCTTTGCATACATTCATTTACTCTGCAGAGCATTTTTACGGTACTCATAACGGCATCGGAATATTCTCTTGATCTAAGCATTGCGGAATTTGATTTTTTAAGCTTTGAGGAAGCGACGAGCCCCATTGCCTTAGTCAGATGAAGGGTTGAATTAACGCTTTTAATTCTGATTCGAAGTTTCTTAATATCAGCACCCAAGAGTACTCACCTCTGCATTTCCGAGAGAGCCTTTTTGAGGGTTTCGACATCCTCTTCTTCAAAATAGTTCTCTTTTATACGCTTAAGGAAATCGCCGTATTTATTTTTAAGAAGAGCATAGAGGTCCGACTCATACTTCTTGACATCTTTGACTTCGACATTATTAAGATATCCGTTGATAACGGCATAAACTATAGCGACCTGACAGCCTACTTCAACCGGTGAATTTTTATTTTGCTTTAAAACCTCGACTATTCTTTCGCCCAAGGCAAGACGCGCTTTAGTATCCGCGTCAAGATCGCTGCCGAACTGAGCGAAAGACTGCAGCTCTCTATACTGAGAATAAAGAAGCTTAAGCTCGCCCGAAACCTTTTTCATTCCTTTAAGCTGAGCGGAGCCGCCGACACGGCTTACTGAAATTCCCGGGTTTATTGCAGGCATAATACCGCTGTGGAAAAGCTCGGATTCGAGGAATATCTGACCGTCGGTAATTGAAATAACATTGGTAGGGATATAAGCCGAAACATCTCCTGCCTGAGTTTCAATTATCGGAAGAGCGGTTATAGAACCGCCGCCGTATTCATCGGCAACGCATGCCGCTCTTTCAAGCAGACGGGAATGCAGATAGAATACATCTCCGGGGTATGCTTCACGGCCGGGGGGTCTTCTTATAAGAAGAGAAAGTGCGCGGTAAGCCACGGCATGCTTAGAAAGGTCATCATAAATAATAAGGACGTCCTTTCCCTGCGCGCGGAAATATTCCGCCATTGCGCAGCCTGCATACGGAGCGATATACTGAAGCGGCGCGCTTTCAGACGCGAAAGCGGAGACAACAATAGTATAATCCATAGCGTCCTCGCGCTTTAAATCGTTTACAAGCTGAACAACGGAGGTTGATTTCTGACCTATCGAAACATAAATACAGATAACTCCGCTGTCCTTCTGATTTATAATCGTATCGGTGATTATTTCGGTTTTACCCGTCTGTCTGTCGCCGATAATAAGCTCTCTTTGACCGCGGCCTATAGGAATCATACTGTCTATAGCCTTAATTCCCGTTTGCAGAGGAACGCTTACGCTTTTACGCTCTATAATTCCCGGGGCTTCGGATTCAACGGGTCTAAACTGTGATGATTCTATCGGACCCTTTCCGTCAATAGGAGCGCCGAGCGCATTAACAATTCTGCCTAAGAACTGCTCGCCTACGGGAACGGAAAGAACCTTTCCTGTTCTCTTTACCTCCGAGCCCTCGGCAATACTGTCATTATCAGATAAAATCGCAACCGAAACAGCCTCGCTTTCAAGGTTCTGAGCAACACCGAAGCTGCCGTCGGCAAATTCAAGAAGCTCATTTGCCATGCAGTTACGCAAGCCGTAAACTCGGGCAATTCCGTCACCGACGGTCATTACCTTACCGGTTTCGCGCATTTCTATACGGTCATCATAATTCTTGATTTGTTCCTTTATAATACTGCTTATTTCTTCTGCTTTTGTTTTCATCTGTCAATCACTTCCTTTATATCGCGAAGCTTTGAACTGATACTGCCGTCGAAAACCTTTCCGTCAACACGGATAACTATTCCGCCGATAAGCGACGGGTCGACGCTGCATTCAAGCTTGACTTTTTTATTTATTAGTTTTTCTGTTTTTTCCGTTACCGCGCTTTTTTCTTCCTCTGTAAGCGCGACGGCGCTTACAACCTTTGCGGCGGCAATTTTAAATGATTCGTTATAGATTTTTTTGTAAGCCGAAACGCATTCCTCAATTTTAGAAATATGCTTTCTTTCGCAAAGCAGCTTTAAAAAATTAAGAGTATTTTTAGAAACATATGGCTTAAAAGCTTTTTCTATTAAAGACAGCTTTTCCTCTTTTAATATAGCAGGAGAGCTTAAAAGCTCCTTATATTCGGGATTATCCGAAAAAGCTTTAGAGACAAGCTCCAAATCGGAAAGATATTCTTTTCTTTCCTCACTGCTCTGCCCTACCTCAAAAAGCGCCTCGGCATACTCTGTATAGACATCATTCATTTTCTTCACCGATTTCGTCAATGAAGGAATCTATTATTTTATGATGATCCTCTTCACTTATCTCACGGTTAAGCAGCTTTCCTGCAACCGCAACCGAAACATCCGCTATCTGCTTTTTTATAGCTTCCTCGGATTTACGCTTTTCAAGCTCCATTTCGTTTCTTGCGCGGTCAACAATGGAATCAGCCTGCTTTTTAGCCTCGGCAACGATTTCATCGCCTCGGCGGTCAGCGGCCTCGGCCGCTTCCTTAATAATACCGTCCGCACGTTTATCTGCCTCGGCAATTTTCGCGTTCCATTCGTTCTCTGTTTTCTTGGCGTTATCAAGAGCGGTCTTAGCATTTGAATAATCGGTATCAATAGCGGACTGCCGCTCGTCAAGCACTTTATTTATAGGTTTAAAAAGAAAGTGCCTGATAATCAAAAACAGAATAATAAGATTGCAAAGCGAAATTACTATGGACCAGATATTTACGGATATAACATCGAGAAAATCCGACATTTTTGCAATCTCTCCTATCAGATATTGTTTTTAAGGATATTAACAAATCTGCCCGGAGCGACAAAAATAAGAAGAATTGCTATAACGAGGGCATAAAGACCTGTTGTTTCGGCAATTGCGCAGCCCATGATCATAGTGGTTGTAACAGGGCCCTTGCATTCGGGCTGACGGCCTATTGCTTCGCACGCCTTGGCAACCGCGTTACCTTCACCGATACCGGGGCCTATACCTGCGATCATTGCACAGCCTGCGCCGAGTGCGCATCCGCCTAAAATAATTCCTATTGCGAGTTCTAACATTTAATTTTCCTCCGTTTGTTTTCTTTTCTTAATTTATACTCATCGGCAGGGAAACCGCCGGAGATATAAAGCATTGTGAGCATTGCGAAAATGAACGCCTGCAGGCATCCGCTGAACACATCAAAATAAACCGATAGGACAGCTGGAATACCTATCTGTAAAATCGGAAATTCGGTCAGCCAACCGAAAATCAGATTTGAAAGCCCCGAAAGACCTGCGGCGACAAGCGCCGAAATGACAGAGCCCGAAAGAACGTTTCCGTAATGACGGAAGGTCATTGAAACGGGGTTTGCCAGCTCGCCGATAACATTAAACGGCGCAAAGAAAGGAATCGGCTCGAAAAAGCCCTTAATATAATACCATAATCCGCATTTCAGCTTATAATGCGTTATCAGAATAAACACAAGAATCGCCCAGCCTGCAACGATATTCATATCAGAGGTCGGCGGATAGAGTCCTAATAGAGACATAAGGCTTGAAAATGCCGACAGTGCCATAATTGAGGCGATAAACGGGGCAAAGCCCGCGAAATAATCGCCCATATTTTCATTTACAAGGCCCTTTGTTTTTTCAACTATCCATTCGGCAACCAACTGTCTTTTAAGTCCGCCCTTTGCGGAAATTCCGTGCGTTACATAAAGGCAGAGACCGAAAATCGAAATCATTACGAGCCATGAATTTATCTGAGACGCGGTTATCCACATATCCTGCAGGGGCATCTTAATACAAAAATACTTTTGCGCGCCCGCAATCTGAATTCCGTCGATTTTAGGAGTGGTTAAAACCTTTATAACCATTCCTGCGACAAGCGGAAGCACGGTTATCAGAAGATAAAGAACATCAACCGTTTTAAAACCGCGGCTTTTATTTTTCGGCAACGCTGTCATCTCCTTTATCTTTATCAAAAAGCGGTCTGAAAGTAATTGCTATCCGCGGAAAGAAAAGCGGAACAAGCAATGTGACAATATTGAAATAATCCTTAAAAAGCACGCAAAGAGCGATAACAAGGAACATTCCCGCGCTTCTTAGAGACTGGGAAAACTTAAGCCTTGTTTTTGCGGTTTTTTCATCGGTATTAACAGCCTTCTGAACCGTCAGTCCCATAAGGAAAAAATTAAGGACCGAGACCGCGGCGCCTACGAGATTACCCGTAACATAAGTATAGGAATAATCAAGAGAGCTTAAAGCGCAGACGATAAGGCATATACCCTGCATAAGAACGCTGAGTATCAGAGAAAAAATCAGAATATACAAGGATTCTTTTTTTACGGTTTTATCTATCTTTGACATATCAAATCATTCCTTGTTCGGTAGTAATCGTATTATACTATATTTTGCCTGCTTTTTCAAGAAATTTACAAATAAATTTTAACCTTAAAACAAGCCTCGGTAAACAGACAAACAGCGAAAAAATACAAAAAATCAGACAAATGCGATGCATTTGTCTGTATTTTTTGAATTATTATTTATTTCCGTCCGAGCCGACGGTAAGGGTTGCGGTCTGGGTCTTGCCGGAGCGGTAATATTTTACCTTAACCTTTTTACCGGGGTCGGTTTCTTTGAGAATATCCGTAAGCTGAGTATATTCGGTTATTTTATTTCCGTCAAACTCGGTTATGATATCTCCGCGCTTAATTCCCGCTTTATCGGCAGGGCTGTCTTCATCGACATTCGCGACAACGGCTCCCGAGGGATAACCGTAATAAGAAAGAACGGACGAGGTATATTTAGTGCTGACGGCAACGCCTATATAGGACTGAGCGGAGTTTTCCTTGGAAATAATCTTATCGCATTTTTCCACAGCCTCGTTTACGGGTATTGCAAAGCCCATTCCCTCATATTCCTCGGAAACGATTTTAGAAGAGTTTATTCCGACAAGCTGACCCTTAACATTAAGGAGCGCGCCGCCCGAATTTCCGGGGTTTATCGCCGCGTCGGTCTGAATTAAAGAAACGGTAGAGGTGCTCGAAACCTTACGGTTAAGTCCGCTGATAATACCAGAGGTTACGCTTCCCATAAATTCAAGTCCGCCGGGGTTTCCGACGGTGATAACCGTCTGTCCGACCTGAAGAGATGAAGAATCGCCGATTTCAACCGGTGTAAGACCTGTTGCGTCTATTTTTATAACGGCAAGGTCATCGGAAATATTATATCCTACAACCGACGCACTATAAGGATTTGACTCAATGCTTCCGATATATACATCTATTTTACCGTTTGACTCAACGGCGCTCTGAATTACATGATAATTGGTTATAATATAACCGTCAGACGAGTAAACAACTCCCGAGCCCTCGCCCGTCGACTCGCTTTTTCCTCCGAAAAAGCTGCTGACGGAGGTTGTTGTTCTTATTCCGACAACGCTGTTTTCTACCTTTTGGGCAACTGCCTGAGCAACTGTCTGAGCAGTTTCGTCAACATTTATATTTACATTTGAAATATTGCTTTGTGCCGATTGCTTTGCAGTTTCGGTCTGCTTTCCGATATTGCCCGTAAGATAAAGAGCCGCAAAACAGCCGCCCGCTCCGACGAGAGCCGAGAGAACAACGGTACATACTGCCAACGCGATTTTTTTACCGCCCTTATCTGATTTTTTCTTTTTAGGTGTAATATCATAGTTTACCTGATAGCTGTTATTCCCCGACTCATATCCGGAATCCGAAAATGGGGTATAACCCGTATCGTCATAGACAAAATCCGGCGTATTATCCGAGCCGCCGAAGGTTGTGCGGTTAAGATCGTTATTATCCATAAATAATCCTTCCTTTGATTTGATTTTTCTTCATTATAAAATGTATTTATGACTTTTGTCAAATATTTGTATGAATTATTTGTAAATAAAAACCGCTCCGCAGGGTTTATTCAGACGGAACGGTAACTGTTGCATATATTTTAAAAACTGAACGATCTTTTTAAATCAAAACTTAATACAGCAATTGCACAAGCTGAAATTAAAGCTGAGAGCAAGAGAATTGCTGTTATATTATTGCCTGTTTTCGGAGAAAGCTCGGCTGAAACAGACTTCGTATATGTTAAAGCATAGGTTGAAAACTTATCCGCTTTAAATTTGAGAACGCCGGTATTTTTATCGTAGCTCTCGGGTTTAACGGTTACTGCTTTTCCGCCGTTATGAGTATAAACAATTGAAAAATCACTGTATTTTGCACGGAGCTCCTCGGGAACTGTGACGGTAATCTCAACCGGCTCGCCAAGCTCTGAGACGGCTGTTTTGTTTCCGTTCACCGCCTGCTTGAAGATATTTATGTTAAGATATGCTCCAACCTTCGTATTATTCGCAAGAGCGTCCCCGATAAGCTTAACATCCGAAGCAACAGCTTCGGATTCGGATTTAAGCTTTAATTCCATCCATGCCCAAACTCCGTTTTGCTTTTCTGATTCGGTAATGTTTAAAGCTTTTTCAAGATTTCCCGATATAACAGCATTAAGCGAATTATCCTTTATTGACGGGGTGATATTAACAATTTCATTTGCCGAAGGAACTTTTATCTGCTTTCCCGTTTCAATTTCGGCATCAGGCGAGGCTGCGGCAGCAGCGGAAACTGTATAGGGGACTGTAAGACAAACCTCTGAAGTATCCCACTCGCCTTCGGGACGCCTGAAATTTACAACATAGCTTCCTACATCGCCCGGAAGAGAAAGATATTCCCTGTCCGAGGTTTCATGATATTCGCAGGCATTTTCCTCCGAAGAACCGTTTACATTCCAAAACGCAACAATATATTTGTTGTAAATGCCCTGATGAAACATAGATTCTTCTCCATCGCCGCGTGCATTTGTGTAAACATCCTTCAAATCCAATACTACAGCTTTTCCGTCATAGGTCTTGCTGAGGCTTCTGCCTTTATATTTATAGGTAACCTCTGTTTCCGCGGAAGCGGTTAAAGGCAAAGCCGCAAAAAGCAGAACAAAGCACAAAAGTGCTGACAAAAGATATTTTTTCATAATTATATTCTGCCTTTCCGCGAAAGGCACCAACGGGGTTATGAAA